>ERZ827478.343-NODE-343-length-51682-cov-11.303213_pt1 | contig 51682 bp, 44 predicted proteins | sample MGYA00519705_ERZ827478 | MGnify/ENA primary metagenome ERZ827478 (study PRJEB31778, sample SAMEA3449318) | human gut metagenome | biome: human gut; feature: human-associated habitat; material: faeces | place: United Kingdom | collected 2010/2012 ...
TTCTGGCGGAATAGAAGGAAATGAACCAACTATTTATGATGGTAAGGTAGAATAAAATAAAAAAGGGAGATTAAACCAAAAGGAGTTTAATCTCTTTTTGGTAAAATTCGTAATTTAAGTTAAAATATAAAATACATATGAGAAAAGAAAAAACAAATGTTCAAAAAAATATTGACTCAAAAAATCATTTATGTTATAAATAATAAAGAGATGGAGAGTGAAAATATGAAATTTATACATATTGCAGATATGCATTTTGATGCACCTTTTATGACACTTTCAGATGAAAGAGAGTTTTGTAAATTAAGAAGGTTAGAACAAAGGGAAGTATTTAAAAAAATAATAAATTATATAAATGAAAATGAAATTCCATATTTATTTATTTCAGGAGATTTATATGAACATAAATATATTAGACAAAGTACAATAGAATATATTAACTCATTATTTAAAAAAATACCAAATACAAAAGTTTTTATTTCGCCAGGAAATCATGATCCATATTTAAAAAACTCTTTTTATAATAACTATATATGGAGTGAGAATGTAACTATTTTTACTCCAGAGATTAATAAAATAAGTTTAGAAGATGTAAATATATATGGATATGGTTTTGAAGATTTTTATTCTACAAGAGTTAATATAAATAATATTAGATTAGACGAACCAGAAAAATTAAATATTTTAGTTATACATGGAACACTAGATGGTTCTGATGCAGTAGAAAATAACTATAATCCAATATCAAAAAAAGTATTAGAGGATATTGGGTTTGATTATGTTGCACTAGGTCATATTCATAAAAAAAATTATATTCAGACAGCAAATCAAAAAATAATTTATCCAGGTTCTACAATTTCGCTTGGATTTGATGAACTTGGAGAACATGGAATGATATTAGGAGACTTAAATAAAAATAATCTTCAATTAAATTTTATAAAATTAGATACAAAAATATTTGAGGAAAAGGATATTGATGTATCAAATATTAATTCAGAAGACGATTTATTACAAAAATTAAATGAAATGGAATTAGAAGACAATCATTTTTATAAAATAAATTTAATAGGAACAAGAAGATTTGAAATAAATATAAATGAAATAAAAAAATTAAATATAAATCAAAAAATATTAAAAATAAAAAATAAAACAAAAATTGGAATTAATATAGAAAAAATTGCAAAGGAAACAACACTTGCAGGAATGTTTGCAAATGAAATTTTAGAAGAAATAAATAATAAACCTACAGAGGCTAACTTTTTAGGTGAGGTGCTAGAAATAGGCTTAGAAATATTAGATAAATAATGGAGTGATATTTTTGAAAATAGAGAACATAAAAATAAATTCTTTTGGAAAATTAAAAGATAAAGAAATAAACCTATCAAAAGGTATTAATTTAATATACGGAAAAAATGAGGCTGGAAAATCTACATTATTAAAATTTATTGAAAATATGTTTTATGGAACATCAAAGAATAAAAAAGGAAAGATATTTTCAGATTATGATTTATATAAACCTTGGGATGGAAATGAATTTTCTGGAAAAATTAAATATAAGTTAGATTCTGGAGAAAGCTTTGAAGTTTTTAGAGAATTTGGCAAAAAAAACCCTAAAATATACAATGAAAATTTAGAAGATATTTCAAAAAAATTTAATATAGATAAAAATACAGGTAACGAATTTTTTTATGAACAAACAAAGGTAGATGAGTTTATGTTTTTATCTAGTGTAGTATCTATGCAACAAGAGGTAAAGTTAAATATTCAAGATCAAAATGTATATATACAAAAAATAGCAAATCTAGCAAGTACCGGAGATGATACAATATCATTTAAAAAGGCAATGGATAAATTAAATAAAAAACAATTAGAGGAAATAGGTACAGATAGAACTTCAGGTAGGCCAATTAATATAATAAAAAATAGAATTAATTTATGTGAAAATAAAATACAAGAATTAATCAAATATAAAGAAGAAAAAAACGAAATTGAAAAAAGACAAAAAATGCTTGAAAAAGAAATACAATATAATAAGAATAAAAATAATTTTATAAAAGAATTAAAAGAAATAAAACAAAATGAAAAATTAGAAAACGAAAAAATAAATTTAAATAAAAAAATAAAAGAAAAAAATGATGAACAAATTAATTTGATGGAAAAAGAAAAAACTGAAATAATTATAGAAAATAAAAATAATAAAAATGAAATAAATAATAAAAGAATAAATATAATTCCATATATAATTTTTGCATTTATATTTATGATGATAGGAATAATTGTATTTATAAAATTAAAAAACAATTTAGCATTAATAACTATTATTCCAATAATTATAGATTTAATTTTATTTATAAATAAAAAAAATAAAATTAATAAAAAAATATTACAGGAAAAAGAAAAAGAAAATAAAATAAAAAACCAATTAAATGAAAAAATAAAATTAATAAATAATAAAATAGAAATAATTCAAAAAAATAATGTAGAATTAAATGATGAAATAAATAATTTAATAAATAAGTTAGAATTAAATATTAATTTAAAAAAAGAACAATTAAAAACAAAATATTTATATAAAATGAATAATGAAGATTTAAATTATTTATTACAGTTTAATGAATTAAATAACGAGTTAAATAAAAATGAACAAATAATAAATAAACAAGAAATCAACTTAAATTTAATTAAATTAGAAAAAGAAAAAATAATAAACAATTTAGAAGATTTAATTAATTTTGAAGAAGAGTTGGAGAGTTTAAAACAAGAATATGAAGATTTAATTAATAAGAATAATATAATTAATAAGGCAAGAGAATTTTTACAAATAGCCTATGAAAAGATGAAAAATAATGTAACACCTAAATTTACTGCAAATTTATCTTCAAACATAGAAAAAATATCTAATGGAAAATATAATAAAGTTTCAGTTAATGATGAAAAAGGAATGATAGTTGAAATTCCAAGTGGAGAATATGTATCTGCTGAAAAGTTAAGTGCTGGAACAATAGAGCAATTATATTTATCTCTTAGATTATCTATGGTAAAAGAAATATCTGAAGAAACAATGCCAATCATTTTAGATGAAGCATTTGCATATTATGATGACGAAAGGTTAGAAAATACTTTAAAGTTTATTGCTCAAACTTTTAATAAAAATCAAATATTACTATTTACATGTTCACACAGAGAAGAGGAAATTTTAAATAGAATTGATAAAGAGTACCAATTAATTAAGCTAAATTCTTGAACATTTAACGTTTTTGGTGTATAATAAAAATATTGAAAATTAAAAAGAGGAGAAAAGAAATATGTTTCAGAAATTAGAGGACGTAGAAAAGAGATATGAAGAATTAACAAAAAAAATTAGTGACCCTGAAATAATATCAAAACAAAACGAGTGGCGAGAATATATGAAAGAACATGCGGAAATTGAGCCAATTGTTGAAAAATTTAGAGAATACAAAAAAACAAAGGAAAGTCTTGAAGAAGCAAAAGAAATGCTAAACGATCCTGAATTAAAAGAGCTTGCAGAGATGGATATGCTTGAAGCAAAAGAAAAGTTGCCAAAAATCGAAGAAGAATTAAAGTTATTATTAATTCCTAAAGATAAGGATGATGATAAAAACATTATATGCGAAATAAGAGGCGGAGCAGGAGGAGAAGAAGCAGCTCTTTTTGCAGGAACTTTATTTAGAATGTATTCAATGTATGCAGAAAAAAAGCACTGGAAATTAGAAGTATTAAATGAAAATGAAACTGGACTTGGTGGCTATAAAGAAATTTCTTTTATGGTAACAGGAAAAGGAGCATATAGTAGACTTAAGTTCGAAAGTGGTGTTCATAGAGTACAAAGAGTTCCAGATACAGAAAGCAGTGGAAGAATACATACTTCGACTGCTACGGTTGCAGTACTTCCAGTTGTTGAAGATGTTGAAATAGATATAAATCCAGCAGATATAAAAATGGAAGTGTATAGAGCATCAGGTGCAGGTGGACAGCATGTTAATAAAACATCATCAGCCGTAAGATTAATACATGAACCAACTGGTATTGTTGCAGAATGTCAAACAGAAAGATCTCAAGTTCAAAATAGAGAGTACGCAATGAGATTATTGCGTTCAAGATTATACGAAAAAGAAAAGGAAAAGCAAGATGCAGAGCTTGCAAATGAAAGAAAATCGCAAGTAGGAAGTGGAGATAGAAGCGAAAAAATACGTACATATAACTATCCACAAGGACGTATAACAGACCATAGAATTGGACTTAGTATATATCAAATGGAAGACTTTTTAAATGGAAATTTAGATGAAATGATTGATAATTTGATTGCAGCTGATAGAGCAGAAAAGTTAAAGGGAAATGAAGAATAATGAAGTGAACCCTTCTGGGTAGACATTAAATAAAAAGGAACCTTGTAAAAAGAGAAAAGCATATGCTTTTCTCTTTTTATGTAGGTGTGCCCAGCATGGGCAACAACTTGTGGGTGAAAGTCCCATATAGTGCCTGATAGTGGCGAACTATTAGCGAATGACAAGGGTGTCCATCGTGAGGCAGAAATCACATATAAGGCTGAATTGAGCTGGGCGAGTTTGCCTAACAAAACAAAGCCCAATAGCTATCCAAGGATCATACAGTAAATGTGGCAGATATATGAGAGGTGTAAATGGTAAAATAATATGTAGGAAAAACGACATTTTTCTTTGCCATTTTCCTACATATTATTTTACCATTTACATATAGAAAGATTAATAAAAAATTATAATTATTCTAAGGTCATAAATAAGCACTTTATTAATAAACTTATATAAAGTTTGTTGGTAAAGGAGTTTTTATTTTGCAAGGATTATTAAAAACAATGCTAATTGGTTTATTTTTTGGTACTTTTGGTACTACTTTAGGTGGAATTATTGGAGTGTCTTTTAAAAATACTTCGAATAAATTTTTAGGATTTATTCTCTCACTTGCTTCAGGATTAATGACTGGAATTGTATGTTTTGATTTAATTCCAGAAGCATTAAATATATCTTCTATTATATATGTACTTATTGGAATTGCATTCGGTATAGTTACTATGATTGCTTGTGATATTTTTGTTAATAATAAGTTTAAAAATACTAGAGGAAGCTTAAAAAACGCAAATAGTATGCTAAGAACAGGAATTATAATTAGCATTGGTCTTGCTCTTCATAATTTTCCAGAAGGTTTGGCTATTGGTTCTGGGTTTGAGGCATCACTTGTGCTTGGATATTCTCTTGCTGTTGCTATTGCCCTGCATGATATACCTGAAGGTAGATTTCAAAGTAGACAGTATGTGTGGTAAAACAATTGGAATTTGTAAAAAATAAATAAATTTCAGAGTTTGAAAGGAATTTTGAAATTTATTTTTTTTACTATTGACAAAAACAGATGTTTCATATAAAATTATAAAAATAATAGACTTATTATTTAACTGGTATGACATAATTAAATAAACTTTGAAAGGAGTTGTACATAATGGACAATGAATTAAATGAGCAAAATAATTTTATAATATATACATCTGAAAATGGTAAGACAAAGGTAAATGTTAAAATTAATAATGAAACTGTCTGGCTTTCTTTAGACCAAATAGCAGAATTATTTCAAAGAGATAAATCAACTATATCAAGACATATAAAAAATATTTTTGAAGAAGGAGAATTGCAAAGAAATTCAGTTGTTGCAAATTATGCAACAACTGCTACAGATGGAAAAATATATCAAGTTGATTATTATAATTTAGATGTTATTATTTCAGTGGGATATAGAATAAAATCTATAATAGGAACAAGATTCCGTATTTGGGCAACTGAACGATTAAAAGAATACATGATAAAAGGTTTTTCAATAGATGATGAACGATTAAAAGGAAATGGTGGAGGAAATTATTGGAAAGAACTTTTAGATAGGATTAGAGATATTCGTTCGTCTGAAAAAGTATTGTACAGACAAATTTTAGATTTATATGCTACCTCAGTTGATTATGACCCTAAAAGCGAGGAGACGATTAAATTCTTTAAGATAGTGCAAAATAAATTACATTTCGCAGCACATGGACAAACAGCATCAGATGTTATTTATGAAAGAGCAGATAGTGAGAAAGAATTTATGGGATTAAAATCTTTTAAAGGCGATTTTCCTGTATGGAATGATGCAAAAATTGCAAAAAATTATTTAGATGAAAATGAATTAAAAATTTTAAATAATTTGGTATCTGGTTATTTTGATTTAGCCGAGATTAATGCAATGGAACATAAAGAAATGCGTATGAGTGATTATATAAAAATGCTAGATTTAGTTCTTACTTCTGGTAATAGAAAATTACTTGCAGGTTCAGGTAAGGTTAGCCATGAAGAAGCTATAGAAAAAGCAAGAAAAGAATATAAAAAATATCAAACAAAATTAATTACACCAATTGAGCAAGAATATTTTAATACTATAAAGAAAATAAATGATGATTTAAAAAATAATAAATAAAATATAAAATTATGATACAATTAGATGAAAAAATAAACTTTGAAAGGAGTTTTACATAATGGATATTGAATTAAATGAGCAAAATAATTTTATAATGTTATACAACAGATGATGGACAAGTTGATATCGAAGTAAGATTAGAAGATGAAAATGTATGGCTTACTCAAAATCAATGGCTGAATTATTTGAAACCACAAAACAAAATATAAGCTTACATATAAAAAATATTTCTGATGAAAAAGAATTAGAGGGAAATTCAGTTGTCAAGGAAAACTTGACAACTGCTAAAGATTTAAAAAACTATAAAACAAAATTTTATAATTTAGATTTAATTATAGCAGAGGGATATAGAGTAAAATCAGTTCGAGGTAAGCAATTTAGAATATGGGCAAATAAATTAATAAAAGAATATCTAATAAAAGGGTATAACCTTAATGAAAGACATGTATAGTAGTTTAATAGGAATTCCAGTTGCAGGAGCAACATTACCAGTATTAGCATTTTTTATTTTAGGTGTGTACGGTAATAATATTTTATTGATTATAGCAACAATAATACTTGGAATTGGTCATATTGGAATACACTTAAATCATTGTAAAGAATGTGTTACAGAAAAAGTGAATATAAAAAGGAAGATTTTAAAAATAATATTAGTGATTATAGGAATACTTATTATATATTTTTTAGGAAATTTGATATATAAAGTATATCAATTAAATAAGTTAGAGAAAATGAGTTCATCAGAAATGATTGAATATGTAACTAGAAGTGATGATAAGACAAAAATATCTATTGCTATTATAAGAAATGATGATGTAGAATACAAAATATATGGTAAAAATATGGAAGAAGAAAGCAAAATTTATGATTACGAAATAGGTTCTATTAGTAAAACTTATGTTGCATTATTATTATCAAAAGCGATAGATGAAAATAAAATAAATATTAAAGATTCTATAAATAAATATTTAAAACTTGATAATGATAAATATTATCCAACAATAGAAAGACTAATAACTCATACTTCTGGGTATAAATCATATTATTTTGAATAAAGTAAAAAGCATTAAGTTAGAAGATAAAGACTATGAATTTGAATATTCTAATTTTGGAATATCAGTTTTAGGACTTGTTTTAGAAGAAGTTTATAACAAAGATTTTACTACTTTAATGAATGACTTTATAACAGATAAACTTCAATTTTTAATAGTTATATTGCATTTAATAAAGAAAAAAATATAGGTATAGTGATTTTATCAAATTTAAGTCCTAATAAGAAAATACCAACAACGGTTATTGGTAGTAAAATGATGAAAGAATTATGCGATAATTAAACACAAAATTTTCGTTGCTATTTTAACAGTTCAATTTAATATTACGTGTGAGCTAAAAATGTCCAAATCTTTGAGTAAAATAAACTTAAAAAATGGACATTTCTTATAATTATAAAAGCTAGTTATGCCAATATTTTTAGACAAAATCAATAACATATTTTACTTACTAGGGTAGGTGTGTGATAGTGAAAACTATCGCATAGCTACCCTTGAACTATTTATGAGGAGATGGGTCATATTTAAAAAATTCAAAAATAAATTTTAATAAATGTGAGAATTTTTATAAAAAAACGGATGTATATATAGTATAGGGAGAGTGAGTTGATATGAATAAAACTTTCAAAATTAATATGTACTTCGATGAAAAAGGTGAAAAGTTAGAAGAGCTAATAAAACATTTAATAATTAATATTTTAGAGAAAGATATTTTTGAAAATTAAAATTTTGTCTTAAATAAAATATAATTAAACTTAAATTCAAATTGTTTTATCAAGCATAGAAGGGAGGAAAAATGCTTGAACAAATAAAAAAAACAATATACAAAGTAGCAATTTATATAAGGCTATCAAAAGAAGATGTAGACAGAGGATATGACGAAAGTGAAAGTATAAAAAATCAAAGAACACTGCTAACAGAATATGTACAAAAATTAGGATGGGAGTACCAATTAATAGATACATATATAGATCAAGGTTTTACAGGAACAAATTTTAACAGACCGGATTTTCAAAGAATGGTAAGAGATATAGAAAATGAAAAAATTAATATGGTTGTAACAAAAGACCTATCTCGTTTAGGTCGTGATTATATAGAAACAGGAGAATATATAGAAAAATGGTTTCCAGAAAATAATGTAAGATATGTTTCTGTAACAGATGGGATAGACACTTTTGAAACATCAAATGGAAATAATGATATAGCACCTTTTAAATCAATATTAAATGATATGTATTCAAAAGACTTATCAAAAAAAATTAGAACAGCTATGCATACTATGCAAAAACAAGGAAAATGGGTAGGTGGAAAAACACCACTTGGATACATAAAAGACTCAAATGATAAAAATAAATTAATAATATATGAACCAGAAGCCAAAATTGTAAGAAATATTTTTAATATAGCATTTGCAGGAAATCAAGTTGGTGTAATAAAAGATTATTTAAATAGCAATAACATTCCAACAGCTAATAAATCAAGATATAATAAAGATACATTCTGGGAAAATAAAACAGTAAAAAACATATTAAAAAATGAAGTTTATATAGGTACAACTGTACAAAATAAAAGAAGTAGAATAAGTTACAAAAATAGGAAAATTAGAGCTAATCCAGAAGAAAAGTGGATTACTGTAGACAATACACATGAACCAATAATAGATAAAAAAGTATTTGCGGCAGTACAAAAAATGGTAATAGTTCAAAACTATAATAGAAATGAGAAGAAAAATATGTTTTTATTAGATGGCTTACTTTTTTGCTACGAATGTAAACATAAAATAGGTGTAAGAGGGAAAAATAGTGGCAATTATTATATGGTGTGCAATAATTATAGAAGAAATTCAAAGCTTAAACTTTGTACTTCTCATGGATTTAATTATAATAATTTAGAGGAAACGGTTATTAAGAATATAAAAGAGTTATTTAAAAATATTGATGATGGAAAAATATTGTTAAATGTAAAAAAGAGTATGACTGGGTATGATTATAGTAAGATACTCAAAAAAATTGAAAATGAAATAAAACTGATAAATAATAATATTGATAAAATGTATGTAGACAAATTAAATAACAAAATAAGTGAAGAAATGTATGAAAGGCTATTCTCGAAATTAAAAAATGAAATAAAGCAAAAAGAAAACGAGTACATAGAAATTAAAAGGCAAAAAGAAGAATCAAAACAAGATGATACCGAAAAAATAAAAAGTGTGATACAAGAATTTTTGAGCATAAATAAACCAACATCAGAAATTATGAAAGTAATTATTAATAGAATAGAGATACATCAAGACAAACAAGTAGATTTGTATTTTAATTTTAAACAATTAAATAACTTAAAAGATAAAGTTTAATAGTGTAAGGCTAATTTAATTTTAAATATTAGATTAGTCAAAAAATAAAAACTAAAACTGTCTATTTTATAATCAACCAGAAGGAATATCTATGGCGGTTCCAATGAGAAATGGTGGAATGAGCAAGTTTAAAGTGATTTTTTATGTTATTTTATCTGGTGTTACAACGGGATTAGGGGCTCTTTTTGGTGCACTTGTTGGAGGTATTTCTAATCAAATAATTGCAGTTTGTTTAAGTTTTGCTGCTGGTGCTATGTTGTATATTGTTTCAGGAGAACTTATTCCGGAGTCTAATAAAGTTTATAAGGGAAGGATGAATGCAATTGGGTATATAATGGGCTTTATTCTTGGGATTTTTTCTAGCTTGATTTAATGGTGTGGGCTTGGTTTGTTGCATCCGTAGGGAATCGGCAGAAAGCCTTAATAATAAATAAGAAAAAAACGTTCTCCAAGGCGCTCTAGTTTGTGCTTATTTCATATTTTATTGAACACACTCTAAATAGAGATACTAGCTGATTGCGTAATGGTCGAACTTATTTTTTCTTATTTATTACTAAGGCTCGTTGTAGTTCGTGCTATGTATGACATTTGTGTTACAAAATTGTAATGCAATTTTAATAAATGAGGTAGTTGTAGCTTCCGTAACCGTAAGAGAATAGTTGCGTTTTGGGCTATCTTTTTTTATGTATTATAAAATGTTAGTATTTAACTATACAGGTATAGATAAAAGATGATTTTAATCTTTAATATAAAGGAGAGGTTTAATCGTATGAATAAATTTAAAAAGCAGTTTATAAGTTTTATTTCGTGTGTTTTAACTGTAGTTATTTTGATGAGTACTTCTAGTACGTTAATATATGCTACAGAAAATGTGGTGAGTCAGAGTAACGAACAAAGTGAAGCGGTAAATAAAACAGAGAAAAATAGTAGCATTGATGTAATAGAAAATAATATTAAGAAAGATGAAAGTAAACCTAATGCGGAAAGCTTAAATAATAGGACAAATGAAGCTAAAAAAGAATCTAATGAGGCTGAGCAAGCAAATGTTAATAGCACACAAGAGGATTTTAAGATAGCTTTAAAATGGGGACGGAGTATCAGGCAATACATATACATGGAATGCAACGAAAAGTGAGAATAGAGTAATAAAGCTAACATTTTATTACCAAAATGAAGTTTCAAGGGAAAAATATCTACCAGGAGATTTGCAAGTAACAATTCCAGGGATAGGTAGGTTAAATAGAAATGAAACAAAAAAGGCAACAGATATTGCAGCAGATGAGTATGGGGCTACAGATTTAAAAAGGGATTGGTCATATAAATATGACTCAAAGACAGATACATATACATTTTATAATAATAAAGAGATAGAAAAGGGTGCAACTTTTAATGGGTCATTTGAGTTATTATGGGAGTTTAGTTCTAGAAAATGTGTAAATGATTATTCTCAGAGTATACAAGCAGTATTAAAAGATGGAGAGAAAAATGCTTCATCTTCTGAATTGAAAATCAAATTCACATCAAAGCAAGATACATATTACGTACAAAAAACAGCCAAAGCAGTAACAAGTGCAGATGGCTTAAAGAATTTTGTTGATGCAGGGAAGACAGTATCAGATTATGCATGGGTACAATATACATTTAGATATAATACAAAAGAGTTAAATTCAAGAGGATTACAAAGTAGATATGTTATAGATACATTGCCAAAAGGATGTGTAATTGCAAAAAGTTCAAATGTAATAAAAAATGAAGATGGAACAGTAAGTTATAAGGTAGAAGAAACTTCAGTTCCAGAAAATAGTGGAAGGGAATATTCTATAATTGTAGGATATCCAGAATCATATGCTGGAAAAAAAGTAAAGAACACAGTAGATTTAATTGGAACTTATTTGGATGAAAAAGAAGAAACAAAGCTAGCGACGAGTGAAGTTGAAGTAGAGTTAAAGAAAATAAGTGAGAATATATATTATATAATAACACCAGGGAAAAATATGAGCCCAGACTATGTTTACAAAGAAAATTTATCAAAAGATATAAACTTTAGTGCAAGTTTATCAACCACAACAACAGTAGCACCAATAAACCAAAACGAATATACAGTAGCTTTAACAGATGATTTATTGGAAATATATACAGATAAATATTACAGATTACAAGATAATGAATATGAATTTACAAAAGTAACAGTGCCAGGTAAAAATAATTTTTACAACTCAAATGGATATGTACTATCAGATGGAAATTATACAGTAAAAATAAAAGCATTATATAAAAATAATGTAAATACAAGAGGAATTTCAGAGTATACAACAGTATATGAAGGAAAATGGGAAGATAAAGAAATATCTAAAGATTTAGAAAATGCAGTAGCAGTAAGAGTTGAAGTAAGTGGTTTAACAGAAAGTATAAAAGGTTTTTATATAAATGTTAAAGGAAAAATAAATATAAGTAATTCAGAATATGAAAATCCAACATATATTAAAAATTATGATTTTACAGATTTAATAGATAAAGACGGAAATTCTTTAATAACAGATGTTACAGAAGAAAATTATGCAGAAACAAGAATATATGAATTAGATAAACAAATTTATGGAAAAGGACTTTTAAGGTCTAGTGATGTAATAAAAATAATAGAAAAACTAGAAGAGCCAGGATACTATTATTCAAATACACAGATGTCACCATTTGAAGTAGATAAACAAATAGAAAACTTTGTAACAAAACAAACACATTCAATAAAAGTACAGAATGCTGAGAAGAAGGAAATTAGCAAGATACAGATATATGGAGTAAATCAAAAAGCAGAATTAAATACACTAATAGAAACATTAAAATTCACATATAGTGGATTAAAATTCAAAAATGAGCTATCAGAAGATGTTAATATGCAAGACTATCTAATGGAAAGAGCAAGTATAGAAAAAAATGAAAAAGAAATATGTGTAACATTTAATTTTGCAGATAATCCAATAGTTTCGACGGACTTTAATATTGGATATAATGTAGAATCTAACTTAAGTTATGAAAATTATTATGATACAACAGATCCAACATATACAGTAGTTACATACGCATTTATAGAAGACTCTGGTTTTATACCACAGCTTACATCAAGTTATAAAGGAAAAACAATGGCATCAAGTTCAGATACAGAGAATATATTACTAGCACTTGCATCACATCAACAATTAATTAAAGAAATAAGAACTGAATATACAAAAGGTGAATTTGTAGAAAGTGGAGCAGTAGTGCCACTAAATACTGAATATACATATAGATTGAAATTAAGAAATGGTTACAATACATTAGTAGATACAGAATTTATAGATGTTCTAGAACATGCCGAATTAACAAAAGTTGATGAAGAATATCCATATAGTAAATCTGAATGGTATGGAAAATTAAAAAATGTAGATACAACATATATAGAATCAAAAGGTTTAACTGCAAAGGTATATTATGCAAATACTACATCACCACAAGAAAATGACTGGATTTTGATGGAAAGTTATACAAACGGAATATGGCAAACAGAAAGTGAAGCAAAAGCTATAAAAGTAAAGATTGAAGGAGAAATTCAGGAAAACTCAATTGTAAATATAGATGTAAATATGGTAGCACCAAATGATGAAAGCTTAGAAGATAAATATGCATATAATACGTATACAATAAACAGCGAAGCAATAGATCTATATACAGGATTAAAAGCAGCATATTTAAAAGACATGCCAAGTAATGTAACAGAAGTAAGATTAACTAAAAAAGAGTATAATGTAGAAATATTAAAAGTAGATGAAGTAACAAAAAATAAATTATCAGGAGTACAATTTGGAATATATGATGAGCAAGGTAAAAAGTTAAAAACAAGTTTAACAGGGCTATTAGGAATAGCAACAATAAAGAATTTAAAAGAAGGAACTTATACAATAAAAGAAGAAATTGTACCACTAGGATATGATAAAGCAGAAGATTATACATTAATTATAGAAAATGGAAATTATACATTAAAACAAGCAGAAGAAATAAAAGCACAAGGTGAAATAGACTTAGAAGGAAATATTCCAACGATAAAAATAACAATAGAAAACAAAAGAGCAAAGGGAAGTATAACAGTATATAAAATAGATGAGTATTTAGATACAAATAAACAGGAAATCCCACTACAAGGGGTAGAGTTTAATTTATTAGATACAAATCAAAAAGTAATTGCAACAGGAACAACTAACGAAAGTGGGAATATAGTATTTGAAGGGCTAGAGTGGGGAAAAACATATATATTAAAAGAAAAACAAGCACTTCAAGGATATGAACTAGCAGAAAAAAATACATATTTAAGCAAGCTTAATAAAGATAAAGTAGTAATTGTAGAAAATGTAAGAAAAACAGGAACTGTAACATTAACAAAAGAAGATGAAAAAACAACTGAGCAAATACAGGGAGCAAAATATGGATTATATGCAAAAGAAGATATTTACAATAAAAAAGGTGAAGTAGAATATCAAAAAGATCAGTTAATAAGTGAAAAAACAACAAATGAAAATGGACAAGTTACTTTTGAAAAATTAACTTGGGGAGAATATTATATAAAAGAAATTGAATCTGTATATGGTTATGAATTATCAGAAGAAAAGCTTTTATTCACAGTTGATAGCGAAAATGTGGAAAATGTAATACAAAAAACAGCAAAAGAAGTAAGAAGCAAAGCAAATTTAGAACTTCTAAAAGTAGATGATAAAGGAAAACTTTTGCAAGGAGTAGAATTTGAGTTATTTGATGAAAACGGAAATAAAAAAATAAGACGAGAGATAGATTCTGGTGAAAGTCAGCTTACTTTTAAATCTACTGGAACATATGCATGGAAACAAAATGAAGATGGAACATGGCAAAGTGAAAACTATCATGTAAACAATTCAACTACTACAATGGAATCAGATGAATTTACAATGCAAAATGGTACCTTAACATTTGATTGGTCTGTATCTTCAGAGTCAGTAAATTATGATTATGCATATTACACAATAACAAATGTAAAAACTGGTGAAACAATTGGAGATGCAAATACTAAAATTGGTGGAACTAGTTATGGAACAGGTTATAATTCACTAAAATTTAATAGTGTAGAACAGAAATTAAATGCAGGAACATATAAAATATCTTTTACATATAGAAAAGACTCATCAGGGCATACAGGATTAGATAGAGCATATGTTAAAAATGTAAAAATTGCATATAAAAAAATAACAGAGATTCCATATTTAACAGATGAAAATGGTAAATTAAAAATAGAAAATATAGAATGGGGCAATTATTATATTAAAGAAAAAGAACCATTATCAGGTTATAAAAAAATAGATACGAAATTTGAATTTACCGTAAATAGAGAAACATTTTTAAATGGAAACAAGGTAATTGCAAGTGTACAAAACAGTGATACAAAAGAGCAAATTTCAATAATAAAGAACGAAAGAAAACAAGGAAAAGTAATATTAACAAAATATAGTTGTAATGCATCAGGAGAAGAAACAGAAAATACATTAGAAGGAGCAAAATTTGAATTATATAAATCAAATGGAGAACTTGTAGGGGAATATATAACAGATGGAAATGGACAAATAGTAGTAGAAAATTTAGATTGGGACAGTTATTATTTCCAAGAAAAAGAAGCACCAGAAGGATACAGTGTTTCAGATAAAAAAATAGCATTTGTAGTAAATAGTAAAAGTGTTGAATTTACACAAGAGCTAAAAGCTTATAACAAACTAGAGACAGGAAAAATAACAATAAATAAAACAATAAAGGCAAATAGTTTAGAAGCAGTACATGGAAATGCAACATTTATGTTTAAAATAGTTGGAAAAGATGAAAGTGGAGGAGAAAAAGTAACATTATATAGAACTGTAACATTTTCAGATAAAGAAAAACAAAATGCAGATTTAAATGGTAATTTAACAAAATCAATAGTAATTTCAGATGTAGAAGCATATAAATATGAAATTACAGAAGAAGATAACTATAGATATTCTTTAGATGAAATAATACCAATAACAAATGCAAGCAAAGAAGGAAACAAAGCAATAATAAATTTAACAGGAGTAGAAAATATAGGTGAAGTAACATTTAAAAATACAAAAGATAATAATAGTTTATTAACACATGCACAGTTAATAACAAATTCACCACAATCAAGTTATTATTTAATTGGCATAAGTGCAAAAGCTAAAGAAGAAAGTTATGTAGTAGGAACAAAATTAACAGCAAGTGATTTTACATACACATTATATTATTCAAATGGAGACGAACAAACAGCAGAGTTAACAGAAGGAATAACATTTAATGGAGAAAGTAGCTATAAAGAAGACCTAGTTGGAAGCTACATTACAAAACTGGAATATACACTAAATGGTAAAGTTTTCGAAACAGAAGTTACAACAAAATGGATAATGCCAAGTGATTATTTCATATATGATGTAATAGATGCTAATGAGAAAACGATAGCAATAAAAGGAATAAACTCAAAATATGAATCTCCAAGTGTGCTATATATACCAAGTGAATATAATGGGTATAAGGTAAAAGAGATAATAGGAACAGGCGGCTATTGGCATCAGAGTATGTCTAATATAGACAATGCAAAAAGTGTTACAATTGCAAATGGAGTAACGAGTATAGGAAACTATGCATTTTATAAGCTTAGCAATTTAACAAGTATAGAAATCCCAAGTAGTGTAACTAGTATAGGAAATTATGCATTTTATTATTGTAGCAGTTTAACAAGTATAGAAATCCCAAGTAGTGTAACAAGTATAGGAAATAGTGCATTTGGGGGCTGTAGCAGTTTAACAAGTATAGAAATCCCAAATAGTGTAACAAGTATAGGAAATAGTGCATTTTATAATTGTAGAAGTTTAACAAGTATAGAAATCCCAAGAAGTGTAACTAGTATAGGAGAGAGGGCATTTGAGAACTGTAGCAGTTTAACAAGCATAAATGTGGAAGAAAACAATCAGAGCTATTGTAGTGAAGATGGAGTATTGTTCAATAAAGATAAAACAGAGTTAATACAATATCCAAGTAAAAAAGCTGATAAACAATATGTGATTCCAAGTAGTGTAACAAGTATAGGAAATAATGCGTTCTATGGTTGTAGTAGTTTAACAAGTATAGAAATCCCAAGTAGTGTAACAAGTATAGGAAATGGAGCATTTGGGGGATGTAGCAGTTTAACAAGTATAGAAATCCCAAGTAGTGTAACAAGTATAGGATATAGAGCATTTTATGAATGTAGCAGTTTAACAAGTATAGAAATCCCAAATAGTGTAGTAAGTATAGGAAATGATGCATTTGAGAACTGTAGCAAATTAACAAGCATAAATATCCCAGAAGGAGTAACTAGTATAGGAGATGGAGCATTTGTTGGATGTAGCAGTTTAACAAGTATAGAAATCCCAAGTAGTGTAACAAGTATAGGAACTAATGCGTTTTCTGGCTGTAGCAAATTAACAAGTATAGAAATCCCAAATAGTGTAACAAGTATAGGAGATAGTGCATTTAGGGAATGTAGTAGTTTAACAAGTATAGACATCCCAAGTAGTGTAACAAGTATAGGAAATAGTGCATTTAGTAGTTGTAGTAAACTAACCACAATAAATTACCACGGAACAGAAGAACAGTTTAAAGCAATTAAAATAAGCTCAGGTAACGATTACTTTAAAAATGCTACAGTCAATTACATAGAATAAACAATAAAATATAAAGAGAGAACTTATAAATAACAATGAAAATGTTATTATATAGAGTTCTCTCAATTTTTATATTAGGAATATATTAAAAAAGATAAACACTGTTTAAAAATAAAAATAAAACCCCCGCAAGTAAATTAATATACTTGCGGGGTGGGATTAGATAACAAGTTCGTACTGAACCTTTTCAATTCCGTCAATTGTCTCGGCGCCAAGTTTAACTACAAGTTTAGTAGCTGGAATATTCCCTTTGGGAATATCAAAGAGCAGACTGTAGTAAGACGTACCTTTAAGAACTGAAGCAAAAAGTTTTATTGCCTCTTGCATATATCCACAGTTTCTATAGGCATTACCTATAAAAAAGTGCATATCCAATGAATTATAATCTTTGTTTGCGGAAGCCTGCATTGCTCCTACTGGACCAAATATAGCATCCTCAATTATATATGCATAATTATTGATAAAGTCAAAGCATGCATAGCTGTCCATTAATAAGGCTACTTGAGTTAAGTTCTCTCTACCCATGTCTGAAACATAGGACTGGATGTCTGGATTAGACCGATATAATTTATCATAGGTTCTAGCATCCCAAACTGTAGGTGAACGTAAAGTGATTGACATAGTAATCCTCCTAATAAATTTAATTAAGATTATTATACCATAAAAATATGACTGTGTAAACTGATTTTTTAAAAAATATTATAATTAATTTTAGTTAATTTGGCTTAATCTACAATGATGTTAGACAATATTATGGTAATATCATCATTCAGAACGTTACAGTAATAAAACCTCAAAATTTCTTGCATAACAAAAGAATACTTGTTATAATATCACGAGAAGGATGGTAAGATTTATGGTAAAGGTTATGTTTATATGTACTGGAAATATATGTAGAAGTGCAATGGCAGAAGCAATAATGAAAGAGGAAGTAAATAAAATGGGTAAAGAGGACCAAATTGAGGTTTACTCAGCTGGAACTTATGCAGAAGACGGAGATTGTGCATCTATGCATGCAATAGAAGCAATGGAATATTACGATATCGATTTAAAAGGTCATAGAGCTACAAGCTTGCGAAATTCTAAAATTCGTCAAATGGATATTATTCTTTGTGCGACAGTAGAACATAAGCAAATAGTATTAAGATTATATCCAGAATTAAAAGGAAAAGTTTATACTATGAAAGAATATGCAGGTCTGGATAATGATGGAAAAGATTTAAATATAAAAGACCCTTGGGGATATAATCTTCACATTTTTTTAGAATGTGCAAAGGAGATTAGTAAATGTATTGATAATATTTTGATTAAAATAATTGACAAATAAATAAAATCAGAGTAAAATACAAACAAAAATTCGCGAAAAAAATAAGGAGATAGCAAAATGGGAGATTTATTAGAGAGTTTAAATAATAGACAAAAAGAAGCAGTAGTAACAACAGATGGACCATGTTTAGTAATTGCAGGAGCTGGAAGTGGAAAAACTAAGGTTTTAACACATAAAATTGCATATTTAATGACTCAAAAGTATGTAAAACCATGGAATATACTTGCAATTACTTTTACAAATAAGGCAGCAAATGAAATGAAACAAAGAGTTGAAAATATTGTTGGAGATGCAGCAAAAGATATATGGATGGGAACATTTCATTCAATTTGCGTAAGAATATTAAGAAAATATATAGATAGAATAGGATTTGATAATTCATTTTTAATTTTTGATACACAAGATCAAAAGACATTAATGAAAGACTGCTTAAAAGCATTGAAAGTGGATGATAAATTATTTACAGACAGAAGTGTTTTATATGAAATTAGTAACGCCAAAAATGATATGCTAGAGCCAAGGGCTTATAAAGTAAAATATGAAGGCGATTTTCGTAAAGAAACAATTGGACAAATTTATGAATTATATCAAAGAAGATTAAAAGAAAATAATGCAATTGATTTTGATGATATTATAAATTATTGTATAAAGATACTTACTGAAAATGAAGATGTATTAGACTATTATACAGAAAAATTTAAATATGTATTAGTAGATGAATACCAAGATACAAATAAAGCTCAATTCCAACTTGTATCTATTCTTGCTTCAAAATATGGAAATATTACTGTTGTTGGAGATAATGACCAAGGAATATATTCTTTTAGAGGCGCGGATATTACTAATATTTTAAACTTTGAAAAGGATTTTCCAGGTACAAAAATTATTAAACTAGAGCAAAATTATAGATGTACAGGAAATATTTTAAAAGCAGCAAATGCTGTTATAAAAAATAATCAAGTTAAATATGATAAAAAATTATGGACTGAAAATGAAGAAGGAAGTATGCCTACTATTTTTAGTGGTGATGATGAATACAATGAAGCAAAATACATAGCAGAACAAATAAATTCATTAAAAAGAGAAGAATATTATAAGTTTTCAGATTTTGCTATTTTGTATAGAATGAACTCTCAATCTAGAGCAATAGAGGAAATTTTGAGAAGAGAAGATATTCCGTATAAAATAATAGGTGGACTAAAATTCTATGAAAGAAAAGAAATAAAAGACATTATAGCATACTTAAGATTGATTTTTAATACATCTGATAATATATCGTTAAAAAGAATAATAAATGAACCAAAAAGAGGAATTGGAAAAACTAGTTTAGAAAACATCGAAAGATTATCAGAAGATTCTGGAAAATCAATGTATGATATAATAAAAAATGCACAAGAATATGGATTAAATAGGATTTATTTAAATTCTAGAGAGTTTATAGAGACAATAGAAGATTTAAGAAATAAAAAAGATGATTTAGCAATTTCAGACTTAATTAAAGAAATTCTAAATAAAACAGGATACACAAAAGCACTAGAACTTGAAAATACAGTAGAAGCAGAAAGTAGAATTCAAAACTTAGAGGAATTTTTAACAGTAGCCATTGAGTTTGAAGAAGAATCAGCAGATAATACACTTGCAGAATTTCTAGAGGGAATTACTCTTTCTAGTGATGTGGATAATTTAGAAGAGGAAGAAGAATCAGTTACATTAATGACACTTCACAGCGCTAAGGGACTAGAATTCCCTGTTGTGTTTTTAGTTGGAATGGAAGAAGGAATTTTCCCAGGATATAAATCGATTGGAGAACCAAAAGAACTTGAAGAAGAAAGAAGGCTATTTTATGTTGGAATAACAAGAGCAAAAGAGCATTTATACTTAACGTGTGCCAAAAGAAGAACAATATTTGGGTCTACAAGTTATAATGCAATGTCAAGATTTATAAATGAGATTCCAGGTGAATTATTAGCTGGATATGAAGAATTAAATTCAGAAAAAGGTGAACAGTTTAAAGATAGTTCATATAAATGGGAATATGGAAATTCTAAAGCAGGGGCTGTTAAGTCATATAATGTAAAAGATTCAGACGTATTTGGAAAAAGTGTAAGAAAGGAACCGCAGTTTGCATTTAGAACAGCAGAAAGTTTCCTAAATAATATCGCAATGAAACAAAATAACTCAGTTGACTTAAGTGCATATGAACCAGGCAAAAGGGTATATCACAGAAAGTTTGGAGAAGGTGTTATTAATTTAGTTGAAAAAGAAGGGGAAGATTTAAAACTAGATATAGATTTTACGAAATTTGGACATAAAAGATTAATGGCAAAATTTGCAAATTTAGAGATAATTTAAAAAATAAATGCAGTTATAACTTTAAAAATTTTTAAATAACACAAGTTTTAAAAGTATGACTGCATTTTTATATATTATTAATTAAAATAGAAAATATGAACTAGGTATTACAGAATTAAATAAGATTTAAAAAAGTGAAAGTATAAATGTATAAAATATAAAAAAGAGCCAATAATAAAATGTAAATAAATTTAGAAAGGAAGATGATTATGCCAAATTTGAGCCAAGTTGAACTTCAAAATTTAAGACATTTAATTGGTGCACACGAGACTTCTTATCAAAAGTTAAATACCTATGCTTCTCAAGCAGTGGATCCACAAATCAAGCAAATTTTCACAAAATCTGCACAAGATGCATTAAACACAAAACAAAAGTTAATGTCTTTTTTAAATAACTAATGGGGGAGGATAATATGGACGAAAAAACGATGGTAAACGATATATTAAATGGTGTTAAGTCAGAACTTACTACTTATCAAACTGTTATTTCTGAAACTGAAAATATGAGTCTAAGACAAACTATACAACAGATTAGAAATAATGATGAAAGCTTTCAGTATGAATTATTTAAAATTGCAACAACAAAAGGATATTATAAACCAGCAGCACCTGCAACAATAACAGAAATACAAACAGTAAAAACAGAATTACAATAAATGTAAATTGTTTTATATTAAAATGACTTTAGTTTTTTAGTACAATTATAAAATAGACTAAGAAGCTAAAGTTTTTTGATTAATATAGAAAAAGTAAAAAAAATAAGACATATCGAGAAATATTAAGAAAAGTATAAACATTAGATTCTATGGTTCTTAGATAATACTAAAAGAAATATAGAGTTAAACAAAATTAATAATAAATTTATTTATATTAAAAGTTATAAACCCTCATAAATTTTAATATGAATGTGTGCTAAAATCTATGAGGAGAATGCTTTAGTTAAGTACACTAAAATCATTCCCCCCCTTAAAATAAGTTGTTTCAATATTAAGCTGTTTTTCTATTTAATATTTTATTAATTGTTATTTCAATATCATTCATACTTACTGGAAAAGATATTATGCCAACACCTCTATAATATATATCTATTTCTTGAGTTTTCTTACCATTTATTTTTTCTTGTTGATGAATTACTATCTTTTCAATTAATTCATTTAATATTTCAGCTGTAAGATTGGTTATTTCAGTATATTTTTTAACATTAGATATAAATTGAGTTACATCAGTATCTTTCTTTTCAGTATTTTCAATATCTTTTGATAATTGTTCAATTTTAAGTTTTAATTCTTGCTGTTCTTTATCATAATTAAAAGATAAGTTTCTGAATCTATCATCTGAAATCTTCCCAGATACATTATCTTCGTAAATATGCATAAATAAGTTATCAATTTCAATTACTCTATTTTTAGCCTTTTCGAGTTCTTTCTTGCTTTTAGAGATTTTCTTTATTTCATCTTGTGTAGATTTTGCAAGTTGTTCTTTAATGAATAAATCTTCGTAATCTTTCATATAAGAAACTACTCTTTGAATATTCTCTAAAACAATAATTTGTATGCTTCATCTGAGATATAATGAGAAGTACAAGCTGAAGTATCATGTTTATAACTTGAACATCTATAATGGTCTTTAGCTTTTAAATCTACAACAGGTGATTGAAAATACATCTTTTTACCACAATCATTGCAAAATAGTAATCCAGAGAATATACTTTTCTTGCCCGATTTTGCACGTTTTGGTCTGTTATTTCTTAATTGTTTAGCAATATTCCAAGTATATTCATCAATGATTGGCTCATGGGTATTTTTAAATATTTTTCTATCTTCTTTTGGCAGATTTATTCTAGTTTTATCTTTATAAGAGCGAGTAGTAGATTTAAAATTTACAGTATCTCCAATATATTCTTGTCTATCTAAAATACCTGCAACAGTTGTTCCACACCATTTATATTGATATTCTTGATTAGTTGAGTTTGTAGTAATATGCTTGTATTATATTCAGATGGAGTCAGTACTTTTCTTTCTCTTAAAATCATAGCTATTTCAAAAGTTCCATGTCCTTGAATAAATAGATTAAATATTTCTTTTACAATTTCAGATGATGTTTCATCTACTAGCCATTTTGTTTTATCGTTCTCATCTTTTTTATAGCCATAAGGTACATTGTTTGCAAGAATAATAAATCTTAGTTTATTATTCTTGAGAGATATAACCAATAAATTGTTTATATCTCATTAGTTACAATAGCAAATGCTATTGTAACCATACAAAAAAGGCTTCGCTTTTTTGTATCAAAACGAAACCTTATATATATATATTACCATAAGATATTTAACATCTAATAAGTTTCGTTTTCTACAAACTGAAAAATTAATAGCATACCTGCATAATAATTTTTCGTTATCACTTTAATCAATAAATGATTAAAGGTGTTTGATTTACATATAGACACAATTATTGCGTAAAAATCAAATACTAAAAACCATATTTTTAGCATTTTTTAATAAACCTAAAGCATTATCGCTTTTGGCAATTTAAATTTTTCTTAAAAGTTAGCAACTCTTTTAAGAATATTCACTTTTAAATGTGTTTTCCTGTAAATCAAACATGATATTTTGTAGCACTTATTATTCATTAAATTCATTGCCCTTACAACATACATACAAAATGGGCACTTTTAACTCTAATGGCTCCTCCTAATTAAGTAAAGAGGAATATCAATATTCAATTTTTCAGTGTCATATTTCTATGATATCCCTACTATATTACGAATTGCCCCAGAAATCAAGAAAATCTTGAAAATTAATTGTAAAATCTTGAAAATTAATTGTAAAATCTTGAATTTATGATAATATGTTACCAATAGTTTAAAAATTCTACAAGGAGGTATTTCAAGATATGGATAATAATAAATTAGATACAATTACAAACTTGTTTGAAGGAAAAGAAATAAGAAGTATTTGGAATAGTGAAAAAGAAGAATACTTCTTTAGTGTAGTTGATGTAATTAGGGCTTTAACTGATAGTAATATTCCTAGAAACTATTGGAGTGATTTAAAAAGAAAACTTAAAAATGAAGGAAGTCAGTTGCACGAAAATATCGTGCAACTCAAAATGAAATCACAAAAAGATGGAAAAAATTATTTAACAGATGCTCTTGATACAAAAGGTATTTTAAGGTTAATTGAATCAATACCAAGTCCAAATGCTGAGCCGTTTAAACTTTGGCTTGCACAAATGGGAAAAGAAAGAATTGATGAAGTATTTGATCCAGAACTTGCTGTTAATCGTGCTGTTGATTATTATAGAAGTAAACGGATATGATGATAAATGGATTAAACAAAGATTAACTGGTGTTGTAGATAGACGTAAATTAACAGATGTATGGAAAGAAAACGGAATAACAAAAAATTACGAATATGGAGTACTTACAAATGAAATATATCAAGAATGGTCTGGAATGAAAGCTTCACAATATAAAGAGTATAAAGGACTTAGAAAGGAATCTTTAAGAGATAATATGACAGATATTGAAGTTGCATTAACAGATTTGGGAGAAATTACAACTAGGGAACTTGTAAAAAAACATAAACCTTATGGACTAGATGAAAATAGAAAAGTTGCTAAAATGGGTGGACATGCTGCCAAAGTTGCAAGAGAAGATATTGAAAAAAGTTTAGGAGAATCTGTGGTAACAAAGAAAAATGCATTAAATTATAAATATATAGATGATGAAAAACTAATTGAAGATAGAAAATCTAAAAAGAAAAAATAATTCGATAAACGTATTCGTATATAATATTACTAGTATTTAGAGCAGATTATATATCTTAATAAAAAATATGAGAGGAATGTGATTACAATGAATTCAAAAAATATAAACAAAGAAAATGAATTAGTTGAAAAATATATGAGAGTTGCTATTGAAGAAGCAAAAATAGCAAAGGACGTAGGAGAAAATCCATTTGGAGCAGTATTACTAGATTCGAATTATAATTTCTGCCATAAGGCACACTCTAGAAGTATTGAATTATCAGATCCTACAGCTCATGCTGAAGTATTGGTAATACGTGAATATTGCCAAGAACATAAAAAAATCTATTTGAAAGATTATATTCTAATATGCTCAGGAGAACCATGTGTAATGTGTTCAGGAGCAATAAAATGGGCTAAAATAGGACAAATATTTTATTCAGTTCCTCAAAGTGAAATAAATAAAACAAGTGGTGGAAAATTAAAGCCTTCTTGTGAAAGTTTAATAAATTCAGGAGAAAGTCAAAAAAATATTGTTGGTAATGTTTTGTTAAATGAAGGACTTAAAATATTTAACGATTTTGAATTTATTCCACAAGATAGACGTAAATAATTTATAATACATTTAGATGAACAGACTATTTTGATGTTCCCAACTGTGTAATATTAGTTCAAAAAAAGGTATAATAAAATTGTTATAGCAGGGATAATAATAATGAATGATTATTTTGGAAATGATGAATATTGGAAAGAACATATAAATAAAAAATTAGAAGAAGATATTTGGATTGATGGTTATAAAGAATATTTTGATAAAAAAGGACTATGTTTAGATCTTGGTTGTGGTATTGGACAATTTACGAAAAGAATAATGGATTATGAGGATGAGGTTGTATCTGCTGATATTTCAAATATTGCTCTTAATAAAGTAAAAGAATTTAATAGTAATATTATAAATGTTGACATGAGGAAAAAACTACCATTTAAAAATGATGAATTTGATATTGTTTTCGCGAATTTATCAATTCATTATTTCTCTGATATTGAAACAAAGAATCTGGTAGAGGAAATTAGAAGAATACTAAAAAAAGATGGATTATTTATAGGTAGTGTAAACGGAATTCAAGGATATGAAAAAATAAAGGACACGGCGGAAACTCTTGACCATCACTATTATTTAAATAAAGGCAAATATATCAGATTATTTGATGTTCAAGATGTCGAAAAGTATTTAAGCAACTTTGAGATATTAAAAGTTGAAGAAAAAGAAACTATAAGATTTGAACATAAAAAGAACTATATAATATTTATTTGTAAAAAATAGAAATATATCTCAATATTTTGATATTGATATGAATAATATTACAATATTAACATTTTTTTAGGGTGAGTATTTGTTTACTCACCCTTTTACTAACTAACAATAAATTAGTTCTGAATATATAATTTCTTCAGCAGAATGTTTATAATTATTCATAAGTCCAGTCCATTTCAATGGATCAGTGTCTTTCAAATTTTCATCAATAGGATTTGTTTCTAGCATTTGTTTCATAAGTATTTCAAGCTCTTCTTTAGCTTGTATATCAGTATCTACAATATGTTTCCTTAAAGTACCATCTAAAAGCATTATAATATATTCAGCTTTTTTGTGATTTTTTAAAAATTCTAATCTTAAATGTCCATACTTTCCAATTTGATATTCATTTTTATAATTTTCTTTTTCTAAATATAAATCAGGAATATAATAATCTTCTTCTTTGTGATAAGTTATTTCTACCATAATAAAACACTCCTAAAATTTAATTTCACTACTTTTAGAACCATATTTTATATCGTTTCAGCTATCTAAAAAATACTATTTTTATAAAGTGTACTTAAATAACTCCTATGGGGGTGTAAAAATTTAATTTTGTATTTACTTAGAATTATAAGAAAAATATTTTAAACATGTTTTAATAGCATTATTTTTAATGTAAACTTGCCCACATTCTCGTAATTTACAAGCATATAGCTCTGAATTATTAACATATGTGCTAAATTCTGTAATTAAAGAGAACAATTTTTTATAGTATTTATATTCTGCATTAATATTTGAAAATACTAGATAATAATGATTCTTATATGTATAAAGTACAATTGATTTACATGAATTATTAATATTTTTAATGTCAGAAGATTTCACTGCTAACGAAAAATTACAAAAGTCATCAAATGAAGAAAATCTATAAACTGACTGCTGAAGTGAAGTAGTTATTTTTTTTCTTCTAAATTTAACTTTTGAAAATTTTGTAGGTTCTTTTTCGTATTTATCTGTAAGTCTTGTAACAGTAAAAATAAAATCTTCGTTATTCATAGCAAATGCTTCAATCCTAACTTTATAATTTTTCGTAATAAAGCCGACTTCCTTTTCAGCCTTATCTAGCATATCTAAAAAAATATCTTGAGTTTCCAAAGAGCTAGACATGAATGCATGAAAATCAATATGTTGTTCAATTAAGTCTTTAGTACTTACTATAATTCTTAGTTTATTTTCATTAAGTTTTTCAAATTTCATATTTATCCTCCATAATTGATTATAATATAATTATACAATATTTTTAGCTAAAAATAAATGAGTAAAATTTGGTAATATATAATTACTTTTTAGTATTTTTTTATATTATATGAAAAATATTAAAAAGTGTACATAGTATATTATAGTATAACATATTTTTGTAAAAAGTCAAAATATATTATGCTTCATGATACTTATTATACAGATTTGTATAGTTTCTATGCAAGTAAAATCAAAGTACAAATTTCGACCGAAAATGATATTTTCTAATAAGAACATAGACAAATAATTGATGATAGTACATAATTAGAATATATAAAAATAGTAATTAAGAAAGTGAAAAAAATGGATTTTTGGCTTGAAAAAAATGCATTTTCAGGATATAATACCAATAATGAAAAAGAACGAAAGAAAGTAGGAAAGATAATGGCAACAAAAGAAAAAAACATATGGATATTAATGATATTTATTTTATCTGGATTAGTAATTGGTGGATTACTTGGACAGCTTGCTTCAAAAGTAAACGTTTTGTGGTGGCTTTCTTATGGGGAAACATTTGGACTTACTACTCCACTTGAGCTAGATTTAAATATTTTAAAAATAACATTTGGCTTAACTTTTAAAATTAATATAGCAAGTATTATAGGAATGATGATAGCTATATTTGTTTATCGCAAAATGTAAAAATAATGGGGCACGAATAGAAAGGATTTTATGACCATTAAAGAATTACCAGAATCAGAAAGACCATATGAAAAATTACAAATATATGGTGCAAATAAGTTATCAAATGCAGAACTATTGTCAATAATAATAAAGACAGGAACAAAAGAGTATACTTCTATAGATTTGGCCAATAAGGTTTTAAGTTTAAATACCAATAGTAATATAAGAGGTATGTTAGACTGTTCTATAGAAGAATTTATGACAGTAAAGGGAATTGGCAAAGTAAAAGCAATTCAACTTACAGCAATAGGAGAACTTGCAAAAAGAATGTCAAAACCATTAAATATTTTAAATATTAAAATAACATCTCCAAATGATGTATGCAATTTACTTATGGACGAGCTTAAATATGAAAAGCGTGAAAAAGTAAAAGTAATAATTTTAAATGCTAAAAACAATATATTAAAAATAGTAGACTTAGGAACAGGAACTACGAGTATTGCTATTATAGATCCAAAGGATGTATTGCTAGAGGTAGTAAAAATGGGGGCACCAAAAATGATCTTAATACATAACCACCCCAGTGGAGATCCAACACCTAGCATTCAGGACTTACGTATCACAAAAAGATTATGCGAATGTTCGAGAATGTTTGGAATAGAACTATTAGATCATATTGTTATTGGAGATGGAAGGTATGAAAGTATTTTTTCATGGGAAAAGAAAGGATTGTGGAAATTAAAATGAAACTTTTTAATTTTGTGTCAAAGGATATAGGAATAGACTTAGGAACAGCAAATATATTGGTAACTCTAAAAGGTAGAGGTATTGTTCTTAAAGAGCCATCAGTTGTTGCCATAAACAAACAAAGACATTGTATATTAGCAACTGGATATGAAGCAAAGGAAATGCTAGGAAGAACACCAGATGAAATAGATGCAATTAGACCAATGAAAGACGGAGTTATAGCTGATTTCACAGCAACTCAACTTATGCTTAAAAATATTATAAAAAAGATATGTAAAAGATATAATGCTGGAAGACCAAGAGTTGTAGTTGGTGTACCATCTGGAATAACAGAAGTTGAAGAAAGAGCTGTAGAAGAAGCTGTACTTCAAGCAGGGGCAAGAGAAGTATATTTAATTGAAGAGCCAATGGCCGCAGCAATTGGTTCTAGTATTAATGTTGCAGAACCAACAGGAAATATTATAGTTGATATTGGTGGAGGAACAACAGAAGTTGCAGTTATTTCTCTAGGTGGAATTGTGCTTTGTAACTCTTTGCGAGTTGCTGGAGACGAATTAGATCAAGATATTGTAAATTATGTAAAAAGAGAAATGAATTTAGCAATTGGTGAAACTACAGCAGAACAAATAAAAATGGAAATAGGATGTGCTACTCCTCTAATGACAGAAATGACTATGGAAATAAGAGGAAGAGATTTAACAACTGGCTTACCAAAGCATGCAATAGTTACTTCTTCTCAAATTGAAGAAGCAATGGAGGAATCTATATATAAAATTATTGATGTTGTAAAACAAACGTTAGAAAGAACACCGCCAGAACTTGCTTCTGATATTATGGAACGAGGTATAGTTTTAGCAGGTGGAGGGGCTTTAATTAGGAATTTAGATAAACTACTTAGTTCAAAAACTGGTATGCCAGTATATGTAACGGAAGATCCATTAGATTGTGTAGCAAAAGGTGCAGGAAAAACATTAGAAGATTTAGAAAAATTAAAAAGTATATTAATAAATGCTAGAAAAAGATAATTAGGAGAAAAGAATGAGAGAAAATAAGAAGACTGGTATTATTGGAATTATTATTATTGTAATAATCTTAATTATTATTGTGAGCATAACAAATATTAGAGTTGAAAAATGGTCTTATGTAGGAAATATACTAGGTAATGTTGTTATGCCTGTTCAAAGCGGTTTAACTTATTTAAAAAATAAAATTGCAGGGAATGATAATTATTTTATTAATGTTAATGAACTAAAAAATGAAAATGAACAGTTAAAAAATGAGAAAACACAGCTAGAAGCATCTGTAAGAGAACTTGAAATTATAAAGGCAGAAAATGCAACATTAAAGGAATATGTGAACTTGAAAGATAAATATTCAGAGTATTCTACAAAGCCCGCGTATGTTATAGAGAGAGATTTTAGTAATTATAGTAAAATTATAGTAATTAATTTAGGAAAAAATGATGGAATTGATGTTAATATGACTGTTATATCTGAAAAGGGATTAGTAGGACATGTTATTTCTGTAACAGACACTACTGCAAAAGTTCAAACTATTATAGACACATCGAATGCAGTAAGTAGCAGTATTACAACATCTCGAGACAGTATACTTTTAAAAGGATCATTAAACGAAACATTTTTAAAAGCCACCTCTATTCCAACAGATTCAACGATTATAGAAGGAGACTTGGTAGAAACATCCGGAATTGGAGGTATATATCCAAAGGGTATTTATATTGGTACAATAAAAAGAGTCGTAAGTACTAAAAATATAACAGATAGATATGCGTTTGTTGAACCAGCAGTTGATTTTTCAAAATTAGAAACAGTTTTAGTAATAACAAATTAATTTGTGGGGTGAATATTATTTGAAAAAAGCAGTGGCAGTAATTGTACTAATTTTAATGTTCTTTTTAATATATTTTTTGCAAATAAATTTCTTTGATTGGTTCACAATAGCAGGCATAAAGCCTAATTTATTTGTTATATATGTTTTGATAATAGGAATATTTGCTGGTAAAAGAGTGGGAACTATAGCTGGTTTTTGCATTGGTATGTATATTGATATACTAACCGGTAGATTTGTTGGAATATCAGCAGTTTTATTTGCAATAATTGGATTTTCGTCTGAATATCTGAACAAGAATGTTTCAAGCGAGAATAAATTAACATTGATTTTAATAGTGATGGCAAATACATTTTTTTATGAATTAATATATTATCTAATATCGGCTTGGAGATTGGCTATATCTATTGAGCTATTTCCATTTTTAAAGATATTATTTATTGAAATTTTTTATAATAGTTTACTTATAATTATTTTATATCCAGCAATTCAAAAATTTGGGAATTTTTTAACAGAAACATTTAGCAAAAAAAAATCTTCAACGATGTATTTTTAACAAAAGAAAAATTTTATTTATGTGGTTATTTTATAGTATTTTAACATTGAATATTTTTTGTATAGGAAGATTTTTACGTATTAAATTATTAATAAAGAGGTGGGAAATTGAACAAATTAAATAAAATTAAAGTTAGATATAATATAATTTTATTAAGTATATATATTATTGGAATCATTTTACTTGTTCAGCTTTTCAATCTCCAAATAGTAAAAGGGCAAGAATACAGAAAACAATCAAATACAAGGTTAACTAGAGAAACAACCATAAAAGCTGCAAGAGGAAATATATGTGATAGAAATGGAAATAAATTAGTATCTACAAAAATGGAATTTAATTTAGAGTTATATAAAACTAAAATAGATAATAAAACTTTAAACCAAACTATTTTAGATATGATTAATATTTTAGATAAAAATGAAGATACATACATAGATAATTTGCCAATTAAAGTTGAACCATTTGATTTTATTGGAAGCGATGAAACAATTCAAAGTTGGAAAAAAACAAATAAAATGCAAGAGGATTTATCAGCAGAAGAATGTTTCTATAAGCTAAAGCAGAAATATGAAATAATACAAGAAAATGTTCAAGATGCAAGAAAAATAATGGGTGTTAGATATGAAATTAGTTCAAAAGGTTATAGTAGTACTAAGACAGTTGAACTTGCAAAAAATATTAGTAGAACTAGTATGTTAGAAATAAGTGAACAAAATTCAAATTTCCCAGGAATAAATATAATAACAGTTCCTACAGTTGCATATAATTCTGGAACTCTTGCTTCTCATATATTAGGGACTGTTGGAAAAATTACACAACCAGAATTAGAGGAAAAAACGAATTACGATATTAATGATATAATTGGAAAAACAGGCATTCAATATGTGTTTGAAGAATATCTGAGAGGAAAAGATGGAATAAAACAAATAGATATGGCTGTTGATGGAACTGTTACAGATGAATATACTGAAAAAGAAGCTGTTTCTGGTAGTGATGTGATTTTAACAATTGATGCTAATTTGCAAAAAGTCGCAGAAGAAGCATTAAAAGATGATATAAAAAAGATTGCAAGTGGAGGATTTGCAGAAAAAAGTAATGCAAATGCAGGGGCTGTTGTAGTGATGAATATAAAATCTGGTGAAGTTTTAGCACTAGCCAGCTATCCAGATTATGAACCACAGTTATTTGTAAAAGGAATAAGTACAGAAAAGTATAATGAATATGTAAATTCTACAGAAAAACCATTGTTTAATAGAGCAATAAGTGGTGCATATGCGCCAGGTTCTACATTTAAAATGGTAACGGCAATTGCAGGTTTAGAAACTAATAAAATTACACCAACAGAAAAAATAAATGATATTGGGGTATATCCAAGAGGACATCATCCAGTATGTTGGTATTATACGAGCTTTCATTCAGGACATGGATATTTAAATGTATCAGAGGCAATTAAACACTCATGCAACTACTTCTTTTATGAATTGGGGTATAGAATGGGAATAGATACATTGTCGAAATATGCTTCATATTTTGGTCTTGGAAGAAAAACTGGAATTGAGCTTCAAGGTGAAGCAGTTGGAGATTTAGCAACAAGAGAAAAAGTTGAAAAACAAAATAAAGAATGGTATTTAGCAGATACTTTATCTGCAGCAATTGGACAAAGTTATAATAATTTTACACCTGTGCAGATGGCTAAATATATCAGCATGTTAGTAAACGGTGGAAATCCTATCGATGTTAGTATAGTTAAAAATATTATAAATATAGATGGACAAGAAGTATCAAAACAAGAAATTAATGAATTTGTTAATAAAAAATTAAATTTGCAAGATGAAAAAGTAGAAAATTTAAATATGAAAAAAGAAAATATTAAAGCCGTTTTAGAAGGAATGAGAGGAGTTACTAGTGAATCAGGAGGAACAGCATATTCAACATTTAAGAATTTTGAAATAGAAGTTGGAGGAAAGACTGGCTCTGCACAAACAGGAAATGGTACTAACGGTTGGTTTGTTGGTTTTGCACCATTTGACGACCCAGAAATCGCAGTGGTGGTATTAGTAGAGAATGGAGGCCATGGTGGTTATACTGCGGAAGTTGCAAAGAAAATTATTGCAGAATACTTTGGAATGAATGCAAAAAAAGTAGATGAAAACATGTCTGCTAGTTCTAATATACAAACAGTTAGATAGAGAAAGGATGTAGAATTTATGAGAAAAAGTTGTATAGAAATAACTTTGAAACAAGGAAAAGTAATTATTCATATTAATGAAGAAGCAGAACAAAAGAAAATAATAGAGACGCTAAAAAAGAAAATACCGGAATTAAAAGAGCTATATAAAGATGATACATCTCCTATTTTAATCACTGGAAAGGTATTAAAAAATAAGGAAATTGACGAAATACACGATTTGATTTCTGAATATTTGGATGTAGATATAGATTTTGAAAGTCCTAAAGTACTTGGACTATATGGAATAAAGAAAACATTTTATAAAGATATTGCTACATCAGAAACGAAGTTTCATAAGGGCTCTTTAAGATCAGGACAAAAAGTTGAATTTGAAGGAAGTATTGTTATAATTGGAGACGTAAATTGCGGAGCTGAGGTTATTTCTGGAGAAAATATTGTTGTTCTTGGAAAACTAAGAGGCTTAGCACATGCAGGAGCAAAAGGAAATAAAGAAGCAATTATAGCAGGAGAATCTATAGAATCCCCACAAATCAGAATAGCAGATGAAATTTATGAAAGAGATAAAGAAGCTATATATCAAAAAGGTGCAAGAGCACTTGCATTTATAAATGAGGAAGGAAAAATTGTTATTGAATAAATTTTAAAATAATAATTAAATATAAAAAATGAAAAAACCATTAAATAATAAAATTTTGGTTTCAGTTTTAAAAATATATAAATAAAAAGCTAGGTATCTAACTTAACATGCATAAAATTTCCACGTATGGAGAAAATATGTTAAAAACATATTTAAGGAGTGGAAATTTTGAAAAAGTATAAAGTTTTAAATATGAGTCGGAGCCGTTTTAGATAAAGCACGGACTGGAAAAATACATGCAAAAACTTGCTTCTGACCATATTCTTAAAAGTAAATCAGATAAAGATACTTATCCAATTCCAAGACTGAAAGAAAATTATAATTATATTTATATGGTTTTTAAGCTTTTAAATGAGCATTTAAAAATAAATATTCCAATTCATCCTGCTGGTGAATGGATCTTGGATAATTTTTATATTGTTGAGAAAACTGTAAAAACAATAGTAAAAGAATTAACACTTAAAAAATATATAAATTTTATTGGAATTGCAAATGGAGCCAATAAAGGATTTGCAAGAGTATATGTTTTAGCCTCTGAAATTGTAAGTTATACAGATGCTAGAATTGATGATACATCTTTAAAGGACTTATTAAAAGCATATCAAACTAAAAAAACGCTTAATATGGATGAAATATGGAATATAGGATTGTTCTTACAAATTGCACTTATAGAAAATATAAGAAATGTATGTGAAAGAATCTATTCAGCACAATTACAAAAATATAAAGTTGAAAATATAATTGAAAGACTAGTAGAAAATAAAGAAGAAGATAAGTTAAAGTACAAAAACCTACCAAGTTATAAAACAAGAAACTTGGGATACGGAGAAATGAAATATCCTTTTATTGAATATATGTCTTATAGATTAAAAAGCTACGGAAGACAGGCATATAGATATTTAGCTGTACTTGAAAATCAAGTTCAACTTATGGGAAGTACTATAGAAGATGTTATAAAGAAGGAACATTTTGATATTGCAGTTAGGAAGGTTTCTGTTGGTAATTCAATTATTAGTATTAATAAATTAATACGTATTAATTTTTTGCAAATATTTGAAGAAATAAATGGAGTAGAGGAAATTCTAAAGAAAGATCCAGCTGGTGTATATGATAATATGGACTATAAAACTAAAATTAATTATAGAAATCATATTAAAGAAATTTCTAAAAAAACCAAGATTTCTGAAATCTATATTGCAAAGAAGTGCTTAGAATTATGTGTTAAAAATGAGGAAAATAATAAAAAGACAAATGCCAGCAATTTAAATAATAATATAAAAATTAATAATAAAAAGAAATCACATGTTGGATATTATCTAATTGATAAAGGAAAATCTGAGCTTTTATTTAATTTGACAGGACGAAAAACAAATGAAATAAGCAAAAATAAAATGGTAAAAATTTATATTAATACTATTTTAATTATTACAATTTTAATTAGTTTGTGTTCATCAAAATTTATATATAATCAAACCAAAAATATATGGATATCTGGGTTATTATTTTTGTTATTATTAATTCCTATTCAAACAATAGTAGTACAAGTGATTCAAAGGGTTGCAGGTAAAATTGTAAAACCAAGACCACTGCCAAAGCTCGAAATTACAAATGCTATACCAGAGCAATATTCATGTATGGTCATAATTCCAACAATTATAAAATCCAAAGATAAACTTGAAGAATTAATAAAAAAAATGGAAGTTTATTATTTGGCAAACAAGAGTCAAAATATTTATTTTTCATTGTTAGGAGATTGTTCTACATCAAAAAGTGAAAAAGAAAAATTTGATGATGAAATTATAAAAAGAGGAAAAGAACTTGTAGAAGAATTAAACAGTAAATATCCAGATGAGAAATTCCATAAATTTAACTTTATATATAGAAAAAGAGTATGGATTGATTCAGAAAATTCTTTTTTGGGTTGGGAAAGGAAAAGAGGATATATTCAACAATTTAATGAGTATATGTTAACGAGACGTAAATTTGATTGGCAAGTTAATACTATTGAAGATTGGTTAGAAAAAGGAAATAATAAAATTATTCCTATAAAATATGTAATTACATTAGATGCTGATACTGATTTAGTTTTAAATTCAGCATTTGAGTTAATCGGTGCAATGGGACATATTCTAAATACACCAATTTTAAATACAGAAAAAGACTTAGTAATAGAGGGACATGCACTTATTCAACCAAGAGTAGGAATTGGATTAGTTGCAAGTAGAAAGAGCATATTTACAAAAATTTTTGCAGGTATTGGTGGAACCGATTCTTATACAGATGCTATGTCAAATTTTTATCAAGATAATTTTGATGAAGGAATTTTTACAGGGAAAGGTATTTATGATTTAAAAATATTTTCTCAAATATTGAAAGATGAAATACCCGAAAATACTGTACTTAGTCATGATTTGTTAGAAGGTTGTTATTTAAGATGTGGTTTTGCATCAGACATTATGCTAATGGATGGATATCCAACAAGTTATGCAAGCTTTAAAACAAGATTGCACCGTTGGATCAGGGGAGATACACAAATTTTATTATGGCTAAAAGAAAAAATAAATAATAAAAAAGGTGAAAAAAAGAAAAATCCATTAAATATATTATCAAGATATAAAATATTTGATAATCTTCTTCGCAGTAATATGGAAGCTTCCATAATTTTATTACTTATATTTTTAACATTTTTAAATTATGTGAAAAATATAAAAATATGGCCAATTGTAATTGTCTCTTTTGTTTCAGTTTTAATACCATCGATTTTGGAAATTCTAAATAGAATTATTTCAAAAAAAGATGGACAAAAAAAGCAAAATACATTTACTCCAATAATTACAAATTTACAAGGAAGCATTTTAAGAGGAATTTTATCTTTGGCATGTTTACCAGATAAGGCATATTTTTCAGTAAATGCAATGTGTATATCACTTTATAGAATGTTTAAAAGTAAAAAGCATTTATTAGAATGGACGACTTCTGAAGAAGCAGAAAAAAAGGCAAAAAAAGATTTGATATCTTATTATAAATCTATGTTTGCAAATATAATATTTGGTGTTTTAGCAATTTTTATAGGACTAGGTTATTTAAATAACTTTAAAAGTATTACTTATTTTGTAATTGGAATTTTATGGCTTGTTGCACCATTTATTATGTGGAATATTAGCAAAGAAATAAAACAAAAGAAGAAAGTAGAAGAGCTTAGCAAAGAAGAAAAAGATTACCTGTTAGATATTGGAAAAAGAACATGGCTGTTTTTTAAGGAAAATATAAATGAAAATACTAAGTTTTTGCCACCAGATAATTTTCAGGAAAGTAGAAAAGATAAAATTGCTATGAGAACATCTCCAACTAATATTAGTTTGGGAATGCTAGCAGTAATTTCTGCTTATGACTTAAAATACGAAGATTTAGAAAGTACAATAAAATTATTAAGGAAAATGTTAGATACAATATCTAGCCTTCAAAAGTGGAACGGACATTTGTACAATTGGTATAATTTAGAGGATTTATCTCCTTTAATACCAAGATATATATCTTCTGTGGATAATGGGAATTTTGTTGGATATTTATATGTAGTAAAACAATTTTTCTACAAAATAAATGATAACAATAAATATGAAAATGAAATAAAACAAATTGATAAATTAATTAATGACACAGATTTTACTAAATTATATGATGAAAAAAATAGATTATTTTCTATAGGATTTAATATTGAAGAAAATAAATTAACAGACTCTTACTATGACCTTTTGGCATCTGAGGCAAGACAAGCAAGTTATGTTGCTATTGCTAAAAAAGATATACCACCTAAAAGCTGGTATAATTTAAGTAGAACACTTACAACATTAAATAAATATAAAGGGCTTATTTCTTGGTCTGGTACTGCATTTGAATATTTAATGCCAAACATTAATATTCCAAAATATGAAGGAAGTTTGCTAGATGAGTCTTGTAAGTTTATGATTATGAGTCAAATGGAGTATGCAAAAAAATTAAATATACCTTGGGGATTTTCAGAGGCAGCGTTTAGTTTAACTGATCTAAATAATAATTATCAATATAAAGCATTTGGAATTCCGTGGCTTGGATTAAAAAGAGGGCTAGAAGATGAAATGGTAGTTGCAAGTTATGGAAGCATTTTAGCGATTAATGAAAAACCAAAAGAAGTTATAGAAAATTTAAAAAAATTGGAAGCACAAGGAATGTATGACAAATATGGATTTTTTGAATCTATTGATTATACACCAAATAGAATGAGAGAGTCTAAAAATTGTGAACCAGTAAAAACATATATGGCACATCACCAGGGATTAATATTGCTGTCTATTAACAATTTGTTTAATGACTTAATTTTACAAAAAAGATTTATGCAAAATCCTGAAATGCAATCTGTAGAAGTTTTACTAGAAGAAAGAATGCCTGAAAACGTTATTATTACTAAAGAGGAAAAAGAAAAAGTAGAAAAAATTAAATATAAGAATTATGAAGTGTATTTAGTAAGAAATTATAACAAAATAAATGAAGATTTAAACAGGTCAAATGTTATCTCAAATGAAGATTATACAATTGTTATGGATCAAAAAGGAGAAGGTTATAGTAAATATAAAGATATATTAATTAATCGTTTTAAACTAACAAAAGATGTGCCACAGGGGATATTCTTTTTTATAAAAAATATTAAAACAAAAAGAATTTGGACAGCCAATTATATGAATTATCTTTCTAAGCCAGACTCTTATGAAATCAGTTTTAGTCCAGATGTTAATAAAATTACAAGGCAAGATAGTTCTATTGAAACAAAACTTATAACAACTATATCTCCTAAAGATCCAGTTGAAATAAGAAGAATAGAATTTACAAACTATGGCAATGAGGCTCAGACAATTGAGCTAACAAGCTTTCTAGAACCAGTACTTTCAAACAAAATGCAAGATTATGCTCATGTGGCATTTAATAATTTATTTTTGACATTTGAATTTTTAGAAGATACAGGGACTATTTTAGTTAGAAGAAAAAATAGAAATCAGAATGAAAATGACATGTATTTAGCAATTAATTTGTATACAGAAGATGAAACAATTGGAGAGTTAGAATATGAAATAGATAAAGAAAAATTCTTTGGAAGAGGCAATCTAGGGTTTCCAAGTCTAGTACAAAAGTCTAGTCCTTTTACTAATAGAGTAAGACTGACAGTAGACCCAATTGTTGCAATGAAAAGAACTTTTTGCATAAAGCCAGAAGAAAAGAAATGGTTTGACTTAATAATTACCGTTGCAGATAATAAAGAATGTTGTATGCAAAATATAAATAAATTTTTAAATGAAGAAAAAATTAAAAGATCATTTGAATTATCTAGAGCAAGAGTGGAAGCTGAAAATAGATATTTAGGATTAAAAGCAAAAGAAATAGAAGTATATCAAAAAATGTTATCATACATTTTATTTCAAAATCCACTTCAGGAAGGGTATAAAAAGAATATAAATGATGAAATATGCTCAATTAACAGATTGTGGAATTATGGCATATCAGGAGATGTTCCAATATTGCTTGTAAAAATAGCAAATATTAATGATATGCATGTAATTGAAGAATGTTTAAAAGCGTATGAATATTTTAGAACAAAGAATGTATTTATTGATTTTGTTATTATTAACGAAGAAGAAAACTCATATGAAAACTATGTAAAAGATGGAATTGAACGAGCAATTTTAAATAGAAACATGATGTTTTTAAGAAATAAAAAAGCTGGAATATTTGTACTAAATAATTTAGATGAAAATGAAATTAATCTATTAGAGTCAAGAGCAAATCTGATATTAGACTGTCATATTGGAAAGATTGGTTTGCAACTTAAAGATTTAGAAGAAGAATATTTAGAAAACAGAAAAAGTTCTAATTTTGAGATTCAGAGACAGCCTGGTTTTGAGGAATATGTAAGTAAAGATGTTATAAAGCAAGAATTAAAATATTATAATGAATACGGAGGATTTTCACGGTGATGGTAAAGAATATAAAATAAAAATTAATAAAAATAATAGATTGCCAAATGTTTGGAGTCATATTATGGCAAATGAGAAATTTGGAAGCTTAGTAACAGATAGCCAAGGAGGATACACTTGGAGTCAAAATAGCAGATTAAATAAACTTACAGCTTGGTCAAATAATAGTGTTACAGATATTCCATCTGAAATTATTTATTTAGAAGATGAAGATAATAATAGAAAATGGTCATTAGGGCTAAATCCTATGCCAGATGAAAATGATTACTTTATAACATATGGATTTGGATATGCTAAATATCATCATAATAGTAACGGCATTAACCAAGACTTAACTGTATTTATTCCAAAAGAAGATTCGGTTAAAATTAATTTACTAAATTTAAAAAATGAACTACCAAAGAAAAGAAAAATAAAGCTAGTTTATTATCTAAAACCAGTTTTGGATGAAGATGAAATAAATTCAAATGGTTTTATAGATTTAGAATTAAAGGAAAATACTAATATATTAGTTGCCAAGAATATAGCAAATTCAGATTTCCCTTTAAGAATGTATATATCTAGTAATGAAAAAATTCAGTCTTATACAGGTGATAAAAAATTTTTTATAGGGAAAGGAACTTTGCAAGATCCTGATGGATTAAAGTGTGTTAATTTAAATTCAGAAAATTCTCTTGGAAAAGATACAATAATAGCAGTACAATTCGAAATTAAATTAGAGGCATATGAAGAAAAACAAATTTGTTTATTACTTGGACAAGAAAAAAATATTTTAGATTGTCAAGATATGGCATATAAATATACAAATTTAAGTCACTGTTTTGAAGAATTGAAAAAAGTAACAAAATATTGGGAAGATTTGATTAATAATATACAAGTAAATACTCCATTAGAGTCATTTAATATTTTAATGAATGGATGGTGTATGTATCAGACAATTTGTTGTAGAATGCTGGCAAAAACAGCGTTTTACCAATCAGGAGGGGCATACGGATTTAGAGATCAGCTTCAAGATTCTATTGCAGCTAAATATGTAGACCCCGATATTACAAAAAAACAAATTATCAGAAGTAGTAATCATCAATTTATAGAAGGTGATGTAGAACATTGGTGGCATGAAGAAACCAATAAGGGAATTAGAACTAGATTTTCAGATGATTTGTTATGGCTTGCTTTTGTATGTGCAGATTATATTAAATATACAAATGATTATTCAATCTTAGATATTGAGACAAATTATAAAAAGGGAAAATTATTAGAAGAAGGTACAGATGAATGCTATGATTTGTATGAAGACTCTGATAAAAAAGGAAGTATTTATGAGCATTGTATAAAAGCAATTGAAAAATCTCTAAACTTCGGAGAAAACGATTTGCCTAAGATTGGAAGCGGTGATTGGAATGACGGATTTAGCACAGTTGGAAATAAAGGAAAAGGTGAAAGTGTATGGTTAGGATTTTTCATGTATACAGTTTTAAGAGATTTTATTCCAATTTGTGAGAAAAAAGGTGATTTAGAAAAAGTAGAAAAGTATAATCGGAATTATGCAAAAATTAAAAAAGGCTTTAAATACAAATGGATGGGATGGAAGATGGTATAAAAGGGCATTTATGGATAATGGAGATGTTTTAGGAAGTCTTCAAAATGAAGAATGTAGAATTGATAGTATTGCACAAAGCTGGGCTACTATATCAGAAGCTGGTGATAATGACAAAAAATATATTTCGCTTGAGAGTTTAGAAAATCATTTAGTAGATAAAGAAAATGGATTAATTAAGCTTCTAGATCCGCCTTTTGAGAAAGGAAAATTAAAACCTGGATATATTAAAGCATATGTTCCTGGGACAAGAGAAAATGGAGGACAATACACACATGAGTGTTGTTGTTAGCACCAGTTTTTCATAAATATTGATACTCTTAAAATTTGTATATCAAAATACTTAAAAAATGTATATTGGTATTAAAAATACATACAATGATTACGAAAAAGTTCCGTAAACGGAAAAAATTCGTAATGAAATAATTGACTAAATTTAAAATTTTTGATATAATGATTACGAAAAAGTTCCGTAAACGGAAAAAATTCGTAATGGAGGTTTGAACTATGGAGATAAAAAGAGACTTTTATTTAAATGAACTTATAGATAGGATGGATAATGGACTTATAAAAATAGTTACTGGAATAAGAAGATGTGGAAAATCTTATTTATTAGACCCGATTTTTAAAGATTATCTTATTGGTCAAGGAGTAAAGGAAGATCATATTATAAAATTAAGTTTAGATGAGAGAGCAAATAGTAAGTATTTAGACCCAGATGTACTTGACGAATATATAAGAAGTTTAATTGTTGATGATAAGAAATATTACCTAATATTAGACGAAATACAACAAGTTAAAGATTTTGAATCAGTTTTGATAGGATTTATGCATATAAGTAATGTGGAAATATATGTAACAGGAAGTAATTCAAAATTTTTATCATCAGATATTGTTACAGAATTTAGGGGTAGAGGAGATGAAATAAGAGTTTATCCTTTATCTTTTGATGAATTTTTCTCTGTATATGAAGGAAGTGAGGAAAAGGCTTTAAATGAATATTACACCTATGGGGGATTGCCATTAACTTTGCTCTCTAGAACAGATAATGCTAAAACAAACTATTTAAAAACACAAAAAGAAAATGTATATATCAATGATATTGTTGAAAGAAATAATGTTCAAAATAAAGAAGAACTAGAAATGTTGGTACAAATAATAGCTTCTGATATAGGAGCACTAACAAATCCACTAAAATTATCAAATGTGTTTAAAGAGCGAGATAGAAGTTCAACAATGACTGACAAAACAATATATAACTATTTGGGATATTTACAAGATGCATTTATGATAGAAAAAGCAAGACGTTTTGATGTAAGAGGAAAAAGATTTATAGAAACTCCTCAAAAATATTATTTTACTGATATAGGAATTAGAAATTCATTTTTAGATTTTAGACAAAGTGAAGAAATATCACATACAATGGAAAATGTAATTTATTTAGAATTAAGAAAACGTGGATATAATGTTGATGTTGGCTCGGTTGAAATAAGAGAAGGGGACAGCAAAAAACAATTAGAAATTGATTTTGTTGCAAATAAAGGAAACAACAAAATTTATATTCAATCAGCATTAGAAATGAAAACACCTGAAAAAGTTGCACAAGAGCAGAAATCTTTACTAAATGTAAATGACTTCTTTAAGAAAATTATTATTGTAGGTGATAATATAAAAAAATCAAGATATGAAAATGGTATTATCATAATGAGTATATATGATTTTCTTTTAGATTCAAGTAGTTTGGAATATTAGTATTTGTATATTAAGAAAATATCAAAAAGGAGGAACAAGTATGTCAAAAGTTATATTTGAATTTGATGAAGACGAAGATAGAATTGAAATTGAAAATATAATGAAAAGAGACAACTTTATATATGCATTAGAAAAAATAAAAGAATATAGAAGAAAACTAAGCAAAGGTTATATAAATAATGAAATCATAGTAAAAGATAGAAAAGTAATTGCAGAAGGAACAGAAGTACTAACATTAGAAGGTGATATTATAGGAAGAAAATCTTATATACCTGTTAGTGACGTTATAGATGAATTAGATGATTGCTTAAAAAGAGTTGTACAATTATTAGGTTAAACATGGAAATAAAATAATAATAAATTAAATATTGGAGAAACTAAAAATGGAACAAAAAACAAATAACAAAAAGTATAAATATTATGAAATAAAAGTAAGTATTAGAGATACACATCCACCTGTATGGAGAAGATTACAAATTCCCGAAGGAATAACTTTTCATGAATTAAATGCTATTATACAACTTGCATTTGATTGGTGTGGATATCATGCATATAATTTTGAAGTTGGAGCAACATTACATGAAGAAGGGGTATTTATAGAATTACCCGAATTAGATGATGGATGGGGATACTATGAAACAAAAAATTCAAAAAAAGAGAAAATAGATAAATATTTTAAAGAATATAAAAGAATGAAATATACATATGACTTCGGAGATGATTGGATTCATGATATTATAATAGAAAAAACAGTTGAAACAGATATAAAATTAGTTAACCCAATTTGTATCAAAGCAAAAATGGCAGATTTACCAGAAGACTGTGGTGGACCTTGGGGATATGAGGAACTACTTGATATATTAGCAGATGAAAAACACGAAAGGTATAAAGAAATGAAAGAATGGGTAGAAAGTGGATTTTCTACATGGTATGATGATAGAGAATATGTAGATATTGAAGAAATAAATATGAGATTAGAAGGCTATAAAGAACATGCAAAATTTTTGTTAGGAGATAGGTATTAATGGAGAAGAATATGGTTACATTATCGAAAATAGTAGAAGGACTAGAAATGGTAGATGATATTATAGATTGTTATTACAATCCAGAGAGGAATGAAATTTTTCTATCAAATATAGGAGAATGTGAAGAATTAACAGAAGATGAAATTGATGAATTATTTGAAGAATCAATAATACTTCCAACACAATATGAAATAAATGAATATCAAATAATGATTGATTTTATAGATACAATAGATAATCTTGAAATAAAGGAAAATTTACATAGACTAATACAAGGGAAAGGAGCTTTTAGAAGATTTAAAGATTATTGTTTTGAGTCAAATATAATTCAAGAATGGTATAAGTACAAAGAACAAAAATATAAAGAAATAGCAATAGAATGGTGTAAACAAAATGAATTAGAATATAAGTAAGTAAAAATGTGAAACAAAATTACTTGAAACAAGTGAAGAAGTTTCACATTTTTTAAATTGAATATTAAAAATAATAAAGCATTTGCAATTTAAAAGATGGCAGGTGTTTTTTTATTTTGCAAGAGATATGCAGAACCTCTATAAAAGTTCTTGGTTTAGCAAGCCGATGCTATAAAATCTGCTCGTATTAGTATAAACGGTCTATTTATACAAAGTGCGTAAGTGAGAATTTAGAACTATAAACTCACAATAATAAAAGAGTATTGGTGGATACTTGGTTGTGGATTTATAATTGCAAAAAGCTTGGACAAGTATAAGCAAAGATATTAAGTTATCAGCAATTATAGAAGTAAAAACTACTTACTAGACAGCCTATGAAACTAGCGAGCGACCGACGGTTTCTAAAATATTAATGGCGTAATAATCCTTTTATCAAAATGGGATATATTACGCCTAATCTTCAAAGCTTACTCTCTCTGGTTTCTAAGAATAATGGGTTTGTGTATAAAAAGTATGAATATATTTAAAAATAGAATAAAATATATTATTTTTTGATAAAATTTTAAAATTATATGGTATAATAAAGTTAACAAAAAATAAAATGGAGGATCTAATAGTGAATAATGATGATAGAGCTATAGCTACTACACCGATGTTAGATAGAAAAATAGGACTAAATTATAGTGTGGCAATGAATCCAGAAGAAAAAGTAAATTATTTAGTTCAAAATTTAAGATTAACAATAAATAATTTAAAGAATTTAGCTAAGTGGACTAATTCAACTTGCCTTGATACTAAATGGACGCCATTTAAAAAAAATGATTATGATATTGAACAAGATAACTTTAGCGGTGAAGGAAGAGCTATAACTGAACTTTTAATAAGAATGCATGCTGAAAAACAAGGTATATCTTTTGAAAAAGTTGATATATCAAGTTTGGCTGAATTATGTCCTGAAGAAAATGCCACTCTTAAAAGAAATCTACAAAATAATACACATAGTTTTGCAATAGCTACTATTGGAGAAAAAAGATATATTATAGATTGTGCGTACAGACAATTTTTTCAAACAGAAGAGAATGGAGAAAAGCAAGAAACATTAGATTTAAAAGAAACTATGTCTTATGACGAACAAAGAAAAAAATTAGCTGAACAGTTACTAAAAAATGGCTGGATTGAAGCAACACCAGAAAATATAAAAACATATTTTGACGGATTTACAGAAGCTACTGCAAGAGATAAAGATGTAAAATTACCTACTAAGCAGGAGTACATGGATAATATAGAAGGGAAAAATTTAAGTACTGGTGGAAAAGTATTACATAAATACGAGATAAAAGAATTGTGGAAATTATACGTAAAAGGATGGAGCCCTAATATATCTGATGAAGTACTTGATTTTATGACAGAACATAGAGATGTTTTTACAAAAATCAAAAATAATTTAGTGTTTAGTACAGATACATTTTCCATTATTTCTAGTGATGGTAAAAAATATATTAGAACAAACAGTGAAGATATTGAATTTACACCAGAAAGCTTAAAAACATACCTTGATGCAATATTAATACGAGCAGGAGAAACTGAAAATATTGTAACACCAAGTATTCAAGAGTATCATAGTTTGTATCCATGTGGTAATCCTGTAAAAAAATCTTATAAATACATTATAGATAGTGAACCGTATATTTTAGATACAGGATTTGAAAATGATGATTTTAGCGAAGAAATGTCAGATGAAGCAAAAATAACAAGTATAGTTCAAAAAGAGAGAAGGCACTTAATGAAAGATAATGATTTAGCAACTGCTAGTTTAGCAGGAGAGTGCGAAGATTCAACATTAAGGGTGTTAATTGATAGTGCTTCAAAAGGATTCGAAGAAGCTACTTGTTTATTCCCAGGAGCTTATTTAGAAAAAAGTAGTGCTGGTCACAATTGTAGTATTATAAATTTGAATGGGAAAAGTTATTTGATAGATTGTACTTATAGGCAATTCTTTGAAGAAAGTCTTAGTGAACAGTGTGGTATATATATGATTAACGATGAATCAAGGAGACGTGTTGCAGAGCAAATATTAAAGTATGGATGGATTGAAGCAACACCAGAAAACATAAAAGCATATATGGATGGATTCGAAATGGGGAAAAGAAAAAGTTTTGAAGAAACAGGAATTTCTGCAGAAGAATATATAAAAAGATTAAACGAACATGAAACAAATCCAATACATATAGTTACTCCACGCCAAATAGTAGAAGCAGGTATAGATAAAAATATAGCTACAGAAAATATGGAACAAGCGGGTTCACTTATGGAAAGTCTAGCGATAGAAAATGAACAAACAAAATCACATTAATTTTATAAAGGAGAGCTAATTGTGATAGAATATAATAAAAGATTGGTTGAAGTTAGCGTAATATTGAATCATTTAAATAAAAGTGATTATGATAAAATACCTAAGGAAGTAATTGATAGAATTGAAAAAAATAAAGATACAGAATATGTTTGGTATTATGATGAAACAAAAGACTTGAAAGACCAAAAAGTAAGTAAAGATACTATAGCAATATTATCATATATAAATATGAAATATTTGTTAAATGAAGAACAAAGAAAATTTGTAGAAGAAGTTTTTAAAGAGAACCAGAAAAAAATAGAAAATATAAAAAGAGAAAAGTACAATCCAGATAATATATTTAAAAATACAAAGGAATCTATATGTGAAGAAAAGCATATCAGCAGTATGATAGAAGTGAAAGAAGAAAAATGGTATCAAAAAATATTTAAATCAATAAAGGAATATATATATAAATTGAAAAATATTTGAAATTTTATGATAAATAAAGTGGTAAAAGTATTTTATGTAACAGTAAAATGAAGAGGAGTAAATAGTGGAAAGAGAAGGAATTAAAGAAATAATACAGAAAAAAATAGAACGTTGTGATAATATTCTAGATTTGAAAAAAATATTATTTCAGGCATCTCAAGAAAGATTTGGAGCGAAAAATACGACAGGAATAAGAAAAGAAATAAAAGAAACTATAACTATTAAGCAATTAATAGAACTAGCAAATAAGTTTTCTGGTGTAAAAGAAAAAATTGAATTAATTAAAATTATAGAAATTCAAGACCTCAAGTATGCAGATGTACAGCAAATATTCGAGGGGAATGATTTGCTACAAGTAGTAAAAGAGTTTAATATAAATGTAAATAGAGAAATATTAGAAGAACTGTTTAATACTGTCGAGGGGAAGAATAAGGATTTAGTAAAAGAACTTCTAAATATGAATAGTACAGATGAAAAGACAATAACAGAATTAGTTTTGGAAAATATAGAAGATGAAAAATTAATAGATTTCATAAGAGAATATAATTTAAGACTAAATAATGAACAGTTAAGAGAGATAGAAATGAGATTTCAGAATGTAGAAATTAGTGTTGATAATAGACAGTTTCTTGATACGGTATTAACTTTATAAAAGAAAAATGATGAGCTTACTAGAACAATTAATTATCAAATCATAGATGAAAGATATAGAAATTTAGATAAATATTTACCTATTTTAACCTGTCACCCTGAACAACAAGAACAAATAATATCTTTAGATGAGAAGGAGTTAAGAGTATTTACAATATGTCTAAATGATTATTCAAATAAAACTCAAGATTGGACAACAACGGCATTAGGAATGTTACAAAATATTAGTCAATATTCACGTCTATTAGATTCATTAGAAGCTATAGACCTTCAAAATGAAGATAAAGTGCAATTATTAACTAAATTACTTTCAGAGCCTAATTATTTTAGTATTAAGAATATAGATGAATATATAGAAAAGCGAGAAAGGATTTGTAATTTAATATTAAATAATCCTAATAGTCAAAAATTAGAGCAATTTACATTGATATCACAAATGAGTGAAGAAGATAGAATAAGATTTGCAGTACTAGAGAAAAATTATGGATTAAGTTTAGACCAAGCAGAATCTTTAATAAGAAAATTTGGGGAAGATATAAAATCAATAAGTGGATTAGGAGAAAATGCTGACTATTATAGAGGGCTAATAAGTAGTTTAAAATTTATATGTGATGAGAAAAATATTAGTCAAATATCGCAAGTATTATTCGAATCAAAAGGTAGAGCTTTAAATGCTAATGTGATAGAAAGAGAAATAAAAGATATATATGATAAGGACTACGTATCTCAATTATATAGACCGATAGAAGAAGATGGAATAAAGATATATAAAGCTGGAAAATCGACAAATGGAGAGTTTTTTATTGAGTCACATGCTCCTGGTGCAGTATATTCTGATAGCATGTTAAAAGACGATATTCCAAGATATGTAGACTCATGGAATAAACCTTTAATGTTATCACAAGCCTTCTGTACGCATTTAATTAGCAATCAAATGTTATACTCAAATATAAGAGATGTGGAATATGGTTTTTATAATTACGAGAAAGGATCTTTAAGAGCTGCAGGATATGACGATATTTCATCTGATTTTACACATTTTACAGCGTTTGCAGATCATGATGAAAAATATTCTTCAATACAACAAAGAATCAATAAGACAAGAGCAAATGATGAAAGCGATAGAGCGAGGTTATTACCAAATGGAACAAAAAGACAACCTGATTATATAAAATTACTTACAAGTAGGCATATACCAAAACAGTTAGCTACACAAAAATTAGAACATTCTAAATTAGCAGCACAACAATTTTCTAAAAGAACAGGAAAACAAATTCCAATAGTAATGATAGATCAAGATGAATGTACTAGACAGGAAAATGAAATAATTAGAAACATGATACAAGAATTTCGAGATACTAAAAATCCTGAATTAATTTCAAATATAATAACAAGGTTTGAAAATAATAGAGCAGGGAATAGATTAATGTACGGTAGTTTAAAAGGAGAAAGTATTGATTTTTCAATAGATACTCCTATAAATACTGATGAGTTTGGAAAAGCAATAATTACAAGAAATGAAATGCTAAGTTCAATGATAACAACAATAAGGGAATGTAAAGATGCTTCACAGGCAAAAGCTTTATATGAAATGCTAAATAAAGCTATTAGTGAAGAAGTAAGTAAATTAAAAAAGCCTGGAATAAAAGTTTTAAATGATACTGGGATTCCAGTAGTAACTAAAAAGGCAATTTGTTTGGATGATTATTTTAGTACTAGAAGAGATAGAGAGACTGGAAAATATGATTATATATCATCACATCGTGAATGGATAGATTTGAAAGAATCATTTGAATTAGGTCAAAACTATACAGAACAACAATATGTTGGGGCTCAAGAAGTAAGAAAAGGAACAATAAGAGAAGCAGAACAAGCATCAGAAATAGATGAAACAATGCAAATATTAAATGCACATTTAAGAAATAGAGAAAATGAACAAACAAAAGGAGAAAATAATTAATGAATAGTAATGTGAATATAGAATATGCTAATGCTTATAGTGAAGTTTTAGAAGTTCTAAATCATATGTCAAAAGAAGATTATAATAAAATACCAAAAGATATGCTTGAAATGTTTCAAACTAATTGTAATAATGAATACTAATTTAGGTATGATTTAAATAAGGAATTTGAAGAACAAGGAATCTCAAAAAGAGCGAAATTAATCCTAGCAATTTTATTTAGAGATTATTGGGCTACACCATATCAAAAAGAAAAAATTATTGCAAAGCAGAATTATGAAAGACAAAAATTAGAACAGCAAAAGTTTGAAAAATATAATCCTGAAAGACTATTTGAAAATAAAAGGCAACCTATTATTGAAGAAGTAAAGAATATCAGTAGTATGATAGAAGTGAAAAAAGAAAAATGGTATCAAAAGATATTTAAAGTGATAAAGAATTTATTTAAAAGAAAATAATAGAAAATTAGTAAATTAATAGTTAATTATAGAGTAGAAAAATAAAAATTTCTGCTCTATTTTTTTATATAAAAATAAATTTAAAGGAGGTTTTCATTATGGAAAATGAAAGAAAAAACAAAATTGAATATCGTAAGGAAGGAGATTATTATATTCCAAATTTAATTGTACCTAAAGAAGAATATGCAGATTATTGTATAGGAAAATATGGACGCTTAAGATTAAATTATTTAAAAGAACATAAGAAAGCAGAATATACAATAATGTTAATGAATGGAACATTAAGAAAACATATTGTACAAATAGATATGGAGGCAAAAAATAGAGTAGAAAATATAGTTAATGGTTTAAAAAGTGAAAGTAATTTAACAGAAAAAATGAAAAATACAAACCAACTTTATTGGGTAGGAATGATGAATAATTTTAAAAATCAAGTTGAAGAAATTGTACTAAAAGAGTTAATTTATGTATAAAAATAGCTTGACCATATTTTTAAAGCAAGCATCGCATTTATACTCCCGTATAAATACTGCTTGTAGTTTTATGCTAAAACTAACTTATGGGAAATTTCTTCCCCAACCCCCTTAAAAATATAAGCAATTTTCTGGCAGTCTTTTAGAAAAAAGACTGCCAAAGCTACTGCATATAACCGTAGGAACGAAATCAAAGATATCGACTACGGTTTATTTTTTTGCCCTAAACTTATACTAAAAATTATTTTTAAAGCCTTAAAAT
>ERZ827478.347-NODE-347-length-51150-cov-3.974009_pt1 | contig 51150 bp, 45 predicted proteins | sample MGYA00519705_ERZ827478 | MGnify/ENA primary metagenome ERZ827478 (study PRJEB31778, sample SAMEA3449318) | human gut metagenome | biome: human gut; feature: human-associated habitat; material: faeces | place: United Kingdom | collected 2010/2012 ...
GTTCGTAATGGATATCTACACGATCGGTATCAAGGTATTTCATATCTTTAAATATACCGCGGCGTTCCTGGCAAAGTTCCATAATATTGCCTACATATTCGCTGGGGGTATAAATGTGGGCGCTGGTCATAGGTTCCTCTGCTTGTGCAATCAATACGGAATCGGGATAATTGGTTGGGTTATCTACCATAATTACTTCTCCGTTTGTTTTTGTAATACGGTAAATAACACTTGGAGCTGTTGTAATAATATCTAAATTATATTCTCTTTCTAACCGTTCCTGTATAATTTCCATATGGAGCAGTCCTAGAAATCCGCAGCGATAGCCAAATCCGAGGGCAATGGACGTTTCAGGCTCATAAGTCAGGGCAGCATCATTTAGCTGTAGTTTTTCCAGCGCGTCTCTTAAATCAGAATAATGGGCGCCATCTGCAGGATAAATGCCGCTGAATACCATTGGCTGTATGGTTCTGTAACCGGGCAAAGGTTCTGCTGCCGGACGATTGTGTAAGGTAATGGTATCGCCTACATGGGCATCCTGAACAGATTTTATGGAAGCAGCAATATAACCAACTTCGCCTGCCGATAATACATCAGAAGGTTCTGTTCCGCCTCCTGCACGCATATAACCACATTCTACAACGGTAAAAGTGGCTCCGGTTGCCATCATGCGAATCACATCTCCTGTATGTACCTGTCCTTCTTTAATACGGACATATACAATAACACCTTTATACGCGTCATAGTAGGAGTCAAAAATAAGTGCCTGCAAGGGTTGGTCCGGGTCTCCGTGAGGGGGTGGAATTTGCTTTACAATTTGTTCCATCACTTGGTCGATGTTAAGACCTGTTTTTGCAGAAATGCGTGGAGCATCTTCCGCCGGAATGCCAATGACGTCTTCAATCTCTTTACAAACACGATCCGGATCGGCGCTTGGTAAATCCACTTTATTAATCACGGGTACAATTTCCAATCCACCGTCAACCGCCATATAGGTATTTGCTAGTGTTTGTGCCTCTATCCCTTGAGAAGCATCCACTACTAAAATGGCACCTTCACAAGCAGCCAATGAACGGGAGACTTCATAGGTAAAGTCTACGTGACCTGGGGTATCTATTAAATTAAAAACATAATCTTGATTATCTTTTGCGTGATAGACCAAAGTAACAGCATGTGCTTTAATGGTAATGCCGCGTTCACGCTCCAAATCCATATTGTCTAGCAGTTGATTTTCCATATCTCGCAGAGCAACAGCCTTGGTCTGTTCCAATATACGGTCAGCCAAAGTGCTTTTTCCATGGTCGATATGGGCAATAATGCTAAAATTTCTTATTCTGTCTTGTGGCACTGACAAATTAATCACCTATGCTTCTTTCTGTAATTTAAAACAATTTATTATAGCATTAAAAAAATTGCTTTGCAATTTTTTACAGATAAAAGCTAAAACGTTCTAGCCAACAATCAAAATCTTTGATTTTGTATTTGTTGCTAGGTTGTTATAACATAAAAGAAATTGCTTCGCAATTTCTAACCAATAAATGTTAAAACGTTCTCATAACAGCCAAAATATTGGAGATTGAAAGACGTTCCTTTCCATGTTTGTCTTGCTATTTGCTTCTGTCGAAAGGTTAAATTTATATGGGATTACAGAATATTTAAAAAACTATCATGAAATATTCTTCTTTCATATTAATAAAAATATGATACATTTCAATATACATTTTTCAACAGTTGTCATACAATAATAATATTGCAAAAAGATTGTCACAATTTTAATTTTGTAGTTGACATTTTTAAAAAAATATGGTACATTATTGGCAAGTTAAAAGGGAGTAGCTGGCAGAGATATCTGTGATACAGTGCGACATTCCGGCTTTTTTAAAAAGCTCGCTTGTATCTGAAATAGCAAGACTTTTATTACGGCTTTCGGGTCGTAATAAAAGTCTTTTTTTATTGTCTGCTTTGCTGTTTCCGTGTATGTAATGTTAGGAGGAATATCCATGAAACACTTCTTTCAGCAAACGACGGAAGAAGTCCTTTCCAATTTAGGTACCACAACCGATGGTTTGAATGATGCCAAAGTGGAGGAACAGCGTGCAGCTTATGGACGCAATGAACTGGAAGAGAAAAAGTCTAAAAATGTATTTCAAGTATTTTTAATGCAATTTTTGGATTTGCTGGTCATTATCTTAATTGCGGCGGCAATTATCTCGTTGGTGACAGGAAACTATGAGAGCACGATTGTTATTTTGGTAGTAATTATCCTGAATGCTATTTTAGGTACTGTACAACATTTTAAGGCAGAAAAATCGCTGCAAAGTTTAAAGGCTTTGTCATCTCCGGTGGCAAAAGTAATACGCAACGGACAAAAGATAGAAATTGATGCCAAAGATATTGTAGTAGGCGATATTGTGGCTTTGGAAGCTGGGGATATGATTCCGGCTGACGGAAGATTGGTTGAAAACTATTCTTTGCAGGTGAATGAAAGTGCGTTGACAGGTGAGTCTGAAGCGGTTCATAAACACTGTGATGCAATTGACAAGGAAGAACTGGCACTGGGTGACCAGGTAAATATGGTATTTTCCGGTTCTATGGTAACGTACGGTCGTGCTTTGGTAGCTGTTACAGGTACGGGTATGAATACGGAAATCGGAAAAATTGCGAAGCTGATGAACGATACAAAAGAACGTAAAACTCCGCTTCAAGTAAGCCTCGATAACTTCAGTAAAAAGTTATCTTTAATCATTATGGCAATTTGCTTTATTGTATTTGGTCTTACTTTGTATCATGAGCTGCCGGGAAATGAATTATTTGCAGCTATTATGGATTCCCTCATGTTTGCGGTAGCCTTGGCTGTAGCAGCAATTCCGGAAGCGCTGTCTTCCATTGTTACTATCTCTTTGGCAATTGGTACATCAAGAATGGCGAAACAGAACGCCATTATTAAAAACTTGCGTGCAGTGGAAGGACTGGGATGTGTATCCATTATTTGTTCTGATAAAACAGGTACATTAACACAAAATAAAATGACTGTAACAGATTATTTTTGTTATGGAGACGGCAGCAAAGACAGACTGTTTTTAACTTCAATTTTATGTAATGATACTACTGTGACAGACGGTAAAACTTTGGGTGACCCCACCGAAACCAGTTTGGTGGATTATTATATGAAGCATAATGGGGACTATTATGACAAACTGGAGCAATACCCACGTTTGGCAGAAATTCCGTTTGATTCCGACCGTAAATTGATGAGCACACTTCACCGCATTGATGATACATTATATATGGTGACAAAAGGTGCAGTAGACGTATTGCTGGACCGAGTAACAGATATATTGGATAACGGCGTTGTACGTCCGATTACGGAAGAAGATAAATTAAGAATCCAAAACGAAAATCAGAAGATGTCTGAAAATGGTCTTCGCGTACTGGCTTTTGCTCAAAAACAAGAAGACGATGAAAAGATTGACTTACATGATGAGCAAGGATACACTTTTGTAGGCCTTATTTGTATGATTGACCCGCCGAGAGAAGAATCTGCCCAAGCGGTTCAAAATTGTATTCGTGCGGGAATTAAACCGATTATGATTACAGGTGACCATAAAGTAACGGCTTCTGCCATTGCAAAACAAATCGGCATTTTTAAAGAAGGCGATTTGGTCATGATTGGTACAGAGTTGGATAAAATTTCAGACGAGGAACTGTCCGAATTGCTGCCGAAAATCTCAGTATATGCTCGTGTATCACCGGAACATAAAATCCGTATTGTGGACTTGTGGCAGAAGAAGGGCCAAATTGTAGCGATGACAGGCGATGGTGTAAACGATGCGCCTGCCTTGAAAAAGGCGGATATTGGTATTGCTATGGGTATTACAGGTACAGCAGTATCAAAAGATGCCTCATCCATGATTCTAACAGATGATAACTTTGCGACCATTGTCAAAGCGGTAACAAACGGCAGAAATATTTATAATAATATTAAAAACTCCATTCAATTTTTGTTGTCCGGTAATACTGCAGGTATTTTGGTTGTATTGTTTACTTCTATTTTCGGATTACCGGTGCCGTTTACAGCAGTACATTTGTTGTTTATCAACTTGCTTACAGATAGTTTGCCTGCTTTGGCAATCAGTATGGAAAAATCCTCAAAGGATTTATTAAATGAAAAACCCCGCAGCAGTAAAGAATCTATTTTAACAAAAGACTTTTTGATAGATACAGGATATCAAGGTGTTTTGCTTGCCATTGCAACAGTAGGAGCCTTTTTTATCGGTCTGCAAACGGATGCTATGACAGCAAGTACGATGGCATTTGCTACACTTTGTTTAGGACGTTTGTTCCATGGATTTAACTGCAGGGCTAAAAGTTCTATTTTTAAATTAGGAATTCATACCAATTTATATACAATAGGTGCATTTGTAATTGGCGTTGGTTTATTAAGCTGTGCATTGTTTATTCCGGGAGTTCAAGGTGTATTTGATGTATCTCCTCTAAATGGTATGCAAATTGGCGCAATTGCAGGCTTGGCTTTTGCACCAACAGTTGTAATTCAAATCATTAAAGTCATGATTGATGCTGTTACATCGAAAAAACGAAAATCATAAACAGTTGCTGACAGAACTGTTTTGAAATCACAAAAACTCTCCGACTTGATAAAAGCTCGGAGAGTTTTTGCGTTACATCATTGTAAGAAAAAGCGTATTCTTACTCCTATGTATTTGTGGTGCTGCCTTTTTAGCAAATTATGGCTTACACATTACAATATGTAAAAGTATGATAAAATATGATATGATAAATAAAATTATTTTAGGAGGAGCAACATGGAACCGATTGGCCTTTATATACACGTGCCGTTTTGTACGCAAAAATGTCCGTATTGCGATTTCTATTCATTAACCCATACAAAACAAATGAGAGATTATACTGATTGTATTATTGATAAATTATATACATATAGAAATGTGTTTGGCGGAAATGCAGATACGCTTTATTTTGGAGGTGGAACCCCCAGTACTTTGGGGGCAAACCGTTTATGTAGTATCATAGATGAGGCAAAGAACTGTTTTGGGCTGGAGCAGGCAGAAATCACAGTAGAGGTGAATCCTTCGGGACAGTTGGAAGATTTGCTCGATGCACTTGCACAAAAAGGAGTCAATCGCATATCAATTGGAATGCAGTCCGCACATGCGGAAGAGCTGGATTTATTGGGCAGAACACACACAGCAAATCAGGCTGAGATGGCGGTCAAAGCTGCGCATAGGGCTGGAATTACAAATGTATCTATGGATTTAATGGTAGGAATTCAAAAACAGACGGAACAGAGTTTAAAAGAGTCTATTGCGTTTTGTCATAATGCAGGAGCAAGCCATATTTCTGCTTATTTGCTGAAAATAGAGCCGAACACGCCATACGGTCAGCAACAAAATACGCTCCTTTTGCCGGATGATGACCAAATGGGAGATTTTTATCTATGTATGGTAGAGGAATTGGAGAGCAGAGGATACCATCAATATGAAATTTCTAATTTTGCCCAAAAGGACGCAAACGGAATGTTGCAAATCAGCAAGCATAACACAAAATATTGGCAGGGAAAGGAATACTTAGGAATAGGACCGTCTGCTCACTCTTTTCTCAAAGGAGAAAGATTTTATTATGATAGGAATCTTTACTCATTTCTGAAAGGAAACCCACCAATTATGGACGGACAGGGCGGAGATAAAGAAGAATTTGTAATGTTGGCGCTGCGGTTAACAGATGGTTTGACGAATGAAATTTGGTATCATAAATTTCAGGAACCACTTCCGCAATCTTATATCAAACGGGCACAGCGGTATGAAGCTGCAGGTTTGGTTCATATGAAAAAGAACGGTTTTGCGCTGACACCAAAGGGTTTTTTGGTATCCAATCAGCTTATTTTATCTATTATAGGTGCATAGTAAGGAAAGGGAATGTTTCATTCTCCTTTTTTGTGTAAACGTTATTATATTGACTCATACTGTTTTGGGGAGGAAACAATATGAGAATCAAATGGCTTCTGTTGTTTTTTGTGTTATGTGTCATGTTCACCATTGCCGGGTGTGGCACAGTATCCGACCGTGAAGTGAAAATGAGGTATGGTGTATCTTTTGTCTCTGTAGAATCCCATATCTCATTTTTAACGTTGAACATAGACATAGGTTGATATCTAGATGTAGTACTGAAAAAGAACTGGAATACCAGTAGTTGATACAAAAAATTTTGTTTGTATAACATATAAAATTTCGATTATTTTTGCATAAAATAATTGTGAAAATTTTATCATAGTATTTGCAGAATTTCATTGTGAAAGTTCTATAAACTGTTGTATAATAAAAAACATATGAAAATTAGATCATAGAAATGATAATAGGTGAAACGGAGAAAAATAACATGGTTTTTAGCAGTTTAAACTTCATGTTTGTATTTCTCCCTATTGTTTTTGGTATTTACTTTATCTCGCCCAGAAAAATAAGAAATTTTATTTTGTTTATTGCGAGCTTGGTATTTTACGCGTGGGGAGAACCATTCTATGTAGTGTTGATGTTGTTTTCTACAATTTTGAATTTTGTGTACGGTGCTTTGGTGCAAAAGTACAAAGGCAAAACGTCCGCAAAATGGATTTTAGCCAGTTCAGTTGTTTTAAACTTAGGTATACTTGGATTTTTTAAATATACCGACTTTTTTATTGGCAATATCAATGCTTGGTTTGGGACGTCCATTCCACTGCTCAATTTAACACTTCCCATTGGTATTTCATTTTATACTTTCCAAATGATGTCCTATGTCATTGATGTTTACCGCGGTGATGCGGCTGCACAAAAAAACTTTGTGTCGTTTGGCGCCTATGTTGCCTTATTCCCTCAATTGGTGGCAGGCCCGATTGTACGTTATACTACCATTGCGGACCAATTGGATAACCGCCGCGAAAGTACGGACATGTTTGCCTATGGAATTAAGCGATTTGTTACGGGATTGGCCAAAAAGGTTTTATTGGCCAACACCATTGGTCAGGTTTGGACGCAGCTTTCAGCCATGGAAGTTTCCAGCATGAGTGTAGTTGGGACCTGGGTTGGAGCTTTGGCATTTACGTTCCAAATTTATTTTGATTTTTCTGCTTATTCCGACATGGCCATTGGTCTTGGACAAATGCTTGGTTTTAAATTTCTCGAAAACTTTGATTATCCTTATATCTCAAAAAGCATTACAGAATTTTGGCGCAGATGGCATATCTCACTGGGAACTTGGTTTAGAGAATACGTATATATTCCGCTTGGCGGTAACAGAAAAGGTTTGATACGTCAAATTTTTAATTTGCTTATTGTGTGGTTTTGTACGGGCTTCTGGCACGGAGCCAGCTGGAACTTTTTAATTTGGGGCGGGTATTACGGCGTTCTGCTCATCATTGAAAAGCTGTTCTTACTAAAAGTTTTGAAGAAAATTCCGGCATTTTTCTCTCATGTTTATACCCTGTTTTTTGTTGTAATCGGTTGGGTCATTTTTGGCTTTGACGATATGACAAAGGGTTGGGAGTATTTAAAAGGTATGTTTGGTTTTGGTGGTTTGCAGTTGGTTGACAATATGTCATTGTATTTGTTGCTATCCAATCTTGTACTAATTTTAATTTTGATTGTTGCAAGCACACCTTTGCCTGCAAAATTAGGCAGAAAAATTATGTCTTTGGTACAAACCAAAACATGGGCTGCTATGATTATCGAGAATGTTTTTATCATCGCAATATTTGTGATTTCGGTTGCATTTTTGGTAAACAGTACATACAACCCGTTCTTATATTTTAGATTCTAGGAGGTGATTGTATGAAAATACGTGCAAGAGTTATGACCATTGTATTTGTACTTATTGTAGCTACAATCGCCATTGTAAACGCGGCAATGCCCAAAAAGGATTTTTCTGAAAATGAGAATCGTGTGTTGGCAGAGTTTCCTAAGCTAACATGGGAAAGTTTGTTTGTAGGCACTCCCACAGTAGATGAAACCGGGCGTGAAACAAAACAAATTTGGACGACGGATTTTGAAACCTACATATCCGACCATTTTATGTTCCGTGACCAGTGGGTAGGACTAAAATCACTGGTAGAGTTGGGAGCACAGAAAAAAGATTCCGGTGGAGTCTATTTTGCAAAAGACGGATATTTAATAGAACAATTCTGGTCTTATGATAATGGCAGATTTCAAGGTAATCTGACGGCAGCCAAAGAATTTTCACAAAAAGTGCAGAATAGATTCGGCATCGAAGTAAAGGCTATGATTGTTCCCACAGCCAACGATATTTTGAAAGATAAACTGCCGCTGTTTGCGCCCGAAGTGGATCAGCAAGAGCTAATAGCACAAATGAAGGAAGCTTTGCCGGGATTTATAGACGTAACAGATGCGCTCAGTGCTCATAAAGATGAAGATATCTTTTATAAGACAGACCATCACTGGACGTCCCTGGGCGTATACTATGCTTATCAAGAATTTTGTAAAGAGATGGGAATTGAACAAAAACCATTATCTTGGTATCAGTCTGAGGTGTTGAGCGACCAGTTTTTAGGTACCACTTACTCAAAGGCAAATCTTTATACCGTACAGCCTGAAACCATTATGTATTATAAAAATCCGAATGAATATCCCTTGGAAGTGGAGTATCGTGCAGGAGATAAAGTAACGGAGACCTCCAATTCTTTAATTGAAGAGAAATATTTAAATGAAAAAGATAAATATTCCGCTTTCTTAAACGGAAATCAGGCCATTACAAAGATTACCACAGGTAATAAGAATGGCAAGAAATTGTTAATTGTTAAAGATTCCTATGCAAACAGTTTTGCTCCGTTTGCCGTAAATGATTATGAAGAAGTGCATATGATTGATTTACGCGCATACAGACAAAGTACTATGGACTATATGGAGAAAAATGGCATTACAGATGTGTTGCTGCTTTATAATGTACAAAACTTTACGGAAGATTCCAATGTTTATCAATTAACCAAATAACAAAAAACAGCTGCTTTATCAGGCAGCTGTTTTCTTTATTCCTATTTGTAAAAATGTTGTGATAGCCTATTGTGTATGGTTGACTTTCTATCAGAATTATGTATATAGTATATGAAAAAGTATAAACAGCAAATAGATATAGGTAAGCTGGGATTCCTTATTAAAAAATACAACCCCCTTTTCCGTCTATTGGCTGAATTGAATGATGGATTGTATTCTAATTTGATAGAGTGCCTAAGAATGATATATGATTCAGAAAAGGAGAGAAGTATGGCAATTCGGGAATTAAGATATAATGATGACCCTGTGTTAAGAAAATCTTGCAGGGAAGTGGAAGAAGTGAATGACAGAGTACGACAACTTCTTGATGATATGATGGACACTCTGCATCATACGGAAAGTGGTGCAGCGCTGGCTGCAAATCAAATTGGTATTTTAAGAAGGTTGGTTGTTATTGATTATTGTGACCAGTATTTAAAACTGGTAAATCCAAAGATAATCAAGTCTGAAGGTGAACAAGAATGTATGGAAGGCTGCCTCAGTTTTCCAAATAGAGTGGCAAAGACCGTGCGGCCTCAAGCAGTAACAGTGCAGGCGCTGAACGAGCATGGAGAAGAGATTATCATTACAGGAGAAGGTGAAATGGCTAAGTGTTTATGCCATGAGCTGGATCATTTAGACGGAAAAATATTTCTGGACCAAGCGGTAGAAGAATTGGAGCTGGCATCTCTATAAAAAGGTTCATTTATTGTCAGAATTATATATAACAAATAAACAAGGGAAGCCGAACGTGTAACACTCCGGCTTCCCTTGTTTATTTGTTCGTATAAAAATACAAGCGTGATAAATTAGCGTATAAAATTTCATAGATGATTTCCGACTCATAAAGATTTTATAGCAAGGCGTGATTTTATCTTTTTAAATCGTATTTTTAAATACCTCTATGAACAATTTCTACAGTGGTAATGATATCTTTGATTTTAACGCCGTCAATGGTGTATTTCAATGCATCGTCCGGTGTTGAATACACTTTTTTGGTTTCATCATGGTAAGATTGTGCAACATGAATGCCATCATCAAAAAGAAAGATACCGTATTCTTTTCCGTTGTATTTAAATACAATCTCCCTGCCGCGCAGCAAAGAATCGCGGAAGTCGTCTAAGTCTTCAAATTTTGAACATTTAATATAGTTCATTTTTATTATACCTTATTTCTAAAAATTTTTATTCTGGGTTTGCTAGGCAATTAAAAGTTTCTTTGAACAACATTTACAACTGTAATAATGTCCCTTAGCTTGGTACCGTCAATAGTGTATTCCAGTGCTTCATCCGGAGTTCGATATAATTTTCCTGTTTCATCATGGTAAGATTGTGCCACATAAAAACCTTTTTCAAGATAAAAGATACCGTATTGTTTTCCATGATATTCAATTACGATTTCTCTGCCACGCAGCAAAGAATCCAGAAAATCGTCCAAGTCTTCAAATTTTGGTTCATACTGATTACTCATTTTTATAACACCTCCGAAATTAATATACTTATTTTTTTCACTGACCGGTCGGCCGGGACCTAAGGTTGGAGCTCCATTTTCTTGCCAAATCACATCATGTTCGTGTGGGTTAGGGTGCTCTTTTGGATTTCCATGTGTTGAGTTATGGCGTTCACTGGTTGCTCGTCCATTCTTTCCAATACGGGTAATATAAGTATCACCATTCTTTTTGGTAGTTGTTTTGGCTTCTCCCGGTTTACCCAGAAAGCGTTTATCATCTTCTTTTTTAGGTTTCCATTGTCCGGAAGCTCTGCCCATTCCTTTTTCGTTCAGCACATAACCATACCGTTTTACAATCAAGTTGCTGTTAAAAGGTATCTCTTTTTCACCGCAAATGTAGTCTGCCCATTTGGATAAATTGTTTGTTTTGGCATAATCTACGGCAATGATATTTCCTTCCATTTCGTCAAAAGGATTACCGTAACAAATGACTGCTTCCGGGTTTACACGTTTTATCATTTCCTGATATCCGTGCATGAACAGTTCCTTTTCAGTACGTACACCTAATGTGGAGACAGTGACAATAGAGCCCGTTTCCAAACCGCAAAGCAGAACCAATAACTTTGTGGTGTTCCCCAGCAGACAGTTGGTATGACTGTAATGCCCCGAGATTGCAAATAAGCGCCTACCCATCTGTTTCTGAACGTATTGTATAGCTGCAGAGTCATGGGCATTTCAGTGTACAAACTGTATTGGGGTGTTAGTACTGCCCGATATTGCGCCAACTTTTTTATTCTGGGCTCAGGATTATTCCATAACACTTCGAACTTATAATCGTCCAAAAAGAAATGTACCATTGCGTGAGTAAATTCTTTTTCTTCCGGTTTAACATGATCATAACCGATAAGTGTTATCGTTTCAACATTTACATGTTGTTTTTTCACAATAGGAATCTCAAATATGCCTTCTCCTTGGAATTGATTCCTAAGAAACAAGCCCTGATTACGAAATGTTTCGCTTGTCAAAAAATCACTCCTTATTTGATAGTAAAGAATAAAATCCTTCACTATACAGAGAAAAAAGGTGATTTATTCGCCTCAATAAGGAAACTTATTAAAATTTTGCTGGCTTTATGTTGGAAAAAACGATATTGGGATACACGGTATAAGAGAATTGCAATTAATGAAAGCCGTCGATTTTATAAAATCGACGGCTTCTTGTTATCTATATTTTATTCCATATGTTAATTGATGAAGTATATATTAGTTTTTATGCGCTTGTTTATTAATGAATAGAATAGCAGCTATAGCCACTGATAAAATTGCAAGAGGAAGAAGCAAGAACAGAATATTTGAGGAATCGCCTGTTTTTGGAGAATCCATTTGTCCTTCTTCAGGTGAATCGGGAGTATCTGTGATAATATCGTTGTCTTTTGTATTGGTAAATTCAGCAACAGCAGTGCCATCAGCCGGTACTGTTCCGGTGTCACCAACGGCGTTCAGGGTATATCCTTCGACTGCCTGTTCTGTAACCTGATATTGAATGCCTGCAGGTAATCCATAGGCCGTTTTGCTTTCTCCGTGTTTCAATACAAATGTTGCTGTCCCGTTTATAAATTCTATATCACCGTACATTCCATTGACAGAGGTATCCGAAAGCGTTACGGTAAATTCAAAATTCTGCTCTAAATCAGCATGTTCTCCGAGAACAGTTTTGGAAACAGTTAAGTTACCTGTTTTCAGTTCATTGGTTACTGTGAGATACAGTGTTTTTGTATCATCATCACGCACAATTTCGCTGTAAGAGACATTATATTCAGAGCCTTCTTCTATCACAGTGATTACTTTTCCCTGGAGAGTATCCGGACTGGGCAAGTGGGTAAAACTGCCGGTCCAGTTGTTTTCTTGATTCAGCGTAATCGTATCCAGTTCATAATCTCCTATTTTTAAACGAATGGAAATTTCTTTGTCTTGATAGTTGGATTCAGGCACTTGGTTCCATATTTTTGTAACATTTAATTTCCAATTGTCTTCTGTTCCTATGACTACGCTGCCGTTGGTACCGATACCACCGCGCGTTCGGAATGATTGCCTGCAATGAACAGAGAAGCTTTCTCGTTTGCCAATTGTTTTGCAGCATCATTTGTGATTACTTTTAGTGCATAGGAATCTGTGCTGTTTATAATGTCAGTAATAGGGGAACCCGGATTTGCCGGCTCAAAGCGAGGAACAGATGGATCAGGTTGTCCTAAGACACCGGAGTTTTCTAAAACTTTTCCGTCTGTGTAATAATCAGCTTTACCACCACCCAACATCCTTTCAGACAGTGTTGTAATGTAGTTTTCACTTCTTGGAACGGATACAAAATCATCACCGGCTGCATTTTGCAAAGCAGTATTATCAAATACAGCTCCGCCGTTATTTACATGAATGGTAACGTCTCCTGTAGGGCATGACCAGATTCCTCCGCCTAATACAGAGGCCGTGTTTTCGGCAATTACTGAGTTATACATATGAAGAACATAGGGGATAGTACCTACATAAATACCTCCGCCTTGGTCTAATGCCGTATTATTTAAAATTTGACCTGCGTTTAATACAACAGTGTTAGAGGCTACGTAAACACCGCCTCCGCAGTCCATTGCCTTATTTCCGCTAATGGTACCACCATTCATAGTAAAGGCAGCAGGAACTTTATAGGTAGTAGACCAATCTTCAATACGAATTCCCGCCGCTCCAATATTTTGTTCGGCATATCTATCATTTGTGCCTACACCGCCTCCGCAATTACCGGTATTTCCTGAAATCAGTCCATCATTCATGACCGCTTTTCCGTTAGCCAAAATAAAAATTCCTCTGGAACCTGCGCTAACGGTATTATCGGAAATAGTTCCATTATTCATTATAAATGAAGCGATGTGTGTATAGTCGGGCTGAATATCCCCTACAAAAACTGCACCTGAATGTGCTTGATTATTTCTGATGTAACCACCGTTCATCTCAAAGGAAGAATTTCCATCTTGAGGATTGATATAAACAGCACCTGTATTCATGGTATCGGAATAGTCATTGTTTTGGATAAAACCTCCGTTCATAGTGAAAGAGGCGCCTCCTACTGCTGTAACAGGAGCAGAATACTGGCTCCTGCCGGGAACAGTACTTTTATTATTCTCTATGGAACCACCATTCATCTCAAAATGGGCCTGACTTCCCACTACTGCAATGACTCCGCCAAATGCTCCTATATTGTGGTTTCCTGTTACAGTGCCGCTGTTTAGTATCAGTGTTCCTTCTGTTTTAATCCAATAGCCATCGTGACTGTTGTTGTCGTAATGTGTTTCAATTTGTTTACCATCTAATGTAATCCCGTCAATAGTTAGTTTTGCACCTTTTTGAACGACAATGGGTCCTCCCGAAGAAGAGTTTAAATCCGGACTGCGCTCTAACGTTCCACTACCTTTCAAGGTAATGTCTGCATTTTTTGGAATGACAATTTGTTCTGTAAACAGAATGGTGTTGTCAATGATAAGTTCAACGGGAATTCCATCTGCTGCTGCAGTTACTTGTGTTTTTAAGTCATCCATCGTAGAAATATAAAATGAATTGTACAAGGAAAAATCAGTGTTATCTTCAGGTTGCGATGATAAAGATTCCTGCACAATATTTGGACAGTTTATATCAGTGTGAGGATTATTGCTGTTTTCTGCTGCTGCGGCAAACATGGTTGCGGATATTGAGGTTACAATAAATACACTTATCATAATAGATAACATTTTTTGGGCATTGATTTTTAATTTCATATTTATAACTCCACTCCTTTTAATTTGCTTTATTGCGCTTGATTCTTTAAACGATAGGAAAGTGCAATAAATATCAGACTTTTTATGATATTTATGGTAATCTTTGAAAAAGAACCTAAATACGTCATTTTATTCTATATTTACGGAATAAAAATAGCTGTGAAAAAAAGTCTACTATTTTTATTAAACAGAAAAGAAATACAATTTTAAGCAGACTTTTTTTCACAGTTAATTTATAATATCAGTCGAAGGAAATTGGCCTGAAATACCGTGCTTTTTTCTCTGTATAGAAACGTCTACCTTTATTCCATTTCTTTTTATCGTTTATTATCTTCTCATGGTATTACAAAATTCGACTTGAAAAAGTTGTAGATTTATGGGATTCATAATTAATTTACATTTTAAATATTGACTTTATGAGATTGAAATGATACATTATAAGTAAAGATTTAGCACTCAATGCATAAGAGTGCTAAAAGAGGTCTAACATAAAGAGGTGAGAAGGTTGGAACTCAGCGAAAGAAAATTAAAGATTCTGGCGGCAATTGTAAACACGTATGTGGAAACAGGAGAGCCGGTAGGTTCTAAATTGCTTGCGCTTGAACTGGGGGTTTCCTCTGCTACCATACGCAATGAAATGGCAAACTTGGTAGAAATGGGATACTTACAGCAACCACATACTTCTGCCGGACGTATTCCTTCTCAAAAGGGATATCGTATTTATATAGACCGTCTGATGCCGGAAGCCGCAATTACGGAAGAAGAACAAAAATATCTGGATGGCATGTTAATGGTCAATGCCTATGACCCGGATAAATTGTTAAGCTGCGTATCACAGTTGCTGGCGAATACTTCTAAATTTGCCGCAGTTTCCACTATGCCTTCCGGCGGCGGAGCAGTGATTAAAGGTGTACAATTTGTGCAAACCAGCCGTCGTACCGCTATGGCAATTTTAATTACCTCCACAGGTGTGATGAAAACTCGTGTATTTCGTTGCGATTTTGATATCACAGCAGAAATGCTGCGTATCTTTTTCCGCATTTTTAATGAAAAGTTTGCGGGTTTGCCTGTCAGTGCGGTTACACCGGCATTTATTCAATCTGTAGGGGTATCTTTGGGAGAAATGGCTGTGTTAATGTCATCCGCATTGCTGGCTGTTCTGGAAGTTGCAAGGGATTGTATGCATGCCGAAATTAATTTAAAGGGTGAAACCAACTTATTATTTTATCCTGAATTTCAGCTTGGGAATGTACGCCGTATCATGGATTTTCTGGAGAGTGAACAAGAAGTTTCACGCTTTTTAACAAAGGGATTGGAACAGACAGAACATTCAGCTCCCAGAATTTCAAAAGCGCAGGTTTTCATTGGAAGTGAAACCAATCGACCCGAATTAAGCGACTCCAGTTTAATCATTGCGCATTATTCCATAGGCGGTGAACATGCAGGCACCATTGGTATTATTGGTCCTACCAGAATGCATTACGGCAAATGGATTGCTCATTTAGAGTATGTATCCGATTCTGTTGGTAAAATGCTGACATCTTTGATGAAGGAACAATAATCGTTTACACATGTTTATTACTTTTTATCATATAAAATATAGATATCTGATTTCATCAGAGTAAGGAGGAATCGTTTTGGCGAAAAAAGAGAAAGAAGTCAAAAAAGAAACAGAGCAAACTCCGGAAGTTGAAACGGTCAGTCAAGACCAGTTCAAACAATTGCAAGAATCACTGGAAGCTTTACAGACAGAGCTGGAACAAGTAAAAAAAGCCAAAGAAGAAGAAAAAGACCAATATATGCGTGTACTTGCGGAATATGATAATTACCGCAAACGTACAGACAGAGAAAAAGCGGCTACCTATGATTCTGCCACAGCAGATACGGTAGCACAGTTTTTGCCTGTGGTAGACAATATGGAATTGGCTTTGGCACAAGCAGATTGTTCCGCCGAAGATTTGAGAAAAGGCGTACAAATGATTCAAAAAAATCTCAACGACATTTTATCTAAAATGGGTGTTGCTGTTATGGGTACAGTTGGTGAACCGTTTAATCCGGAGTATCACCAAGCGGTTTCTCATATTGAAGATGAATCTTTGGGTGAAAATGTAATTGCAACTGTTTACAGAAAAGGTTACCGTATTGGAGACAAAATTGTTCGCCATGCAACGGTAATTGTTGCAAACTAAAACAAATATTACTTTTATAGAATTTTACTTTGTAAGATATATTTTGGAGGATTGATATTATGGCAAAAACAATTGGTATTGACTTAGGTACTACAAACTCTTGCGTAGCAGTAATTGAAGGCGGCGAGCCTGTTGTAATTCCAAACGCAGAAGGCGGAAGAACAACTCCTTCCGTAGTTGCATTTTCTAAAACAGGCGAAAGAATGGTTGGCCAAGTTGCAAAACGTCAGGCAATCACAAATCCTGAGCGTACAGTAGTATCCATCAAAAGAGAAATGGGTACAAACCATAAAGTAAATATTGACGGAAAAGCTTATACACCACAAGAAATTTCTGCAATGATTCTGCAAAAATTAAAAGCAGATGCAGAAGCTTATTTGGGTGATACTGTTTCCGCAGCGGTTATCACAGTTCCTGCATATTTTACAGACGCACAGCGTCAAGCAACAAAAGATGCAGGTAAAATTGCAGGTTTGGACGTAAAACGTATTATCAACGAGCCAACTGCTGCTGCTCTTTCTTACGGCATTGATAAAGGTGAAGACCAAAAGGTTATGGTTTACGACCTTGGCGGCGGTACCTTCGACGTTTCTATTATTGAAATGGGTGACGGCGTTCAAGAAGTTTTGGCTACCGCAGGTAACAACAAACTTGGTGGTGACGACTTTGATAAACGTATCTGCGATTGGATGATTGAAGAATTCAAAAAAGCAGAGGGCGTTGATTTAAGCGCTGACAAAATGGCAATGCAAAGATTGAGAGAAGCTGCAGAAAAAGCAAAAATTGAGCTTTCCGGCATGACCAATGCAGCAATTAATCTGCCATTTATTACAGCAGATGCTACAGGTCCAAAACATTTGGATTTATCTCTTTCCAGAGCAAAATTCAATGAATTGACAGCTGATTTGGTTGAGGCTACTATGGAACCTGTCCGCCAAGCTTTAAAAGACTCCGGTCTTCAAATCGGCGATTTGAGCAAAGTGTTGTTGGTTGGTGGTTCTACCAGAATTCCTGCTGTTCAGGAAGCTGTAAAGAAATTAACAGGCAAAGATCCATTTAAAGGCATTAACCCTGATGAATGTGTTGCTATGGGTGCTGCTTTACAAGCAGGTGTTCTTGGCGGTGAGGTTCAAGGACTATTATTGCTAGACGTTGCTCCTCTTTCTTTGGGTGTTGAAACCATGGGCGGTGTTATGACAAAAGTAATTGAGCGTAACACAACCATTCCAACCAAGAAAAGCCAAATTTTCTCCACTGCAGCTGACGGTCAAACTTCCGTAGAAGTTAATGTTCTGCAAGGTGAACGTGAATTTGCACGCGATAACAAACAATTGGGTATCTTTAAACTGGACGGCATTGCTCCTGCTCCTCGCGGAATCCCTCAAATCGAAGTTACTTTTGATATTGACGCAAACGGTATTGTAAACGTATCCGCAAAAGATATGGCTACAGGAAAAGAGCAAAAAATCACAATTTCTTCCAGCACAAATATGAGCAAGGAAGAAGTAGAGAAAGCAGTTCAGGATGCAGAGAAATATGCTGCTGAAGATAAAAAGAAACGTGAAGAAGTTGATGCAAAAAATGAAGCTGAAAACCTATGTTTCTCTGCAGAAAAAGTAATCAAAGATGCCGGCGATAAAATAGACGAAGCAGATAAAAACGATATTAACCAAAAAATTGCAACATTAAGAGAAACCATTTCCGGCGGTAATGTAGACGCAATTAAGTTGGGCACAGAAGATTTGCAAAAAGCAGTTTATGCTGTATCCGAAAAATTGTATAAAAACCAAGCTGGTCAGGCAAATCCGGCAGATAATACCACTCCTCCGGCAGGCGATGCAAACGGCGCTGATGGTCAGGTATATGACGCTGATTTTAAAGATGTAGACAGCGATAAAAAAGACGGTGAAAACAAATAATCACATAGAATCGCCTTTGATAATAAAGACGTAATTATGCGACAAAACATTGACTTTATACGATTTTTCGACTATGATAAATAGGTTGTATATCAAACGACAATATTCGACATACAGCTTTTGAATCATATATTGCACGTATGATGCGCATGTTTGCGCACATAAACATATATTAGGTCGAGTAGATGGATTGATTCCATAAATCGTATTTTCAGGAGTGATGAGTTTGGCTGATAAAAGGGATTATTATGAGGTTATGGGTGTGCCAAAAAACGCCTCTGAGGATGAAATTAAAAAGGCCTACCGTAAATTGGCCAAACAGTATCATCCTGATTTAAATCCAAATGATAAAGTGGCAGAAACACGTTTTAAAGAAGTAAATGAAGCATATGAAGTGCTTTCAGACAAAGAAAAACGTGCCCGTTATGACCAATTCGGTCATGCAGGAGTTGACCCTAATTTTGGCGGCGGTGCAGCAGGGGGAAGCCCATTTCAAGGTGATTTTGATTTTGGTGATATCTTTAACAGTGTATTTGGTGGCTTTGGAGGATTTGGTGGTCGACAAGCAAATCCAAATGCACCAAGACGAGGCACTGATACGGAAACCAGTATTTATATTTCTTTTGAAGAAGCTGCAAAAGGCTGTAAACAAACAATTACGTTTCAGCATGTAGAAAATTGTGAGGAGTGTTCCGGTTCCGGTGCGAAGAAGGGAACCAGTGCAACCACTTGCTCCAACTGCGGCGGAAGCGGACAGGTACGTGTGAACCAGCGTACACCATTTGGCGTTGTGCAAACAGCACGTACCTGCGATAAATGTCATGGTAAAGGTAAAATTATTGAGCAGCCTTGCAAGGAATGCAGCGGTACAGGACATGTACGCAAAAAGAAAACATTGGAAATTAACATTCCTGCCGGTATTGCCAATGAACAAATGCTGAAAGTTTCCGGTCAAGGTAATGCAGGTACCAATGGTGGTCCTGCCGGTGACCTGTTATTGGTTGTAAATGTTCGTCCTCACCCTATTTTCACACGAAAAGGAAATGACGTTTGGTGCGAAATTCCGCTGACATTTACCCAGGCTGCACTGGGAGCTGAAATTACGGTTCCTACTTTAGACGGTGATGTCAGTTACTCTGTGCATGAGGGTACCCAACCCGGAGATGTTTTTAAATTAAAAGGCAAGGGTATTGAAAAACTTGGCGGCAGGGGAAGAGGCGACCAATTTGTAAAGGTAACCATTGAGGTTCCGAAAAATCTTTCAAAAGAGCAAAAAGAAATCTTACAAAGCTTTGAATCAACAGCCAATGAAAAAAATTATGCAAAGCGGAAAAGTTTTTTCGATAAGATTAAAGACAAATTTGATTAGAGATTTCATAATATAAGCCTGAATACAAATATAAAAAGAGATGCAAATAATAGTTGCATCTCTTTTCTTTTTCTCTGATAAATTGTTGTTTTATCTAAGTGCTTTTCTGTAAAACTATGTATAAATTTGTATATTCGTTGGAAAAGTAAAATAAAGTATAAAAAATGCTTTACAAACACTGTGTTTTTCTATATAGTTTACATAATCATTAAATTTAGGAAAGAAGTTGATATATGATGCATGCACAGACAGTAGATAATTATATTATTATAAATCAAAAATATTTTCCGGGGGACAAAATATTATTTTTAAAAGAAAGATTATATGCTATGGATGAACAAAGGTTTTCTATGCTTTCAACAATAGAACTAAAAGATCCCGTGGTAATTTTAATTATTTCTATTTTTTTAGGCGGCTTAGGTATTGATAGATTTATGATTGGAGATATTGGTTTGGGAGTCTTAAAGCTGTTGACTTTCGGTGTATTTGGTATTTTTACAATAATAGATTGGTTTTTAATTTCGGGAAGAACCAAGGAAAAAAATTTTAATCAGGTGATGATGTTTGCTTATTAAAAAAGACAAGGCATAAAGTGTGCCTTGTCTTTTTTTTTATACAAAAAATATGTAATGAGTGAAAGTCATAAAGCAGATGACCCAGTCATTGCAATTTCAGAGATTCCTGAAGCAATAACAGATGCAGATGTATTATCCGGAGAAGGCTTCCATACGATAGTAATTACAATGGTTGCAATAAACATAATTGCAATTAGAATCATAACGAAAATCTGGACAGGTTTTTTGTTCATATGTCTCCTCCTTTGATACTCCTTATGCTTGTAATTATAAAGTAATTGTAATTTATTTTCAATGAATTTTCTGGTGAATGCTGTAATAAAAAAAGAACATGCTGCTTTAGCAGCATGTTCTTTTTGATAGGATTCATTATTCGTCAGCACCACAGCATTTTTTATATTTTTTACCGCTTCCGCATGGACATGGGTCATTTCTGCCGACTTTTGCAGTTGGTTTTGCAGATGCATTTTCTTCCTCTTCGTCAGGATTGCTGATTTTTACAGCGGCACCTGCACCGGATTCAACCATCTCTTTTGGTGCTTCTTGTTCGTCAATTACTTGAATTTTAGCAGATAGGAACAAACGGGTAGTATCATCGCGAATGTTGGCAATCATTTGGTCAAACATATCATAACCTTCGTTACGATATTCAACAACAGGATCGCGTTGAGCATAACCACGCAAATGAATTCCGCGTTTTAGTTGCTCCATTGCATCAATGTGATCCATCCATTGAACGTCTACACACTTTAACATAACAACACGTTCCAGTTCACGTGTTACTTGCTCGCCAAATAATTCCTCACGAGATGCACTCAAATCATCTACTTTTTGAATCAATTCTGCTTTGATATCATCTTTACTGATGGTTTTCAGTTCATCTTCACTATACTGTAAGTCCTCTTCGGTCAGAAGCCAGCCCATATAGTTATCACGCAAACCAACAATGTTCCATTCGTCGCGAGTTTCACTGTCAGGTAAGAAAGCATCAACAGTATCTTCTACGGATTGGTGCATCATCTTTGTGATTTCATCTTTTACATTGTCTCCGTCCAGAACTTGGTCACGTTGTTTGTAAATTAATTCACGCTGACGGTTCATAACATCGTCATATTGCAGTACGTTCTTTCTGGTTGCAAAGTTACGTGCTTCTACTTTACGCTGTGCGTTCTCAATGGTGTTGGTAAGCATATTGTTTTCAATTGGTGTGTTTTCATCAATATTCAAACGTCCCATAACTGCAGCAATACGTTCGCCGCCGAATAAGCGCATCAAATCATCTTCCAGAGAAATGTAGAAACGGCTTTCACCCGGGTCACCTTGACGACCTGCACGTCCGCGGAGCTGGTTGTCAATACGACGGGATTCGTGACGCTCTGTACCAATAATATACAGACCCCCTGCTTGACGTACTTCTTCTGCTTCCTCTTTACTTTGCTCTGTAAAGTGTTCTACCAGTTTGCGGTATTCTTCTCTGGCTTTCAATACTTGAGTATCTTCTGTTTGAGCGTAACCAACTGCTTCATTGATGACTTCTTCCGGATAACCCTTAAAACGAAGTTGTTGTTTTGCTTTAAATTCACCGTTACCGCCAAGCATAATATCAGTACCACGGCCGGCCATGTTGGTTGCAATGGTAACAGCACCTTTGTGACCTGCTTGTGCAACGATTTCAGCTTCCTGTTCATGGTGTTTTGCGTTCAAAACATTATGTTTGATGCCATGCTCATAAAGTTTACGGCTTAACAGTTCGGACTTTTCAATAGAAATGGTACCAACCAGAACAGGCTGTCCTTTTTTATTGTGTTCGATGATATCCTCAATGACAGCATTGTATTTGCCTTTTTCGGTTTTATAAACCAAGTCAGAGTGGTCAATACGTTTTGGAGGACGGTTTGTAGGAACCTCTACAACGTCCAAATTGTAAATTTCACGGAATTCTTCTTCTTCCGTCATAGCAGTACCTGTCATACCGGACAGTTTGTTATACAAGCGGAAAAAGTTTTGGAAGGTAATGGTTGCCAATGTTTTGCTTTCACGAGCAACGGTAACGCCTTCTTTTGCTTCAATTGCTTGGTGCAAACCTTCATTATAGCGACGTCCGTGCATAATACGGCCGGTAAATTCGTCAACAATAAGAACTTCTCCGCCTTTTACTACGTAGTCGATATCTTTTTGCATAACACCGTGCGCTTTGATAGCCTGGTTAATATGGTGCTGCAATGTAATATTTTCTGAATCAAGCAGGTTTTCAACTTTAAAATATTCTTCTGCTTTTTTTACACCGCTTGGGGTTAGGGTAGCAGTTTTTGCTTTTTCATCCACCAAAAAGTCTGCTTCGGAATATAATTCGTCGTTGTCTTCTTTTCGGTTTAATTCCGCAACCTTTACCATATTCAGTGTTTTTGCAAAACGGTCTGCTTTTACATATAGGTCGGTTGATTTTTCGCCGGGACCGGAAATGATAAGCGGTGTACGAGCCTCGTCGATTAAAATGGAGTCAACTTCGTCAACGATGGCAAAGTTGTGACCGCGCTGTACTTTATCGTTTTTATAAATTACCATGTTATCACGCAGATAGTCAAAACCCAGTTCGTTGTTGGTTCCGTATGTGATATCTGCAAGATATGCTTTTTTACGTGCTTCTTTTGGTTGTTCATGGGTAATCAAACCAACGGTGAGTCCCATAAAGCGATGAATTTTACCCATCCATTCAGAGTCACGTTTTGCCAAATAATCATTGACGGTAACAACGTGAACACCTTTTCCTGTTAATGCGTTCAGATAAGAAGGTAAGGTTGCAACCAAAGTTTTACCTTCACCGGTTCTCATCTCACTGATACGGCCTTGGTGCAGTGCAATACCGCCAATAATTTGAACGGGGAAGTGACGCATGCCTAATACACGAGCAGAAGCTTCTCTGCAGGCGGCAAAGGCATCAGGCAAAATATCATCCAATGTTTCTCCTTTTGCCAAACGTTCTTTTAATGCGGGAGTTTGCGCTTGCAATTCTGAGTCAGACATTGCCTTATATTTATCTTCCAATGCGAGTACTTGGTCGCAAATAGGTTGTATGCGCTTTAGTTCGCGTTTGCTGTAATTACCAAACAGCATTTTCATGACGCCCATTTATTTCACCTCAAGAATTTTTTAAATTATAGTATATCGATATCATAAGTAAAATTTGATACAAAGACATATATTGGGTATTATAACATACATCATGCCGAAAATAAAGTTTTTTCCAATAGAACTTGGCATGTATTTTGATTAAAATTTATCGTATCGTCTATTGCGAAACTATGGAAAATTGCTTATAATGAAAGGTACAAAGCGTTTGACTTAGGAAAAATGAAAAGTGAAAGGAGTACCATTATGAATTATTCCCATGAAGTGGAAAGTATGTGTACTGTTCAAAAAGGCCCAAACCATGGACCTGCTCCTATTCCGGAAGAAGGAAGATGGGTAAAAGCCTATGACATTAAAGATATTTCCGGTCTTTCTCATGGTGTTGGCTGGTGTGCGCCACAGCAAGGTGCATGTAAGCTGACACTGAATGTAAAAGACGGAATTGTAGAAGAAGCTTTAGTAGAAACCATAGGTTGTTCCGGTATGACACATTCCGCTGCAATGGCTGCGGAAATTCTTCCGGGTAAAACTTTATTGGAATGCTTAAATACAGACCTTGTTTGCGATGCAATCAACGTTGCTATGCGTGAATTGTTCCAACAGCTTGTATATGGCAGAAGCCAAACTGCTTTTTCAGAAGATGGTTTGCCCGTAGGCGCAGGTCTTGAAGATCTTGGTAAAGGATTGCGCAGTCAGGTGGGTACGATGTACAGTACCAAAGCAAAAGGCGTGCGTTACATGGAAATGGCGGAAGGTTATGTTACCTCTTTGGCATTGGATGAGAATGACGAGGTGATTGGCTATCGCTTTGTAAAACTTGGAAAAATGCTGGAAGATATTCGTCATGGCGTAACACCAAATGAAGCATATGAGAAAAATATGGGGCAATACGGTCGTTACGACGGTGCGGCAAAATATATTGACCCGCGTGAAGAATAAAAAGGACCATCATAAGGAGGACAAAATCTATGGCTAACGATGTCATGTTTGAAGGCAAAGAAAGAAGAATTGCCAAAATAGAACAGTGTCTTGCCGAGTATGGCCTTGCCAGTCTCGAAGAGGCGCGCGCCCTTTGTCAAGAGAAAGGGTTCGACCCATATAAAATTGTAAAAGATGTTCAGCCGATTGCATTTGAGAATGCAAGCTGGGCATATACTTTGGGCAGTGCAATTGCGCTGAAAAAAGGTGTCACTTCCGCTTCCGAGGCAGCGGAAGCAATCGGTATCGGACTGGAAGCGTTTTGTGTTCCGGGTTCCGTTGCGGAACAAAGAAATGTAGGCTTGGGTCACGGTAATCTGGGCGCTATGCTGCTGAGAGAGGAGACAGAATGTTTTGCATTTTTGGCAGGCCATGAATCTTTTGCGGCTGCTGAAGGTGCAATTGGCATTGCAAGAACTGCAAACAAAGCAAGAAAAAAACCTTTGCGTGTGATTCTAAACGGTTTAGGAAAAGACGCTGCATATATTATCTCCAGAATTAATGGTTTTACTTGTGTGGAGACAGAGTATAACTTTAAAACAGGAGAATTAAACGTGGTAAGTGAACGTGCTTTTTCAGATGGAGAACGTGCACTTGTAAAATGCTATGGTGCAGACGATGTATTGGAAGGCGTAGCAATTATGAAACACGAGGGTGTAGATGTTTCCATCACAGGTAACTCTACCAATCCAACTCGCTTCCAACATCTGGTTGCCGGCACTTATAAGAAGTGGGCAATTGAAAATAACAAACGTTATTTCTCTGTTGCTTCCGGTGGTGGTACGGGACGTACTTTGCATCCTGATAATATGGCTGCGGGCCCTGCATCTTACGGTTTGACAGACTCTATGGGTCGTATGCATGGAGACGCTCAGTTTGCAGGTTCTTCTTCTGTTCCTGCTCACGTTGAAATGATGGGACTTATGGGTATGGGTAATAACCCAATGGTTGGTGCAACCGTTGCTTGCGCGGTTGCAGTGTATGAGTCAATAAAATAATCAAAATAAAAAAGCTGCTCATTTATTATGAGCAGCTTTTTTGTTTTATTTGATTTAGATATAAAGAGTTGCCTTGGAATAACATACAGCAGAACCGCCAATATTTACACGATTTCCCAAGTTTTCGCAATATAAAGTGCCGCCTCTGGAAGAAAGCTGTTTTGCAATCATTTGCTTTTTTTGCAGTCTTTCAGACCAGAAGGGGATGAGAGAACTATGAGAAGAACCGGTTACAGGGTCTTCTGCCACACCAACGTTTGGCGCAAAAAAGCGTGATACGAAATCACAAGAGATTCCTTTGGCAGTTACCGCAATGCCAACAATATCTTTTATGGTACTCAGTTTGCCGATGTCAGGCTGTATCTTTTGTACCGTATCTTCGCTTTCTACCACAACAATCAAATCTCGGGACAGATGCGTTTCTAAAACGGAACAGCCCAAAGCGGTTTCCAAACCTGCAGGCGTTATAATCTGTTTCGGCATACGACTGGGAAAATCCATTGTATAAATATCGTCCTTTTTGTTTACAGTTAATGTTCCGCTCATTGTTTCAAAGGATACAGCGTTGCAATCAGGATTTACCTCATTCATCCAAACAAAAGCTGCTGCCAATGTGGCGTGTCCGCACAAATCAATTTCAGATTTTGGTGTAAACCAACGCAGTCGTAAGAGTTTTCCTTCCTGAAAAACAAATGCGGTTTCAGCTAAATTATTTTCGAATGCAATTTGCTGCATGATTTGTTCCGAAAGCGGGGTTTCCAATATGCATACACCTGCAGGATTTCCATGAAACAATTGCTTGGAAAAAGCGTCAATGACATAATATGATATCATAATAGTACCTCTTTTTTATCCACATATGGTATCTGCAGCTTCCGTCAAACAGCTGCAGATTTTTAAATGAGGATATGCTTTCAAATCCTCAGCTGTATCTGTCCCTGTTGTAACCGCAATCAGTGCAATTCCCGCGCTTTGCGCTGTTTTTGCATCAATGATGCTGTCTCCGATATACACCGTGTTCTCAGGTTTTGCTTGAAGTTGCTCCATTGCCGTTAAACAGCCTTCAGGAGAGGGTTTGGCTATGGATACATCTTCGCCGCCGATGACAGCGTCAATATAGCTATGCAATTGAAATTTTTCAATACTTTCGTTAATACGAAAACGATATTTATTCGATACTATGGCAATTTGACAGCCGGTCTGTTTTAATTTTTTCAGCACAGCAATGGTGTCGTCAAATAAAACTGTATTCTTCGTCATAATTGCATTGGAACTGGTTACAAAATAGCGGCGAAATTGCTCTTGCAAACGGGGATCTTGCAGTCCTGTTAATGCAGTAAACGCAGCTTTTAAAGGCATACCGATTGTTTTCTTAATGGAAGCTTCTTCTTTTCGTTCAATATTTAAGCGGTCAAACGCGTAGTGAAAACTGTTAACAATACCTACACTGGTATCTGCAAGTGTATAGTCAAAGTCAAATAATACTGTATGAAAATGCATGCAAAAACCTCCTGATTGGTCATTTTTATTTATTTTACTATGGAACAGAATGTGTGTCCAGATTTTAAAAGTAAATAACTGTAAAAATTCGTGGCGTTTTATGCAGTTTTGTTGTAAAATAAAAATATAAGATTGATTGAGGAGAGGACGGGATTGTTTGTGAATTTGACAGAAGTATTGTACGATAATTTAATGGAAAGCGGCTCACTGGAATTAAGTGAAATGACATTAAAGCGCAAAGCCGAATGTGAAGAACTTCGGGAAGAGATTTTCCGTCATGGGGATGAAACGACCAAACAAGCGGTGGTGGCTTATGTAGAGGCTATTCGCAGATATGCCAAAAGCTGCCATAGAGATGGTTTTATGAGCGGATTTCAAGTCGCAGCAAAGGCAGCGGAGGAAGCGTAAAAGAGCAGCAAAAAAGCAGGGTATCTATTTTTAGATACCCTGCTTTTTATTATTTTATTTACGCCTGACCGTCACAGCCCAATACATTTTTAATTTTATGTGCAACCATTTCTTTAATCGCAGTACGTGCAGGACCAAGATATTGACGTGGGTCAAAGTGTTCCGGATGTTCGTTAAAGTATTTACGGATGGTACCTGTCATTGCCAAACGCAAATCGGAGTCAATGTTAATTTTGCAAACTGCCATTTTAGCAGCTTCACGCAGCATATCTTCCGGAATACCGATTGCTCCCGGCATATTTCCGCCGTTTGCGTTAATCATCTCCACAAATTCGGGGATAACGGAAGAAGCACCGTGCAATACAATTGGAAAACCCGGTAAACGCTCTGATACTTCCTGCAAAATGTCAAAACGCAATTGCGGTTTTTGTCCGGGTTTAAATTTATATGCACCGTGGCTGGTTCCGATGGCAATGGCCAAGGAATCAACGCCTGTACGTTCTACAAAATCTTGTACTTGTGCAGGGTTGGTATAAGAGGCATCTTCATCGCTTACGTTTACATCATCTTCAATACCTGCCAAACGGCCAAGCTCACCTTCAACCGTTACACCATGTGCATGTGCATACTCAACTACTTTGCGGGTAAGCGCTACATTGTCTTCGTAGTCGTGGTGGGAACCGTCAATCATAACAGAAGTAAAACCACCGTCAACACAATCTTTGCATAGTTCAAAGGTGTCGCCGTGGTCAAGGTGAAGCGCCATTGGAATATGCGGATTTTCCTTTACCGCTGCTTCTACCAATTTAAGCAGATAAGTATGGTTGGCGTATTTGCGTGCGCCTGCGGAAACTTGAAGGATAACAGGTGCGTTTAGTTCACTGCAAGCCTCCGTAATTCCTTGTACAATTTCCATATTATTTACATTAAATGCTCCGATTGCATATCCGTTTGCATATGCTTTTTTAAACATTTCTGTGGTATTTACAAGAGCCACTGGAATCACACTCCTAGTCAATTTATGTTTATATCTATAGTATACCATAGATTTCTGCATAATGGCATACCATTTGTAGAATATTACCATGGCTGAAAAAAATCGTGGGTTTTCACAAATTCGAAATCAATTTTTTGGTCAGCAAAGTATTTTTTTACAGATTGATTATAACACACCAAAATACTTTGTGAAACATTACGTTATTTAGGAAGGAATTGCGGTTTTGCAAGTGCGCGCATAGTGAAAAATATATTGCTGGGCAATGCCGGCGTACCGACCGAAGTCTGCCGCTGTTTTATTGGGGAACAGAATCGCCATTGCTCGTTTCATCCACACATCCATAGGAAACGCTTCCAAGCGATGTAATCCATATAAAGCTGCACATTCCGCTACTTTTGGACCTACCCCTTGTATTGTCATTAATTGTTGGCGTACTTCTTCCAGCGGCATTGTTTTCATTGCGTCCAATATAATAATTCCCTGAGCAACTTTTTGTGCAGCGTTCAATATATACTTTGCCCGAAATCCACTGCGAAGCGGTGCTAAATCTTCCACTGTGCAGTTTGCAAGAACTTCCGGTGCGGGAAATGCAAAACCGCCAGGTATCTTCTCTCCAAAATGTTCACATAAGCGTGATACAATTCCTTTGATACGAGGAATGTTGTTATTTTGTGAAATAATAAAACAGCATAGCGCCTCCCAAGGGTCCTGCTGTAAAATACGAATTCCCGGTGCATATTGTGCTGCTTTGCATAAAATAGGATCCAGTTCAGACAAGTCGTCTTTAATAGATTTATAATCCAACTCCAAATCAAAATATGGGACCCATATATGTAAAAAGTCGTCTTCTTCCGTATCGCAGAATAGAATATGCTTGTCCGATTCTTCCAGTTCTAAATATCGACCAAATGCTATGCCGCCAATTCGGTTGGATTTTTCATTACATGGTTCCCAACGGAAGGATTGTCCGCAATCCAGTGTTTGCATCAGGTCGAATTCATTGCTTTTCGGTATCATAATACCTGCCGGTGTTTTTGTATATTCCATAAAGCCTCCTTTTTTGGATATCTTATAAAAAGTGTCGAAATATCTGATATGGTACTGTTATACTACCATATTTTTATCCATACAGCAAAGAGGAAAATAATAGATGCATACTTTTTTGAAAACGTCAAGTATTATTTTTTTATTGAGAATTTTGCAGAAAGATTTGTTTTCCCGTGAGGTTATACTAAATGTTTTTTTATTTTACAAAATACTACCATTTTCGGTTTACATAATATTTAACCGAATACAGTTGTTTAAATGTTTAGAATCGCTGTTTTCGCAGTTATTAACATTTTCCACAGAGTTTTCAACAGAACTAACAAAGTTGTTAACAAATATTATGTAAACTATAAAATGTTACAAATTGATTACAAAAAGTATAACAAAATAGTAGTCAAGTAAAAAATAAAAAAAGTTATCTAAAAATAAGATAAAAATATGGCATAAAATTTTACGAATTACTAAATTGCAATTTTACAATAACCAATAAAATTTTAGATGAATTTGTCAGAAAAAGATGAAATAGGAAATGCTGGTATAAATAAAAATAAGATGCCAAAAATAGGAATAGCAGATTCAATATTAAAGAGAAAAAGGAAGTAACAGTATGGTAAGAGGAGTAAGCAGACAAATTATAGAGGTACCAGATACAGGGAATATTTACTATGAAAAGGCATATCTTGTGGTAAAACCGGAATTTTCAGATGCACAGCGCACGTTGTTGGAGAAAGAGGCCAAGCGTGTTTTGCGTGCAATGGATGCGCCTTCAGGTATCAAACGAAAGAATATAAAATGGATGACGGCTCTGCGTTTTTTGGCTGCAGCGCTGGTAGGTGCAGGAATTATGGCCGGCTGTTTTTTCTTATTTTAATGGCGGCTTGATACAATGACTGAATCATTGTATTGGTACTGAAACGATGCACGTTTTTTATGCTGTTAAATAAAAAAATTCTGTTTTTTGTGAGCTATGCAGATACAAATTCTTTACCATTATTACAATTTTGTAATTAAGAGAATCTCACACATTTTTCTTGTGAGACGTAGATTTTGTATTTGATTGTTGAAAATAGATGTGTCTTGTTTATCATGGTATCACATTTATATAATAAAAATTGCATAGCGATTTTTTTATGTTATAACAACCTTGCAATAGCAACAAAATTAAAATTTTGGCTATTGGCAAGAACGTTTTAGCGTTAATCAGTTAGAAATTGCATAGCAATTTCTTTAATGCTATAACAACCTCGTAACAATAACAAAATTAAAATTTTGGTTGTTATGAGAACGTTTTAACATTTATCAGTTAAAAATTGCGTAGCAATTTTTTTAATGTTATAATAAAACACAATGCAAATAAGGAGTATTGTGAATTATGATAGATAAAACAAAAAACGAATCTGAAAAAAATACAGGGACAAAAGGTGAGGATATTATCGCAGGCAGAAATGCCGTAAACGAAGCGTTGCGTTCGGGAAGAACCATTGACAGTTTATATGTTGTACGTGGACAAAAAACAGGTTCCTTAACAGCGCTGATTGCAAAAGCCAAACAGAAAGACATTACCATTAAAGAAGCGGATGCAAAAAAATTGGATTTTATGTGTGGAAACGCCAACCATCAGGGTGTTGTGGCAGTAGCGGCAATCAAGGAATATGCTGATTTGGATGATATTTTCCAATTGGCACAGTCTAGGGGAGAGGCTCCGTTTATCATATTGGCAGATGAATTGGAAGACCCTCATAATTTAGGCGCTATTTTGAGAACTGCCGAATGTACGGGGGCACATGGTGTGATTATACCCAAACGCCGTGCAGTTGGATTGACTTATGCGGTTGGAAAATCTTCTGCAGGTGCTGTAGAGTATGTGCCGGTTGTGCGTGTAACCAATATGGCTGCAACCGTAGACTTATTAAAAGAGAAAGGTCTTTGGATTTATACAACAGACATGAAAGGCGAAACATGGTGTACTTTGGATTATAAAGGACCTGTTGGGCTTGTAATAGGTTCTGAGGGAAGCGGTGTTAGCCGTTTGGTAAAAGAAAAAGCAGATTTTACCGTAACATTGCCAATGGTTGGACATATTAACTCATTGAATGCCTCTGTAGCCTGCGGTGTGCTTTGTTATGAAATTGCGCGCCAAAGACAGGGAATCAAAGCCGATTAAAAGAATCTTGCCCGTCATATTTTCGTCACACATTTATGTTATAACAGTCCCATAACAATAACAAAATTAAAATTTGGCTGTTAAGAGAATGTTTTAGCGTTTATAGATTAAAAATTGAAAAGCAATTTTTATGCTATAACAACTTCATAACAACAGCAAAACTAAAGTTCTGGCTGTTATGAAAACGTTTTAACGCTTATACATTTAGAAATTGCTTTTCAATTTCTTTTATGTTATAGCAGTTTCATTCCTAGAAAATGGGTGTAAAGTTTGGTAAATGCAAGAAAGCTGTAAGAAATCGCGCCGAAAAATTGCGGCGAAATTGTTCTTATGGTATAATATTAACGTATTTTTTTGTAATAATAAGTTAGAAGATATTAAGAAACTGATTAGGAGCGATGAAATAAATGAGTAAAGATAAATATAATGCTCCTCAGGGTTCAGACAGTGAATTTGTAGATGAAATTTTAGCAGAGGCACGCAAGATGCGTGGCAATGTAACAGAAGAGCTGGATGATCAAGATATTCCACTGGCACAGGCAAGACCTGTTGGCAATATGTATAAACAGACGAAAAAACCTGCAGAGCCTGTTCCAAAGCCAAAACCGGTGGTAAATCCCCCCACCCCTGAGATGAATCCGCCTGCAATCTCACCGGAAATGCCTCAGCAACCTGCCCCACAGCCTGGCAGCAACGTCATAAATCAAGAAGATGCCGGTACAAAAAAGAAAAAGAAACGTTTTGGTAAAAAAAATCGTCAGGAAGTAACTGCCGGTGAAGATGATATTTATTTTGGATTAAAATTAAAAACAGTTGAGGAAGTAAAGGCGCAGCGTCGCGAAGAATTAAATAAGGAAGGCTATTCGGGAGGCCCTTTACAAGTATCGTCCCCAACTTCAACATTCGCACATTTATTTGAAGATAACGAACCCGATACCAGTCCTGAATTTGAAGAAAAATTCCGTCAGCTGCACCGTCAAAGGCAGGAGCGTGTAAAAAGAGCTGCACAGGAAGCAGGAGAAGAAGTAGAGGATGTATTTTCTCTTTATGAAGAATCAAAAGAAGCAGAACCGGTCTATTCTGACTTAAAAATTCCGGAACCCGAGTCTCCCGAAAAAATTGTGGAAGAATTGGTCAGCGACACATTCCGCAAACAGGAGCAGCCCGCTATATCAGCAAAGCGAAATGATGATGTGATTGAACATCAACTGTATGAAGAAGACTTGCAGGCAGAAAAGCAAAATGCAGAGCTGCGACAATTGATTGATGATGTTTTGGCAAAAGAGACAGTTGTGGAGGTAGATCCTCCGTTACATACGGAATCTATATTTGGTTTGGTTGCCAAAGAACGTACACAGGATACCGTCAATGCGGAAATCGCTGAAGAAGAGAAACGAAAAGAGGTCCCTCAGCCTGTTGAGATAGAGAAGGAAGAGATGCAGGAATCGAGTGCCGAATCATTTGAGCCTGTTGCTCAGGTTGAACAAGAGGACGAACTGGATATTCCTAATTTTGTATCTTATCCTTCTTCCAAAACAGCACCTGTTCATGAGACGCCAAAGAAAGAACATGCGCATCAGAATGCCCAAACTGCAGAAATTGTCGAAGAATCGGATGTGATTTCTGAGGAGCAATCCGCGAAAGTTGTTGTTGAACCGATGCAAGAGGAGCCGTCTCAAGAACATCTTTCTGCTGAGATACAATCGGAAACATTTGAGGAGCCATTGTCTGCAGAACAGACAGAAACAGCGCAGAAAATAGAGCAACCAATAGAAATGTCTGAGGTGGCCAAGGAAACAACAGATGCTGTTCAGAATGAGACATCTCAAGCAGAACAGCTGTCTGACGATGTACCATTGGAACAACCGGTAGAGATGCCGCAAGCGTCATTGTCGCAAGCATCAAAAGCACAGGAAGCAGAGTCATTGGAAAGAGAGGCCGCAACAGAGGCAGACTCTCAAAATGTTGAACAGACAGAACCATCTCAAGAGGAACAGCAAACGGTAGCGGCTGCTGAAGTTGTCGAAGAAAAAGACATAGATTTAGTAACTAAGCCGGTACAATATGTATTTAATAAAAGACCTGTTCGCACATTTTCCATACATGGTATTGGGGATGTTTTAGCACAGGAAGCAGAGCAATTTACGCAATTGCTTCATCCTGAAACTATGACGAAAAAAGAGCAAGCAGCAATTCCTGCGGAACCAAAAGTGACGCAAGTGAAAGAAGATAAACCGAAGGAAGCGCATCCGCAGGAGTCTGCTAAAAACGAGACTTCCAAACCACAGAAAAAAGAGGATTCTCATCAAGAGTCTGCTCGTAAACCTTCCGGTCCCAGAATCATTCGAACCGCTCGTTTCCAAATTATTGATAAAACCAATGCAGGACAACCTGATGAGGTTTCCAATATAGAGCACATTGAGCCGCAAGAATCAAATACTTCCGTACCGTCAGATTCAAATATGGAAACAGACGTTGTTGAGCAGAAATCAGAAATCCCTGAGGTAAAAGATAACAAAGCATCATCTGCTGACCAAAATACGAAAATTGTCAATTTACAGGATATCAAAGCGAAAAAACAACAACCTCCGATTGACTTAAATCATATGGAGCAAGTGCCGGAATATGTTCCAAAAAAGAAAAAAAACATATTCAGAAGAGAAAAAATCAATCTGTTCACTGATATCGAAGATGAAGAGGAAATCATTCCGGAAGAAGCACAAGAAGAACAGCCGGAATTGGAGGACTTTACATCAAAAGAAGATGCACGTTCCATTGCGGGTGAATTACGCAAAAATATTCGTACCTTGTTCCTACGTTCCGTAGTAACAGGCATTTGCACAGCAGTTTTGCTTATTTTTGGTTTCTTTGCGGAGTACCATATTTTTGGTGCTGATATCAGTCCTGTTGCATATGCAGCCACCAGCTTGGTATTTTTGGCAATTGCAATCGGTGCATGTGCAACCACGGTTTTTAACGGGTTAAAAGCGCTGGTCAAGCTTCGTGCAAATGCTGATTCTGCCATTGCAATAGCAACAGTTGTAATTGCGATTCAATCTGTGGTACTGCTATTTATGCAGGATGCCTTGGCTGCTGGAGAGGTACACATTTATTCTGCGTTGATTACAGGCGGGTTACTGTTAAATACACTGGGGAAACTTACCATGGTACGCCGTATCAAACAAAACTTCAACTTTGTTGTTTCCAGTGCAGATAAAAATACGGTTGAGTTAATTGAAAATGCTGAAATAGCAGCTCAAATGGCCAAAGATTGTGTTGCCGGTATCCCTGTTGTTGCATATCAGAAAAAATCTAAATTTTTCAGCAATTTCCTGAGGAATTCTTATGCGCAAGATTGCAGTGAGCTGACTTCTCAAATCATCGCGCCGTTAGGATTTATTTCTTCTTTGGTACTGTTCATTGTAAGTATGATTATCAGCAAAAATGTAGGTACAGGGTTTACTGCATTTGCAGCTTCTATGTGTATCTGTGTTCCTATGGCAAATATGCTGTGTGTTCATTTACCTGTTTCCCGTCTATGCAAACTAGCCAGAAAGAATGGCGGTATGCTGGTGGGTTATGAAGCAGTAGATAAATTTTCAGATACCAACGCCATTATGATTGAAGCAGATGATTTGTTCCCAAAAGGCACTGTTGAGCTAAAGGGTATTAAAACATTTGGAGAACAAAGAATTGATAAAGTATTGTTAGACGCTGCCTCATTAATGGCCCAAGTTGGCGGACCTTTAAGCGAAGTGTTCTTAGAGGTGGTCAAAAATCATGAAGACATTTTACCTCATGTAGAAAATGTAGCTTATGAAGATGAATGCGGAGTCATCGGCTGGGTGTCCGGTCGCCGTATTCTTGTGGGAAACCGAGACTTAATGAATCATTACAGCGTGGATGTTCCTGCTGTACAAATTGATAGAGAGCACGGACATCAATTGGTATATTTGGCAGCAGGCAATGAAGTGGTAGGTGCATTTGTGCTTGCTTATCACGTAAGCAGTGAGAAGAAACAAGAAATGCAGCGTATGGCCAAAAATGGAATCGGGATTATTGTAAAAACAACAGATCCTTCCGTTACTGCTGAGTTTATTTCTCAGCAATTTGGTATTGATATTCATGCCATTACGGTACTTTCAGGACCGTTGGTACATACCTATAACGAGCTAACAAACCAAGTAGAAGAAACAAGCAATGCAATGTTTGCCACAAAAGGAAAAGCAACTTGCATGATGCGTGTGATTACTGCATGTGTCCGCGAAAAAAGCAATATTTCTATTGTTCGTTTGTTGCAAAATATTTCTATTATTTTAGGGTTTGTGCTGGTAGCATTTTTAGTGTGCTTCTCAGGTTTAAAACAAATCAGTACGCTTGCAATGGTAATTTATGAAGTATTTTGGTTGGTTGTACTGTTAATCCTTCCAAAAATAAGGCGTTCTTAATTTTATAGCGATAAAAAAGCTGTGATGTAAATAAACATCACAGCTTTTTTCTATGGTAAAATTCGACAAAAAGTATGCTGGATTCTATTGTATGATGTTTCTATATTCAGCAGAGATTCTTTTTAGCAAATTTATATACATAAATTTTATTTACTTTTTATGAATAGTGTAGAACTTCAATCAAATTGTTGTATTGTATGTACAAACGGTATATAATTGTAATATATTATTGAAATAAATTGTAATGTTTACCTAAAGAAAGGGAGTCTTATTGTTGAAACAATATCATGCAAAGCAAATTTTAAATATTGCGTTGGCAGGTCACAGCAGCTCCGGTAAAACTACAGTTGCAGAAGCAATGCTATTCTTGTCCGGTGGATTGGAACGTTTGGGAAGAGTTTCTGAAGGTACTGCTACCTTGGATTTTGACCCGGAGGAAATCAAAAGAAAAACATCCGTCACCACGGCAGTTGCACCTGTGGAATGGAAGAATTACAAAATTAATTTAATTGACACACCCGGATTATTTGACTTTGAGGGAAGCGTATGTGAAGCAGTGCGTGCTGCAGACACGATGTTAATTGCGGTATCGGCAAAAAGCGGTGTTAGTGTTGGTACGGAAAAGGCAGTGGCAGCAGCGAATCAAAATGATTTGGCAAAAGTCTTTTTTGTCAATGGCCTTTGTGATGAAAGCGCTGACTTTTACAAAGTATTCCAAGATTTAAAAACATATTTTGGACCCGCTGTTTGTCCGTTGGTTGTGCCGTTTATAGTAGATGGCAAAGTGGATTGTTACATAAACCTGTTGGAATATAAAGCGCATCGTTACGAAAGCGGCACTATGAAAGACGTACCTATGCCTGATATGGGAACACGATTGGACGGTTTGCGCACGGCTATCTATGAGGCCGTTGCGGAAACAAGCGATGAAATGTTTGAAAAGTATTTTTCAGGTGAAAAATTTACGCCGGAAGAAGTCATTTTAGGTATCAGCAAAGGTGTAAAGGAAGGTAAAATCTATCCTGTTTTTTGTGGTGACGCTCAATTAACCGACGGTGTAGACCAATTGCTCAACGGTCTTATTTGGTTGGCGCCTACCGTTGCTGATTATGGTTCTGAAATAGGGGTAGACATAGAAGGCAATCCTGTAGAAATTGCAGTGAATGAGGATGCTGCCACAGCAGCGATTGTATTTAAAACAGTAGTGGATCCCTTTATAGGAAAATTAACATTTGTAAAAGTTGTTGCGGGTAAATTAACAGCAGATTCTCCTGTGATAAATATGCGCACAGGCGAGCAGGAACGCATGATTAAAATGTATTATATGTGCGGCAAAAAACAGGAAGAGACAAAATGTATTTGTGCGGGAGATATTGGAGCAATTCCAAAATTACAGCACACCAATACAGGCGATACGTTGTGTTCTCCGACCAGAAAAGTTGTTTTGGAAGGAGTGACATATCCGGAGCCGGTATTGTCTATGGCAATTCTGCCAAAGCAAAAGGGAGAAGAAGATAAAGTAGCGCAAGGCGTTTTGCGGTTACTTGAGGAAGATCCTACGTTAAAGTTTGTCAATAACGCAGAAACACATCAAATGATTCTTTCCGGATTAGGAGAACAGCATTTAGATGTTGTAGTTTCAAAATTAAAAGGTAAATTTGGTTTGGATGTCACACTGGAAAAACCAAAAGTTGCTTACCGTGAGACGATACGGAAAAAAGTGCAGGCACAAGGAAAACATAAAAAACAAACTGGCGGACATGGTCAATTTGGCGATGTTTGGATTGAGTTTGAACCAAGTGATAGTGAGGGATTGGAATTTGAAGAACGAGTGGTAGGCGGTGCTGTTCCAAAAGGATTCTTCCCTGCAGTAGAAAAAGGATTGCGCGAAAGTATGCAAAAAGGTGTTCTTGCAGGATATCCCGTGGTAGGATTAAAGGCTACTTTGTATGATGGGTCATATCATCCTGTAGATTCCTCTGAGATGGCCTTTAAAATGGCTGCTGCCGCTGCTTATAAAGCAGGTATGCCCAATGCTTCTCCGGTATTGTTAGAGCCGGTGGGTAACTTAATGGCAACTGTTCCCGATGAAAATATGGGCGATGTAATGGGAGAAATCAATAAACGCCGCGGTAGAGTTTTAGGGATGCATCCTGCCAATACAGGTTATCAAACAATTAATGCAGAAGTACCTGTTGCCGAAATGCATGACTTTTCTACATATATCCGACAGAATACCCATGGGAGAGGTAACTATCTGTTTTCTTTTGTAAAGTATGAAGAGGTACCTACACACATTGTTCAAAACATTTTAAAGGAAAATCAAGATAAGGAATAGTGAAAATGGCAAAACAATTTGTTTTGCCATTTTTTATGTGAATATATAAACAAAACTATCGTTTAGGATGAAAAAATAAATGATGCATTGTGATAAGAATCACTAGACCTCATTGTTGTATTTACCGATTCTCTTATTTTAGTGCCAATTATGAAGTCATAAAAACAGCTCTACAAATATAACTTAGATGTTATTTTATTTAGTACACTGAAACAATGCAGCTGTGGTAAGTTAACATTTGCAGCGATATTTTGAAAAAATGATTTCATTTATTTGAAGGAATACCAAACAATGTCCACTTCTATTTTATTACAGGGGGCGTAAGTAATATTTATAAAAATAGTTTGATATTTGCTTAAAAGGGTATATGAATGCCTAAAGATATTGTGAAAAAATATATGCTTTAGAACCGTTTATCATAAAAGGCAGCTATCAAATGGCTGCCTTTTATGATTCTGATAATATTGTTTTCAAATAAATTATGATTCATTGGCAATATTAAAAATGTGTCTGTTTTTCTTTTTTGCGTATTGCACAGTGTAGGCAGTGCCACCGGTTTGATTTGCCAGGTAACAAATACAGTATAAACTATTATCCACCATATAGTGATTACGCATATGCATACATCCGCTGTGATGTTCCTGAGACATATAAATAATTTGATTGGCTTGTTTTAAAATAGACTGATATACTATAATATCGTTTGAGCTCCATCCGTTTGTTTGTTGTGGAGATGGCAATGCCAGAATCAACTGTATATGCGGATAAATAGAACGTATCTTTAATACAGCCAATGCTGCAAGTGTATCAAAACCCAATGCTCCCCCGCAAATAAAAGTATTCACGCCAATATGAATTAGTTTTAAAATATGTTTTACCAATAAATTGTGTATATGTAATGTTTCTTGTTTGGGCAAATGTCTATGCCCGCTAAAACAGCATGTTTGTTCATTCATATGCATCTTCCTTTTTACATATTTATTATTTTACCACATATTTTGATTTTGTAAACTCATTTGGGGTTAGCAAAATGGAAAAAATAAGTTAATCTTAAACAAGTGGAAATTAATTAGAGAGGTTGCATATGAACGTTGGTCAAGCAGTAAGAGAAAGAATTGCAGAGCTGTGTGAAGAAAAACATATTACTATTAATAAACTGGCTAATATCAGCGGAATTACACAATCTACTTTAAACAACATTATGAGTGGAAGAAATAACAGTACCACCATATCAACCATTCAAAAAATTTGTGATGGTTTGGAAATTACAGTGACCGACTTTTTCGACAGTCCGTTGTTTTTGGGAATAGAACAAGAGATTAAATAATGAAAAAAGAGAGCCTTTTCAAGTGAGAGACTCTCTTTTTTATTGCCTTTGTTAAAAAACTTATTTTTTTATATCCATTTCAATATCACCGTTGTTGGTAAACACTTTTAATATTTTGTTACCTCCGGCCTTAGATTCAGGTAAGCTATTTTCCCCTTTTTTAGCAAAACTTTCAATGGTAAAATCATCATAACTGCCCAATACGGTTCCTTTTATATTGCCATTCTTCGTTTCTAATGTAATGGTGTTGCCAGCATCTAATGTATCAAATTGGATATTCCCATGATTTACATAAATTGAAACAGAATCAGTTACAGTAAGTGACGGCAGTGTAATATCCTCATTTGTTGTTTTAACAGTTAATGAAGATAGTAGATTTTGAGGAATGCGTAAGCGGATGGTACGATTCTGCAAGGGAGCGCTAAAGCCAATATAATCTGTCCATTGCTTTTCAGTATTGTATGACATGGTAAGGGTATGGCCATCAGAAACTGCAATGTTAAAAAATTCTTGTTCACTTTCATAATAATCAATATATATTTGATTATCGTCAGATAGTTCAATGTCAATTTTTCTGTCAATGGCGTCAATGTTAATGGTTTGAATTTGTGAGCTGTCTGCAGTATAGTTCTTTTCTGTAAAGTTATTTTGTTCAGTAGAACAACCCGATAAGATGGCAATACTGATACACAATAATCCAATCATAGAAATTATTTTTTTCATGGTTCCTCCTAGTAATGTTTATTCACTTGATTTATCTTAATTTTTAAATATAATACAAATATAAACCTTTGTGCAACACAAAAGTCAAGAGGTGTAAAATGGAAAGCTATTTTTCTATCAGTGAAGCAGCCAAAATAGTTGGTTTAACCAGTGAAACACTGCGGCACTATGACAGGATTGATTTGGTAAAGCCATGCAAAAAAGATCAATGGTCAGGGTATAGATATTATTCTGAGCAAGAAATTGTTCGCTTAAATACAATACAAGCATTACGCTGTATGGACTTGTCTTTAAAAGAAATAAAAAAGTGCTGGAATATGATAATTTGGAAGAAATTGTTGAATTTTTAAAACGAGCAGAGCAAAAGGCAAATCAAAAAATAGAACAATTAAAATATGCAAAATCAAAAATACAATTGGCAAGGGCAGATTATGAAAAGAAACAGAATGGCAAACAGATGCATCATGATATTTTTTATCAGCAAATAGATGAACGAGTTATTTTATTGTCAAATTCTATGCAAGAGCCTACATTAAGTAATTTATGGAACTATCACAGCCATTTTTATCAGCAGACCAATGATTTGCAAAAGCAAAATTATTTATTTGAAGATTTAGCCGGTATTTATACAAAAGACGGTAAATCTTCTTTATTTGCAGTTTGTATAGAATATCCGAATAAAAAAGATTTGGTAGTTCTGCCATCAGGTACCTATATTTGTGCTAATTGCAGCGAGGAAGACAGGGAGGATATTTTAAAGAAGCTACTGAATACCATAAAACAAAAGTACGAAAAAGAGCCTGAATTTATTGTACAGATGGTTGTTATTTCCGGAATTTTGCAGTGGAACTACCAAATACAAATATTTTTGGGAGAAGTAGAAGAAATAGACAATTAAAAGTGAAATGCAAAAAGAGGAGGTTTTCAAATGAGAAAACCTCCTCTTTTTATTCTTTTAAAACTTCTTTATGAGTTAATAGTTTGAAATCATGATTCGTTAAAACGTCAATCGCAGCAGATGTGTCTTCCACACGCAATATGATAATGGCCTCGCCGATTTTACGGCTTGTAAATGCATAAATATATTCCATACTAATATGTTGCTTTGCCAACAATTCAATCACAGTGGATAATCCGCCTGCATTGTCCTGTATTGCAACTCCAATTACTTTTGTCAAAGAAACTGTAAATTTGGCCTTTTCCAGTTCTTCCATAGCCTTTGCTGGTTTATCCACAATCATACGTAAAATACCATATTCGTTAGAATCTGCCACACAAAGCGCCAAAATATCAATGTCAGCTTCTTTTAGTATCTGAGTAACACGAGATAAACGTCCAGATTTATTTTCCAGAAATACAGAAATTTGTTTTAATTGCATATGAAAATTCCTCTTTTCTTTGCTTATCAATAGAAGGGATATGCTTACCGCAAAGCGGCTGGGTATCTGTAATGAACCATTATGTTAAATGGCGCTTATCAATCACGCGTTTTGCTTTTCCCTCTGAACGCGGTATTGATTTTGGTTCCAACAAGCGTACTTTTGCAGAAATATTTAGTATGGATTGCAATGCAGATGCAATTTTTCTTTCAATTTCCGTTAAGCTTTTCAATGTGTCTTGGAACATGTCGGCTGTCATTTCTACTTGTACCTCTAAACTATCCGTATTATTGGCACGGTCTACTACAATTTGATAGTTGGGGTCCATATTAAGGGATAAAAGTACAGCTTCAATTTGAGATGGAAAAACATTGATACCACGAATAATTAACATATCGTCTGTTCTGCCTTTTGGTTTGCACATCTTTACCAATGTTCTGCCACAAGAGCACGTACCACGCTCCAATTTACAAATATCACGTGTACGATAGCGAATTAAGGGTAATGCTTCTTTACCGATGCAGGTAAATACTAACTCTCCAAATTCTCCGTCTGGAAGAACTTCTTCCGTATCAGGATTAATAATTTCGGGATAGAAAAAATCTTCGTTAATATGCATACCTTGTTGTGCCGGACATTCAAATGCTACGCCGGGACCTGCAATTTCAGACAGACCGTAAATATCATATGCCTTGATATTTAAAATTGCCTCCAGCTCCTGACGCATGTGTTCTGTCCAAGGTTCAGCGCCAAAAAAGCCTGCGCGTACAGGAAGCTGCTTTGTATCAATTCCCATATCTCTTGCAGTTTCTCCAATATACATAGCGTAAGAAGGTGTACAGCATAAAATATTAGAACCGTAATCCTGTAAAATTTGTACTTGGCGCTTTGTATTTCCTGAAGAAACCGGAATTGCGGTTGCACCCATGTATTCCGCTCCATAGTGCAGCCCCAATCCTCCCGTAAATAGGCCATAACCATAAGAAACATGGACATAATCAGATTTTGTAGTTCCAATGCTGGTAAGCGCACGCGCAACAGAGCGTGACCATACGTCAATGTCATTTTTGGTATAACCTACAACAGTTTGTTTTCCCGTAGTACCGGAAGATGCATGAATTCGTACCAATTCTTCTTTTGGAACAGCGAACATGCCAAAAGGATACGTATTTCTCAAATCATCTTTTACCGTAAACGGTAGTTTATGCAGGTCATCAATAGAATGAATATCGTCGGGAGATACCCCCATAGCATCCATTCGTTCTTGATATAGAGGCACGTTTTCGTATGCATGTTTGACCATGTGTTTCAAACGTTCGGTCTGAAGTTGAAGCATTTCATCAGTAGATGCACACTCTATTTCAGGATCTAAATATTGTTTTGGTACAGACATTCCAAGTTCCCCTTTGATTCACTTATTATTGTTACTATGATATTAGGAGTTATAACCTAATAAAAATGCTTTTTCATTCATTTCAATAAATTTAGCAGGTACAGTTGCTTTGATGGTATCCAGCCAAACTTGTTTGTCAATATCCAGATGTTTGGCCATTGCTCCAAGCAAAACTACGTTGACTGCTTTTACAGAGCCTGCTTGCTGCGCTAATTTTAAAGCATCGAATGCAAGTAAATGTGCACCTTTATCTGCAATTTGTTTTTCTAAATGCTCAGGATAAGAGGCTGCGCCTGTAATGACAGGCATAGGGTCAATTTGTTGGGTATTGGCAATGATAACACCGCCTTTTTTCAACCATGGCAAGTATCTTCCCGCTTCCAATAACTCAAAAGCCAAAATCACATCAGCTTCTCCTTGTTCAATTACAGGTGAATACACTTTATCTCCATAACGTACATAAGTAACCACAGAGCCGCCGCGTTGGCTCATTCCATGCACCTCTGACATTTTTACATCATAGCCTTGATTTAACATAGCCGCACCAAGCACTCGACTGGCCAGCAGTGTGCCTTGACCGCCAACGCCTACAATCACAACGCTTTTTACATTTTGTTTCATGATACTACCTCCTGCTTGCCAATGGCTTTGACGCCGCATAGTCCAACGCATACGCCGCAGCCTACACATTGAGTAGCGTCAATGACAGCCTTTTTATTTTTCATACTGATAGCAGGACAGCCAATACCCAGACATGCACGGCATCCAACGCATTTTTCGGGATTGATGAAAAGAGGAGGATTATGTTTAACAGTTTTCAGCAGTGCACAGGGGCGACGCGCGATAATTACAGATGGTTCTTCCGCAGCCAGTTCTTCTTTTAAAACAGTGCGCACCTGCTTTAAATTGAAAGGGTCTACTACGGTAACACGTTGCACACCCACAGCTTTGCATAGTGCTTCCAAGTCTACAGCGGCAGCCGGTTCGTTATAAATATTTTTTCCGGTAGTCGGGTTTTGCTGATGACCAGTCATACCGGTAGTAGAGTTGTCTAGGATAATAACAACGGAATTGCTCTTGTTATAGGCAATGTCAATCAGGCCGGTGATACCGGAATGCATAAAGGTGGAATCTCCGATGACAGCAACTGATTTTTTCTCTCCCTGTGCACCGCGTGCCTTGTTAAATCCGTGCAGACCGGATACAGAACCGCCCATGCATAAACAAGTATCCATTGCATTTAACGGGGCAGAAGCGCCCAATGTATAACAACCAATATCTCCGCTTACAAATACGTTTGCTTTCTTTAACTCATAAAAGACTCCTCTGTGCGGGCAACCGCAGCACATCACAGGAGGACGTACAGGAGTTGGCTCATCTAATGACAACACTTCGTCTTCCTGGTGAAGCATGAGTTTTTTGATGAGTTTTTGGGAAAGTTCTCCGCAGATTGGAAATAATTCTTTTCCTATAACATTTACGCCAATTCGGTTACAGTGTGTCTCAATGATTGGATCAAGTTCTTCGATAACGTATGTAGTTTCCACCATGTTCGCAAAATTGCGTATCAAATCTACAGGCAAAGGGTGTACCATACCCAGTTTTAAATAGGAAACGGTATCGCCAAGTGCTTCTTTTGCGTATTGATAAGTCGCGCCTGAAACAATCACACCAATTTTTGCGTGGTTGTCTTCCACACGATTGATGTCACAGTTTTCTGCCCATTGAGATAATTTTTTAGTTCTTTCTTCTACAAGAGGGTGTTTGGCTCTTGCAAAAGCAGGAAGAACAACATATTTGCTTGGCTGTTTTTCATATGGTTTTAAATCTATTTCTTTTCTGTCCTGTGTATCTACAATACTGCAAGAGTGAGAAATTCTGGTGGAAAGACGGATGATAACCGGAGTATCATACTCCTCTGAAAGTGAATAAGCCAGCTTTGTAAAAGAACAGCATTCCGCAGAATCGGAAGGTTCCAGCATAGGAACTTTAGATGCAATTGCATGGTGACGGGAATCTTGTTCATTCTGTGAAGAGTGCATACCGGGGTCATCTGCAACGGCAATTACCATACCGCCGTTTATCCCTGTGTAAGAGATGGTATATAAAAGGTCTGCCGCTACGTTTAAACCAACATGTTTCATAGCACAAAAAGAACGAGCACCGGCAATGGATGCACCTGCAGCAACTTCGGCTGCGACTTTTTCATTGGGAGCCCATTCACAATATATTTCTTCAAATTTTGCGGCTGCTTCCGTAATTTCGGTACTGGGCGTACCGGGATAACTGGAAACTACGCGCACGCCGGCTTCATATAACCCGCGTGCTACAGCCTCATTGCCTAATAATAGCTGTTTCATGATATACCTCCGTGCGGACAAAAACCGCTCGTACATTCATTTTTTTCGTTTCGTTATTTTAGTGTATTTTCATACATATTCAACAGTATTTTACTATGTTTCTATATTGAATGCAAGGCATATTTCCCAGCTGTTCCCGCGTTTTGGGGTGATAAAATACAATGCTTTATTATGGCAAAAAACAAATATGGATTTACTCTATACAATACTATGCTTTTGTATAAAATTGCCCTTACTTTTCTCTTATGCTATAATCGTAAATACATGTAAACGTGATATCATAACGGTTGAAAAGGAGGATAGCACATGCTATTGCTTTCTGCAGAAAAAATAGAAAAAAGTTACGGCATCAAACCTTTGTTAGAAGGTGCCTCTCTTTATTTGAGTCGAGGAGACAAAGTAGGTGTGGTGGGCTTGAATGGAATGGGAAAATCTACACTACTTAAAATCATTGCAGGTGTGGAGCAATACGATAGCGGGAGTATTACAAAAATACCTCATCTGGTCATTCATTATTTGCCTCAACAGCCTGATATGCAAGCTGGAAATACAGTGTTGCAACAAGTATTTTTAGGCGCTTCAGAAGAATTGCGTCAAATGAAAGAATATGAGGCAAAGTCTATATTAACAAAATTGGGCATTTCTGATTTTCAGCAGGATGTTTCCACATTGTCAGGCGGACAGAAAAAACGGGTAGCAATTGCAAGCGCTTTAGCTACTCCGTGTGATTTATTGATTTTAGATGAACCTACCAACCATTTGGACCATCATATGGTGGCCTGGTTAGAGCAAACCTTACAGAAATTTAGAGGCGCATTGCTTATGATTACCCACGACCGTTATTTTCTTGATCGGGTTTCCAATAAAATCCTAGAGGTAAACAACGGTCAAATTTATCAATATGAAAGCAATTATTCCGGTTATTTGGAGAGCAAAGCACAGCGTGAGGAGATGGCGCTCAGTTCTGAAAGAAAACGTCAAAGCCTGCTGAGGAAAGAATTACAATGGATTCAAAGAGGAGTGAAAGCGAGAGGAACAAAGAGTCGTTCCCGTGTAGAACGTTTTGAAGCACTGAGAGAAAAAGAGACACCGGAGCTGCCTCAACAATTAGAGATTAGTTCAGTGGGTACACGACTGGGAAAAAAGACCATAGAGGTAAATCATATTTCCAAGTCCTATGGAGATAAGGTGTTGATTCAAGATTTTTCCTATATTGTTCCTCGCAATGGAAGAATCGGAATTATAGGGGAGAACGGATGCGGAAAATCAACTTTGCTGCAATTGTTAAGTGGAAATTTATCTCCGGATACTGGTACCGTTGAGATAGGAGATACCGTTAAAATAGGATATTATACACAAGAATGCAAAAATATGGATGAACATCAGCGTGTAATTGATTACATCAAAGACGGCGCGGAATGGATTGAAACAATCAACGGTAAATTAAGCGCGGCGCAAATGCTGGAAACTTTTTTATTCCGCGGCGATATGCAATGGAATTATATCAATAAGCTTTCAGGAGGAGAGCGTCGTCGTTTATATTTATTGCGTGTACTAATGGAGGCGCCGAATGTACTGCTTTTGGACGAACCTACCAATGATTTGGATATTGAAACACTCCAAATTTTAGAGGATTATCTGGAAACATTTTCAGGTGCTGTTATTGTTGTTTCCCATGACCGTTATTTTCTGGATAAAGTAACAGAAACTATTTTTGAATTTGAAGAAAACGGAACCTTAAAGCAATTTTTAGGGGGCTATTCTGATTACTTTAACACTGCAAAAACAGATTTACGCGTGAAAAAAGAAAAAGAAATCAAACTGTCTTCCAATGAACAAGGGCAGTCTCAATCAGCAAAGAAACAAAAATTAAAATTTTCTTATAATGAGCAAAGAGAATTTCGGGAAATTGACAGTATTATAGAAGCGTTAGAAGTACAAATACAAACATTATCCCGGGAGATAGAAGCCAGTTCCAGTGATTATGATGCATTAACCCGGTTATTAAAAGAAAAAGAAGAATCAGAACAATTGTTGGAACAAAAAATGGAACGTTGGTTTTATCTGCACGATTTGGCTGAGCAAATTGAGGCTCAAAAGCAGTAGGCAGAGTCCCGTACTATCTCACAACACATGAAGTATCAACAGATACGAAACAGAAAAGAATTTACAATCAAAAAGACCATGTAACAATCATTCGTTACATGGTCTTTTTGTCTATACATGGCACTATTGTTTCTGAGATTGCTCTTTTTCAGATGTGTGAACAGGTGATAGGTAAGCTGAGTAACCACAATAAATGAACCGTCTCGATTTTCTTTACCAATCGAATTTTTATACAATCATATGGTATAATGGTTTAAACAAATAAACAAAGGAGCGTTCTATTGTGGAATATAAAGAGGAAATTGACAGACTTGCAAAAGAGTTTGAAAGCTGTCAAAAAATTCTGTTAGCTTTGGGAGATGAAAATCGCCAGCATCTAATATTGGAAATGATACAAATGGAACAATGCAACGGTGTACGGGTCGGCACAATTACAGAAAAGACACATCTTTCCCGTCCTGCTGTTTCTCACCATATACAAATATTGAAAGAGGCAGGAATTTTGAAAGTCCGAAAGGAAGGAACAAAAAACTATTATTATTTTGATGCGGATACACAAGCTTTTAATCAACTGATACATATGTTAGTTCACGCAAAAGAAATTATGGAGCGACTATCAGGTTGGAGAGAAGCAAATTTATCATAAACAAAAAATAATAATTCAAAAAAATCGTAAAATAGAATTCCAATCAACTTAATAATCAGCAGACAGCACTAAGGGTACAGTGGTAAACGCTTTTAAAAGGATTATTTTTATATGTATCATCAAATTGGAGGTTAGAAGATGAGTACAATCAATGCAATCTATGATAGACATAGTGTAAGACAATATCAAAATCAGCCGTTGAGCAAAGAAGTGATTCATGCATTGCAGTCAGAAATCGATGCTTGTAATCAAGAAAGCGGACTGCATATTCAACTGGTAACAAATGAACCAAAAGCATTTGACAGCTTTATGGCACATTACGGAAAATTTAAAGGTGTGACCAACTACCTTGCTTTGATTGGGGAAAAAGAATCCTCTTTAGAGGAAAAATGCGGCTACTATGGTGAAAAACTGGTATTATTTGCTCAAGAACTGGGTCTGAATACTTGCTGGGTAGCCATGACATACAGTAAAATTAAAACAGCTTTTCAAGTAGAAAAAGGAGAAAAGCTTTGCATTGTAATTGCCTTGGGATATGGAGAAACACAAGGCTTACCACATAAATCAAAATCAATGGAGGAAGTAATCCAATTGGACGGACCTGCTCCGGAGTGGTTCCAAAAGGGAGTAGAAGCGGCTTTATTAGCTCCCACAGCAATGAATCAGCAAAAATTTTTGTTTCGCTTGGATAAGAATAGGGTATCTGTTAAGGCAGGATTTGGATTTTATACGAAAATAGATATGGGAATTGTAAAATACCATTTTGAAATTGGTGCAGGAAAAGAGCATTTTCAGTGGGAGTTGTCTTAAAATACAGAATAGCAGAAACGATTCAGTATGGTTTATTTGTGTAAATCTCAAACATAACGTTGACATGAAACCATATTATGTATGGTTCTTGAATCACAAAAAGGCGTGACAATTGTCACGCCTTTTTTATCAAATTTATTTTACATAAAGAAAACATTTGTTACGTTTTTGTCGCATGTATAAAATCAATGCCCATGTCATAAGGATGCACAATAATACCTGTCAGTCCCGGGGCGATTGCATAATAGCGTTTCTCATAGTAAATGGGATAAAAGATACCTTCATTGTTTAGATATTGTTCTGCTTGCGCATACAATTCAATGGCAGTTTCAGGTTTTTTTCCTTCTGCATCCTTCAATGCTTGGTCAAATATATTGCTTTTTAAATTTGCGGGATTATTATGACTGTCTGACTGAAATAACGATAATAAACTAACAGGGGTGTCACTGGTAGGTCGTACAGAACATAGCGCAATAGAATAGTTTCCGCTGGAAACTCTTTGTTCCAGTTCAGATTGTGATACCGGTTCCATATTAAAGTAGTTTCCGAATGCTTCATTCCATGTAGCAATCATTTCGTTTACCATTTGTTTTACAGTAGGGTCGTCTAAACAAAGTATGGTAATGGAAGGCATTTTGGTCAATCTTTGCTCGCTTAAAACTGTATTGATGGATTGTACAGCGCTGTCATCTTGTTTTAAGTAGAAGTTGCCGCCTGCCTCTGTACGATAGTTTGTACCCATAAATGTCATATCCGGAGGAATAATATCATTGGCCTGTGTGCATCCTGACGGGATATATTGCATGAGCGATTCTCGATTCAGTGTTTGTATAAAAGCCTTCCGAATGGTAGACTCTTTCATCAAACTGTCGTTTGTATTAAAGCAAAGACCCCATGTTGTATCTTGAAAAGACGTGATGGTATAACCACTCTCTTTCAAAGAGGAAACGTAGGAGGCATTTGGGAGAGAAACCGCCGAAAGATTTTTGATATTGTTCATATCCAAATCTCCGATAGAAAAGGTAAGGGTAGAGGGTAATACTGAGGTTTCTCCGTGATAGGTATTTGCTGCCGTCAGATTGATATATTCATCATGTTCCCAAGAATATCTGTTGACCATTTCAAAAGGGCCGTTGCCTAAAATATTTTTTGCATCCAGTCCATATTTTCCGGAAGTGGATTCAAAGAAAGCTTGATTACAAGGCATAAATACTGGTAAAGAGGTAATGGAAGGAAAATCTTCATAGGAATATTCTAAGTCAACTTTTAAAGTATGATTATCAATAGCGGTTACTCCCAAGTTAGATATATCCATTGTACCTTCGTAAATTTTTTTTGCATTTTTAATTGCAAACATAGGCGCATTGGTTGTAGAGCCTGTTGCCGGGTCCACTGCTCTTTGAAACGCATATACAAAATCAGAGGCAGTAACGGGTGTTCCGTCTGACCAGGAAGCATCTTCCCTCAGATAAAAAGTAAAAGAGGTATAGGTGGAGTTGCTTTCCCAACGCTGTGCAACTCCGGGCGATACCTGGTTATTTTCATCTAAACGGGTAAGCCCTTCATACAAAGCCATAATCACAATACGGCTGGAATAATCATCAGCAATTTGTGGGTCTAAAGTTACGGGTTCTTCTTCTAAGTTATAGGTAATTGCTTGTCCCGATTTTTTAGAACTGCAACCTGTAACAACTGCAAATAAAACACAGATACAAAGCAGAAAACAGAATCCTTTTTTTATTGTCATAATACGTCATCCTAATTAGGTGATTTTATAATAAAAATATTTTAACATGTTTCATTCTGTGACACAATCTACTTATGTCGATTGTGATATTTTTTCATTTTGATTACAGTTTTGAGACATTTTATAAATCCAATATATATCTATGATTTGATTGTTACAATACGGTTTTATTTCTGCTTTTTTCATAAGGTATGTTATAACAACCTTGCAACAAATTCAAAATCACAGATTTTGATTGTTGACAAGAACGTTTTAACGTTCTATCTGTTAGAAATTGCATAGCAATTTCTTTTATGTTATAA
>ERZ827478.351-NODE-351-length-50944-cov-3.873784_pt1 | contig 50944 bp, 50 predicted proteins | sample MGYA00519705_ERZ827478 | MGnify/ENA primary metagenome ERZ827478 (study PRJEB31778, sample SAMEA3449318) | human gut metagenome | biome: human gut; feature: human-associated habitat; material: faeces | place: United Kingdom | collected 2010/2012 ...
GGGCCAATATAAAGGCAGGCGGCCTTATCGGCGCCGGAGAGCGCGTGCCCGGCCATGGACCGGCCCTCCCTCCGGAGCCCGTCCGCCCCTGGGGAGAGGGGCGCGCTCCGGTCTCAGAAAAACCCCCTGCAATTTTTACTCTTGCAGGGGCGGGGGCTGCCGCTCTCTTATTCACTAATGTAGTGTAGCGAAGCGGCCGAAATTGGACATAATTTCTTAAATTTTTTCAAAATAGCGAAAAGCACAAAACCAGGCTTGTGGTTTTGTGCTTTTTGCTAGGGGATTTAATTGTGGCAAATCACAGCCAGGGCCGTATCATTCAGCGTATCCTGGTTAATTTCACGGGCCTATGGGGGTAGTGTCTGTAAAGGTGCCGGTCACTCCGTCACAGACCGCATAGAAATATACATCCGCATAATAGCTCTTGCCGGAAGTGGCAGGGTAATCCACACTGCTTGCATATGATGCTTCATTTGACGAGAGCATTGTAACATATGCACTCGAATAATATGTTTTTTTAAATGTGCCATCAGATTCATATAAATCTATCTGGCTTGCACCAATGCTTGAGCAAATATTTTTTGCAATAACTGCAAAATTGATGGATATATATCCATTTCCTTTATCAGTAATACTGCAATATGTGTAGTTTATCACCGGGTTAGAGCGCACATCCCAGGCAAAGGCCGGGACACTTATACAACATACAAATACTAATACCAGGGCAATCACTGAAAGCAGTTTCTTTTTCATAATTTTCTCCCTACCCTATTGAATTAATTACTTTCTCTATCTCATCTTCTGGAATACCATAAATAAGCCCTTCTACTTTTCCTCTTACCCAGGCCACAATGTTTTCTTTGGTGTTTCTGAATACATAATAACTAACATTATTATGCTTTATCATTTCTGGTGAACCACCATCTTTTTGAAATTTTCCATAGCTAATTTCTGTTATTTCTGTGTTGTGAAGTACATAAGAAAAACCTATAATATTATTTTCTTTGCAAAGAGTGGCACTAAAAGCTACGATATCTCCACTATGATTGACGCTCTCACCTGCCAGCTCATAGCCCTCGGGCAGATAGCCGGGAATGACTTTCTCCGTCACTCCCTGTCTCTCCAATTCCTCCGCAAGCCCTGCCAGCTGTTGGGGTACGCCCTCTGTCCCCGGTTCCCCCGGCCTCACAAAGGTAAAGGTCTCCTGCGTCCAGCCGGCGATAGCCTGCAGCACGTCTATTCCCGCCGCATAGGCCCCTGCCGAACCAAGGACAAGCAGCCCGGCAAATACTGCGGCCAAGCCTGCCGCCCGCCTCGCCAGGCGGCTGCCGCCGTGGCCGTGCTTCCTCTCCCGCTCCTCAGGGTCCCTCAGATATCCCTCGCTGAAACGCTCCCAGCCCTCTTGGGCTGTGCCCACGTTTTCCCTGATGCTCAGGGCATCCCGCTCGGTAATCACCTCCAGTATGTATTCCGCCAGTTCCGGGTCGGCCCCGTCACTGTCCAGCAGGAAGTCCGCCCCCAGTATCGCCTCCAGCTCTTCTGTGGACATGTCCCTGTATTTTGAAAAGTCCCCGTTGCAAGGTTTGGTGTCTGTGCCCATTACCTGGTTCCACCTTTCAATTATGTAGTGTCCGCATCCGGTCAAAATTGGACATTTATTTTTCCATTTCTTCAAAAAATTTTTTAAGTCTCTTTTTAGTCCGCTCTATTCGCTTGCGACAGGCCCACACGCCCATGTCATACATTCTGGCCACTTCCCTACTGGTGTAGCCGTTTACCGCCACCTGCACGAAGATTTCAAAATCCCTCCGGTTCATATCCCTTGGCCTTATATGCTGCAGGCTCTCCTCCATGGGCGCCGCATACAGCAGCTTCTCCCCGTCCTCCGGCATCCTGCATATTATCCTCTCCCGGCGCAGCCTCTCCCTCATCATGTTGCGCAGGACGTTTTTCATTATCTCCATCAGCCAGCCCAGAGGGCGCTCCACCTTGTTTATATCATCGGCCTTGCGGCAGGCCACTTCAAAGGTCTTCTGCACCGCGTCCTCCGCCAGCTGCCAGTCGTGGAGTATGCTGTAGGCATAGCGGTTGAGATTTTCATAATATTCCATATACAGCAGCTCAAACAGCTTTCTCTGAATCGTATTCATCCCGCAAACCTCTCAGCCAATTCTTAATATATCAAATTATAAATTTATCTTAGAATATTTACAAGCGTAGTCTATTTGGGGTAAAACTATAGAGGGTAATATAAATACCCTCTATCCTCCAGCATATATCTATTCGTTGTACAATTCGATAATTTTAAGCACCGCTTTTTTCTGTTCCGGGGAGAGCAGCGCCCAGCCGTCAAACAGTTCCTTCAGCTCCGGCGTCAGTTCCACCATGTCGTTCTCGGAAAAGAACTGGGCCAGGGATATTCCCAATCCCTGGCATATGGCCTCCAAAGTCGAGATCGACGGCATGGTGTTGCGCCGGAATATGTTGGCAAGAGTGGATTCGGATAAGTTGCATTTTTTCGCCAGTCGGTAGGCCGTCCAACCCTTGCTGTCCAGCAACTGCTGGAGTCTTTTTTGCGCGTCCATATAACACCCGCCTTCCGGAAACTATTTTACCGTTCCGGTTGGCGCTTTTATACCGTTAATATGTACTTATTTTACAGTTAAATTGAATTATATGTTACAAATCGCCTGGATTGGTCATCGTCCGTCTCCCATGCCGTAAAAGTCCAGGAAGCGGCGCAGCTCCAGGCAGGCCGGTGCAGCCAGCAGCCTTTGCTTCTCGCCCTGTTCCAGCAGCTGTCCCTCGTGGAAAAACAGCAGTATGTCCGCCACCCGCTCCGCCTGGGGCAGGCTGTGGGTGATGAGCACCAGGGTGCAGCCGGTGCGGCGGCAGTAATCGGCCATCAGCCCCTCGGCTTTCAGGCTGCTCTCCATATCCATGGCGGCAGTGGGTTCGTCCAAAATCAACAGGTCAAAGTCCTTCATCATTAGCCTTGCCAGGGCCATCCTGGCCGTCTCCCCGCCGGAGAGGGACTTTGCCCCCTTATCCGCCAGCTGCTCTATTCCCAGGGCATCCATAAGGCTTTCGGCCCTGGCCCTGTCCCGGCTGCCCAGCATAATATTCTTTTTGACGCTCATGCGGAAGGCATAGTTTTTCTGGGGCATGTAGCCCAGGCTCAGGCCCTTTTCCGTCTTTGGGCCCGGCTGATCCGCTGACGTTATCCCCGCCAGGACCTTTGCGAAGGTGGATTTTCCGCTGCCGTTGGCACCAATTACGCCGTATATCTTTCCCCGCTCCAGCTCCAGCCCCGGCAAATCCAGCACCCGGCGGCCGCCGTAGCTCTTGGTAAAAGACTGTATCTTCACCGGCTCAGCCCCCTTTGCAGCAGTGATACGCCCAGATTGACCAGCAGGGACAGGCACAGCAGTATCATCCCCAGGGCAATGCCCAGGGAGAAATCCCCCCGGTTGGTATACTGCATTATGGCGGTGGTCATTACGTTGGTTTTCCAGGCTATGGCCCCGCCCACCATGGACACCGCACCCACCTCCGCAATGGCCCGGGAAAAGGCCAGCAGGTAGGCCGAGCATATCTGATAGCTGCACTCGTTCATCAGCAGGGCCAGGGTTTTTCCGCCCCCCAGGCCCAGGCCCCTTGCCGTCTCCCGCACTGCCGGGGCCAGGGAGGCCACGTAGCTCTCCATGCTGCCCACCACTATGGGCGTTATGAGCACCACCTGGGCCAGCACCATTATCTCCACCGTGAACAGCAGCTTGAACTGGCGGAAGGGGCCCACCCCGGAAAAAAGCATGTAGAATATCAGGCCGCACACCACCGGCGGCAGGCCCATCAGTGTGCGGTTCAAAACCAGCAGCACACCCCGGCCTTTGAAGCGGCAGGCCCCCAGCCACACGCCCAGGGGCAGCCCTATGAGCAGGGCCAGCAGGGAGCTGGCAAAGCTCATGCGCCCAGTGACGGAGAGTATATTGCAAAGCTCCCTGTCTGTCGTGAGTATAAGCTCCAGGGCCTTTTCCGCTGCACTTGTCATCTTCTCACCTCTCTGAGCAAATTTCCCCAGAAGGAGCCCTGGCTCCCCCGGGGAAATTTCGTCTCATCCGTATTCAGCTTCAGGCGGCCTGTCCGCCGTTGGCCGCAAAGGCCAGGAAGGTGGCCTTGTCGGTAAGGATGTAGGCCCCCATCTCCTCGGCCATCACCAGGCAGGTGCCCATACCCGCATTGGCGGAGATGTACCAGTCGGTGTAATCGGCAAAGGATTCCGCCTCGGCGCTGATGCCCAGCTCCTCCGGCCAGAGGGACAGCTCCTTGGTGTGAGTGCCGGAACCGTCACCCCGGGAGATAAAGCTATATTTGCCCTCCGCTATGGCGGCAAAGGCATCCTTCACACTGGGGCAGTCGGCGGCGCCGGCCGGGTCGGCAGAGGGGCCGCAGAGCACGAAGTAGTTATAGATGAAGGACAGGCGCTCAGTCTCAAAGCCCTCCAGGCAGCGGGCATAGCCAGCCTCCACAAAGGCCTCCTCCTGGGACTTGGAATGGACAAGGATAAGGTCTGCATTGCCGTACTGGGCGGCGGCTATGGCTTTGCCCGTACCGGCGGACTGGACTTCCACCGTGTAGCCGTATTCCTCCTGGAAAACGGGCAGAAGGTAGCCCAGCAGTCCCGAGTCGTTTACGGAAGTGGTGGTGGACAGGCGCACGGTCTTTGTCTCCTCCGTGGCGGGGGCTATCTCTCCCTCATATGCGGGGGCCTCATCCAACACATAAAAGAGCTTTTCGCCGTAGTCCTCCACGCCGTAATTCCCTGCCAGCTCCAGAGCCTCCGGGCTCAGCAGCCAGCGTACAAGGGCCTCTGCCCCCGCTGCATTCACTGCCACATCCCCAACCGGGTTCCCGTCGGCATCGGTAAAGGGGGCCTCAGGGGAGACGGCAATGAGGGTGTAGGTGTTGAGCATGCTCTCGTCCTCCTCATAGAGGATGCATGTGTCCACTGAGGCGGCGGCTTCTGGGGCCTGCTGCTCCTCCTGGGCGGCAGTCGCCTGGGCGGGGCTCTCCTCCGCCGGGGTCTCGCTCCGGGCCCCGCAGGCGCAGAGGGCAAAACTCATACACAGAGCCAATAAAAGTGCAAGTATCTTTTTCATTCTTTCCTCCGTAGAAATTCCGGTTTATCTATGCTTTTCGGATATATGGAGGGATTATACCACAGAAACGGCCCTCTTTCAACTTTTTTCCTTGTATATAGAGAAATGTATATGCCAGGCCAAATTAATCTCATTTGACTGAATACGGAGGGCCTATCCTGTAAAATCATATGGATGAAAGACTTTTTACGGGAGGAGCCAGAAATGAGCCATATGGTTTACGGATATGTCCGCGTTTCCACAAAGGAACCGTACAGGTACCGGAGGAAGAACCTTTGCCTGAAAGACTGAAGGACGAGATTCGGGCGCAGAGGCAAATTGTACCCAGCGGCTGCATCCGTGCTATTTCAATCGAGGATATCTTGAGGTATAATCCAGTCAGAGAGCAGCAGGAGAAATCCGGTCAGAAGGAGAATCTAAAATGAATAAATGCAGAATAAGCGTTATGCGTAAAGTGGAACACACTGATCTAATGGAAAAGTATGAAAATCCCATATCCCATGCCTGCAATATGGAAGTGGGACAGGTGTTTATCGCCCAGGGCTGGCAGAAGCCGGAGGGCCTATGCCAGAGCGCCTGGGACAGTATGTCGGCTTTCGTGCTGGCCCTGAGCCATGGGGCGGAAGACTTTTATGAAGGCTGGATGAAAAATCCACGCTCCGCCATGATTTCCTGCAACGACGGCTTTCGTCCGGTGAGCTTTCTCATAGAGGCCATTGATGAAGATGCTTAACCGCCTCAGGACAGGATTGGGGAAAATATATAAAAATACGAGGTAAATTTTTGCTATCTAAATATCAATTATTTAATTGTCCCAATTCCTGCCGAGGCGTATAATCATCTTATCAGGGTATAGTCCAATTCAATAACATGAAAAGGAGAGTGCAGTGCATGCCGAACTACGATGTCATTGTCATCGGCGCGGGAAACGGAGGGCTGTCCGCCGCGGCCTACTTGGCAAAGGCGGGGAAAAAAGTCCTGGTGCTGGAAAAGCACAACCTGCCCGGAGGCTGCGCCACCAGCTTCCGCAGGGGAGACTTTGAATTTGAGGCCTCACTCCATGAGCTGTGCCAGATGGGCACGGGAGAGGATTTGGGCCAGGTGCGCAAGCTGCTGGACGGCTACGGCCTGGATGTGGACTGGGTGCCGGTGGAGGAGGCTTTCGGCTCCATAAACACCGATCCGGAGACTGGCTTTAAAGTGCATATCCCTGTGGGAGTGGACAATTTTCTGGATGCAATGGAGGCTGCCGTGCCCGGCTGCCGGGAATCCATGACAACCGTTATGGAGCTTGGGCGCATGCTGGGGGAGGGTGTCAACTGGCTGGTGGAGCGCCACAATGAGCCCAATGCTCTGGAAAAGGTGGAAATGCTGCTGAAGTACAGGGATCTGATGAAGGTGGTGCCCATTACCACTGACGAGATGCTCCGGCGGATAGGGGTTCCGGACAAGGCCCGGGAGATATTTGAATCCTACTGGGACTATGTGAGCGTGGATTCCACCAAGATGAGCTTTGCGGTTTACACCTACATGACTTATATGTACATTACCCAGAAGCCCTGGATCAGCAGGATGCGCAGCTATGAGATAGTCATGGCCTTTGACAAGCGTATAAGGGAGCTGGGGGGAGACATCTGGTATAACAGCGAGGTAAAGAAGATAGACATTAAAAACAATGCGGTGCGGGGTGTGGAACTGGCAGACGGCAGCTACATAGCCTGTGAGCGGGTCATATCCAACCTGATGCCCACGGTGGTGTTTGACAGAATGGTAGACCCGGCGGAGGTGCCCATGAGGGACCGCAAGGCCATGAATGCCAGAAAGCTGGCCCAGGCCGCGTTCACCATATATCTGGGGGTGGATCTGCCTGCCGAGGAGCTGGGAATGCAGGGCTACGATACCTTTGTACGCAGTACAGGGGACACTCTGGCTCAGTACAACAACGGGAAGAACATAGATACCCATGTGGATTACTGCGTCACAATACTGAATTACGTGGTTCCCAATGCCACCCGCCCGGGCACATCTCTGCTGGAATTCAGCAAGTTCTATGCCGAAGACCCCTTTGCCGGAGTGGGCGAGGAGGATTACTTCAAGGTCAAGGACAAAATCGCCATGGATACGGTGCTACACTATGAAAAGCTTACAGGGGTAGATATCAGAAACCACATCGAGGAGATTGTGGTGGCCTCGCCCATGACCTGGGCTCGCTATATAGGTACGCCCAGGGGAGACGTGTACGGATATGAGCCCAGCCACTGGGACGGCATGTTCCCCAGAGTGCAGTGCGGCCACAAGCATGACTATACTGTAAAGGGCCTGCGCTTCTGCGGCGGCCACGGCACACAGATGGACGGCTACAGCCAGGCCTACCTCTCCGGAGCGGAACAGGCCAGATATACTCTGCTGGATATGAAGGAGGGCAAGTGAGATGAAATACAACTACGACAAAAGCGCCCTCAAGGGCCTGAGCATAATGCCGTTTCTCAATCAGGTCAAGACCCGGAACAAGATGATAGAGGCGGCCTCCGACGAGATGCCTCAGTCGATATTCAACGTCAACCGGGTGGCTGCCGCCCTGCACCCGGCCCGGCAGCATGTGAAGATAGCCAAGGTCACCGACCACGGGGACGCCAAGAGTTACCTGCTCATTGCCGACAAGGAAAAGGGCACGGAAAAGCTGGCTTATTTCCGGGCCAGCCAGTACGTGAGCGTGGAGCTGAACATAGACGGGGCCTTGGTGAACAAACCCTATACCATACGCTCAAACCCGGCTGATGCTCTGGGCGCGGGCAGCAGCTACACCCTGACTGTAAAACTCACCAATCCGGCCTATGCTTCAAAGCATATACTGGACAGCTGGAAGGAAGGGGACAGCCTGAGCATCAGCGGGCCCCTGGGAGATTTTTACTATCAGGAGCTCAGGGATGCAAAGCATGTGGTGGCTCTGGCGGGAGGCAGCGGTATCACTCCCTTTTACTCTATGGCGGCGGCTATAGTGGACGGCATAGAAGATTTTGATATGACCATACTCTACGGCAGCCGCAGCAGCGACGGCATTCTGCTGAAAGAGGAGATAGAGGATTTGGCGGAGAGAAGCAAAGGCCGGGTCAAGGTGGTACATATCCTGTCCCATGAGGCGAAGGAGGGCTACGAGCATGGCTTCATCACCGCAGAGCTGATAAAGAAATATGCCCCGGAAGGGGATTACTCCGTGTTCATGTGCGGCCCCAGGGCCATGTATGACTTCGGGGACGGGGAGATGGCCAAGCTGGGATTGCCCAAACGCCGGGTGAGAAAGGAGATGTCCGGGGATTACCTGGGTGTGGAGAAGAACCCGGACTACCAGGCACCCCAGGAACAGGAGTTCAGGCTCACCGTGGACATACGGGGACAGAAGCAGACAGTGGCCTGCAAGGCCGGCGAGAGCCTGCTGTGGGCCATGGAGAAGGCAGGGATCGCAGCCCCCTCCCGCTGCCGCAGCGGCGAGTGCGGCTGGTGCCACTCCAGACTTGTATCCGGCAAATATTTCTGCCCCAAGGAGGCGGACGGGCGCAGGCTGGCTGATGAGAAGTTTGGCTGGATACATCCCTGCTGTACTTTCCCCCTGAGTGATATGGAGATATGCGTGTATCCCGTGATGAACAAGGAATGAGAATTGGCTGCTAGTTTGTATGGGCTTTTGGAAAAAGACCATGGTCGCACCTGCTTATAGAAAAATTTTGCCAGAATTGATAGGGCCTGCTGCCTGCAAAATGCAGACAGCAGGCCCTTAAACTTTGCGGGGAGTGGCAGCACATCCAGTCGGATAATAAGTCTAAAGTATCTCAGGGATTTCATATTTAATATTATTGCCGCAACGAAGATGATTGTAAAATAATTGTACGTACAATTACCGTAAAATATGCTAAATACAAAATACCGATTATTATATGGCTAAATTGTATAAATGACATGATATTGGGACATTAATCTCAAAATTTTGTTGTTATGCATAGTAAATATAAAAACAATTTTTTTTTATTTAATATGCGAATTGAATACTTTGTCCGGACAATATACAATATTTACAGACGTCCGGACAATATAGAAAAAAGATTGAGAAAAGAAAGGTGATCCTCGTGAAAAAAATAGCAGTTGTTGGTTCCAGCGGCGGCAACCTATACATGCAGGGCGGGAACAACCCGCAGGCCCTGTTGAAGGAGATATTCACCCAGGCAGGCTCGGCCGGTATAGAGGTGGGCTTTGTGGAGTTTATCGGTGCCAGCCGCTCCATGGACAATATACCCCAGGATGCCCCTGCAAAATTGTACTCTCTCGGCTCTGACGGCAGCGTAACGGAAAGCGAGCAGAAGACTCTGGCGGAAATAAATGAGGATGCCAAGGCCCAGGATATCATATTGGCCGAAAAAATCCGAAATGGCGAAATAGATGGTATTGTCCTTATGAGCTGCGATCCCAAGGGAATAAACCTCGCTTCCATGACGGCAGCTGCGGAAAAGAAGCTGCCCTGTGTGGGTACTGGCGGAACTTCCATGGGACACTGTCAGCAGATGGGCTGCAATGTCATTTCTGCCTCCGGAACCACCGGAACCACCAACCGTACCAGGGCGGTGGCCTTTATCTCCGCTCTGGCTAAAGAGTGGAAAATTAAATATTCCCCTATAATCGGTTCATCTGCCGGAGCCAAAGCCCAGGAGGGGAATATATGGAAGCGTATCAATTTCCGTGGTATAATGATGGCGTCTCTGCCGGGATTTATAGCCATGGCTCTTACTCTGGCACTGAGCAAGATCCCTGCTCTCAGCGGGCTGGAAGATGTGTTCAATACCCTGGTGGGCGCCATACCTGTAATTGTGGCGGCCATTGCTGCAAAGCAAATCTCCGGGCTGGATGAGGTCGGCATAGTTGCCGGTATTGTCGCCGGCCTGATGAGCACGGCAGGCGGGCTCATCGGAGGACTGGCGGCAGGTATCCTGGCCGGTGTGTTCTCCTACTATATTGCCATTGCATGTTTTAAGTGGAAGGTGCCGGGCACTACGGCCAATATTGCCGCCGGCGGCCTGGGAGGTTTGGCTGCCGGCCTTATCGGAATGTATCTGATAGCGCCGATAGCGCTGTGGCTGGGCAACGGCATCAATGATCTTATTGCTGCTGCCATAAACTTCAATCCTCTGCTGGCCGGGGCTCTGGCCGGGCTACTGATCTGGCCTGCAATCATAGGCGGCGTGTACCATGCGGCAATCCTGCCCATCGTACTTTTGGAGATGGAGGCAAGCGGATTCAGCTTCCTGGGCGCAATAGACATGACCGGATTGGTCATGGTCTCTGCCGGTATCACACTGGCAAACGTGATATTCCCCAGACAGAGAAGCGACGCCAGCGCCGCCCTCCCCGGGTTTATCATCAATGTAGGCTTCGGCACCTTTGTGGAGGCGGCTTATCCCTATATGTTTTCCAATAAGCTGGTGTTCGCCGGAGCAATTATCGCATCCACGGTTTCCGGAGCTCTGGTAGGAGTATTCGGCGTAAAGGGTACCGCTTACGTCCCCACCTTCAGCGCCCCGCTCATGGCCAATGAGGGTCACGGACTTCAGTTTGCCATATGCATGCTGGTGGCTATGGGAATTGCCTTTGCCATCACTGCAATTGCCAACAAAACAACAAAGGCAAAAGCGGAGGCCTGACAGATCCGTTTAACATGCATCACACAGCAATCAAATATTTTTTTCTGAAAGAAGGCTTTATCTGTGATTTATAACGACATGCGTAAACGTATGGACATTGCCCGGGCAAAAGTTACCAGGGCACTGGAGCTGGGCGGCGGACACACCATCCTCAGTACCGGCATTACCGGTGACGATGCCAGGTTGGCAAAGGCTGTCTGCGATGTGGGCGTCAAAATGGTGGAGCCCAACCACCCCGCCGTGGCCCTGGCCAGAGGCCACAAGGGCGTCACTACCATGCACGCTGCCGAGCAGGTGCGCCATGAAATCACCGTGGCACAAATGGCTGAGGTGACCCGGGGCGTAAGGGCAGTGTGCCCCGGCGATACTTACATCACCGTGGGTATACCCGGAGGATTTACGGAAGTGGTGCCCATGCCTCTCAAGGAGGAGGACTTTGCCATGATGGCCCTGGCGGGAGCCGACGGCCTGCACACTCATAAGTCCAGCATAGAGGATCTGGCAGAGCTGGTGGAGATGGCCCATAAGTATGGCCTGCTGGTGGATGCCTATATAGGCAAGGCTTCAGACCTGCATACTTTCGGCCTGCCTGCCGAGACTCCAGAGGAAGTGGCAAAGACGGCGAAGATGATGCAGGAAGTTGGAACCGACATGATCGGCCTGATGACCGGAATGAGCTATGAGGGCGTGGCGCCGGTGAGATACATCCGGAGATCAAGGAGCGTCTGGCCGCACTGGTGGAGTCTGTCAGCGTACCCACTTTGGCCGAGGGTGGAATCAACATCACTAACTTCCGTGCCTTTAAAGATACCAAGGTCAATATACTGGTTATCGGCACTTCCATAGACAAGATGGTTGAGAAAGCGGCCCAGCAGGCTGTCACAGAATTTATGGCTCTCTGATAATATCCAAGCAGCCCGGAGGCATTCCGTCTCCGGGCTGTGTTTGCTTGTTGAAAACCCGGTCGGAATAAAATATAATGGAGGCATGAACGAATGGGAAGCGGTGGAATAATGGCCAACGATTTTATGTATAACCGGATATACAACGAGCTTAAGGGGCGTATAGACAGCGGCGAGCTGGAGGCCGGGGCCAGATTGGAATCTGAAATGGAGCTGAGGCAGAAGTTCGGAGTCAGCCGGGAGACAATACGCCGGGCCCTCTCCATGCTGGAGTCGGAGGGGTACATCACCAGAAAAGTCTCGGCGGGCACTTTTGTGCGGCCGAAAAAATCCCAATATGCCACATCCAGCTTTCATGAGAGCTTTACCGAACAGATGCGCCGTCAGGGCAGAAAGCCCAGTTCGGAGATACACTCCATAGAAATACTTTCCGAATTGCCGGCTCAGATTGTCCTGGCCCTCCAATTAAATGAAGGGGAACGGGTATATTGCCTTAAACGTTTGCGTCTTGCAGACGGAATACCCATGGCCTATGAGATAGCCTATATACGGCAAAGCTGCTGTCCTAATCTGCACACAAAGCTGCTGGACGACACATCTTTATATTGTCTCTATGAGGACCATTACCATTTGAGCATGGACAGAATAGAGATGAAAATCGAGGCCGTGCCGTCGGATGTGAATTTAAACAAACTGCTCAAGCTAAAGGGGACCAACGCAATATTGAAGATGACCTCCCTGATGCACCTGACGGACGGGACGCCTCTTTATTATGTGGTGTGCTACCATGCGGGGGATAAGTACGAGTTCACCACGGTGATGCCCCGTAAAGTCTGAAAACCGATATTCGGGACAGAAAAACCGCAAAAACCCTGGCGCCTTTCAATGGCGCCGGGGTTTTTGCATGCAATGTCATATTCAGGCTTTACTCCCAATTGTCCTCATCCCCGGGGTGGAGAGTGACAAAGGTATAGATATCCGGGTTGCAGGGCTGAGAACGGTCATTGGCGGCCCAATCGACAACCCCCATGCCCATGGCATCCAGAGAAATGCGCACGTGGTCATCAAAATAGCAGCCTACCATAGTTACCTTGTTGCCGGTATTCACCATGCGGCAGATGCCTTCCCTGTTCATGCCCACCCAGGGGCTCTCAAACAGATAGAAGTCAGTGCCTATTTCTGCGGTCTTGATACACTGTTCCTCGGTGAGCAGCAGCCCGGACTCCATCCAGTCGGAACCTGCGTCCAGAGAGAGAACGCAGTCGGTTCTCAAACCCCAGTCCACATAGGCATAATAGGCACTGTGCATGGCCGGATAGGCCCCAAGGCTGGAGCCGGCAGTGACGATGTCTTGTGGAAAGACACCGCATTCTGCCGCCGCCCTGTCCAGAATCTCCACCGCCTGAGCAGTCTTGCCCTCCATGTCCTCCAGACCGTTGCGGCGCATGAATACGGCCAGCGTGTTGGGGGAGGGGTTCATCATGTAGTAGAGGAGATAGTCCACGGACATCTCCTCATCCCGTCCGCCGGGGTAGTAAATAAAGAATTTGGTATTGCTGCCGCAGTTTTCCGGCACCACTATATATGCGCTGTCGCAGACATAGACATTGTCCAGCTTGTCTTTCAAGTAGCGGTTCTCTTCCCTCAGCAGCTTTTTATCATCTGCTGCCGAGGCAAATTCCTCAGCACGCTTGGAGCGCAGGCTGAGCAGGTCGCTGCCCTGATATGTACCCAGCTGCTCCCATATCCTGTGCGCTCCTCCCATATCGAAAACGGCAGCCAGAGTCTCCGCCTTCTGAAAGAGGGCGGAGTCTATTTGCTCCAGAGTATAAAGGCAATATGAGTGCTGCCCCAGCTTCTGAAAAACGGTGTGGGAGAGCAGCAGCTTCTCCGTGTCCTCCATGGCCAGAGCCTCCTGCCACGAGCAGGCGATGAGAAAGTTTCGGGAATCCCGATAGTCTGGGATGGAGGCAAAGAGCTGCCGGGCGCCATCGCAGTCGCCGGACTGGAGCAAGCCTATACCCGCCTGATAAGTCTCCTCGGACTGGAGCGCGGCACAGTCGGCAGCGGCCCTGTCGTCGCCCAGCCGCTCATAAATGAGCCTTGCCTGCTCATGCTCCCCGGCCTCCTCCAGCGCCTGGGCCTTGCTGCGCAGGCTGTCCCCGATACAAATGCGGCAAATCTGCACTACGGCGCCGATAAATATCAGCGCCGCAATAATGCCTATAAAGATTGCCGATTTGCGTTTCATGTTTGGTTCTCCCGTCCCGGCTTATGGCCGCCAAGCCATAGTATATTTTTCTATGGATATGCAGTAAGGTATGGAAAACATCTCCCTATAATCCCAGGGTGTTTATCAGCAGCAGCCAGGCCAGGCCGTAATAGGTCACCACGGCCACCAGGTCATTGAGGGTGGTTATCAGTGGGCCGGAAGCCACTGCCGGGTCCACCTTCAGCTTCTTGAAGGCCAGGGGCACCACGGTGCCCGTGACGCTGGAGAGGAGGATGGACACGGTCAGCGCAACGCCGGTGCAAAGGGCCACCGGCAGGGCCAGGGCGGTGTTCTGCCCTTTCAGCAGCGTAAGATACAGACCAATGAAGGCTACGGACAAGAGCCCCAATACAAGGCCGTTGGCCAAGCCCACACGGGCCTCCTTTATAACCAGACCGAATTTCTCCCTACCGCTGAGCTGTTCATCCATGAGTACCCGGATGGTTACGGCCAGAGACTGGGTACCCACATTGCCTGCCATGTCCAGAATGAGGGATTGGAAGCTGATTATAAGGGTCAGGTGTGCAACTACGCCCTCAAAGGCCCCCACCACGCTGGAAACCACCAGCCCCAGCCCCAATAGGATAATCAGCCAGGGCAGACGTTTGCCTATACTTTTTTTCAAAGGCTCACGGAGGTCCTCCTCGGCGGAGAGTCCGGCCAGCTTTGCATAGTCCTCACCCAGCTCGTCGTCCACCAGCTGAGTGATATCCTGAGAGGTGAGCACACCCCGCAGAGTATTGTCCGGGCCGAGGACAGGGATGGAGTCCTCGGAATAGTCCTTTATGCGCTCTATACACTGGTCTATCTGCTCCTGGGCATATACATAGGGATAGGAGCTCTTTGTTATAGACGAGAGCTGTGTATCCTCCCGGGCGATGATTAGATCCTTCAGGTCTATTGCCCCGGCCAGAGTGCCGTCCTCATCCACCACATAGATGGTGGATATATTGTCTTTCTCTGCCGCCTGGTCGATCAGGGAGCGCATGGCCTGCCGGATGCTGACACCGGCGGGGACGCTTATATAGTTGGTGCTCATGCGGCTGCCGATTTCGTCCTCATCAAAGGCGCTGAGCAGCAGTACCTCCTGGCGGAGCTCACTGTCCATGAGTTCCAGCAGCGTGCTGCGCTGGGCCTTGTCCAGCTCCTGAAGATAGTCCACGGTGAGGGCCGTGTCAAAGTGGGAGAGGACTGCCAGCTTTTTCTTTATACCCAGCTCAGACATGTACTCTTTCAGATTATCTGAATACTCCAATATGGCGGCCAAAGTCTCGCTGTCGAGGATACTGTAAAGCCGCCCCCTCTCGTCCCGGCCCATCAGTTCCAGGGCTGCTGCAATGTCGTTTTCGTGATAAGCCAGCAGCTTCTCTTTCAAAAGCTTTGGCGCCAGATTGCTGCGGACTATGCCCAGAATCTCATTGCTGTAGTCGGGGTGCTGGACTGCCCCCAGCTTCTCGTTTACCACATTGGTGTTCATCATTGTCCCGTACCTCCTTCTTTATACATTGAATTCCATGCGGGCCGGAGGGCTCCGCCTTCAGGAGAGCAGGCAGGGGACCGGAGAAAAAAGGGCATAAAAATGCCACTGTCCCACCCGGTACCGGTGCATGCTCATTTCAATGCAGTGCAGTTTCGGAAACGGACAATGGTCCCATAAATTTGCGCAGAAAAACAGGTCAGAAAACAGCCGGCCACCGGCAGCAGAAATTCTGACAACATATAGATACCCTGCCCGTACTTCGACTACCGCTACCGCCGTCCATGTTCTCACCTCACGTTCAAGTATTTGGGGCATAAATCCCCATGCCACTATACCACAAGCCCGGGCCGAGTTCAACACCGGAAACAAAATTTATTTTAAAAATATGTTGACACCCGACATATATCGTGATACGATACTATCGACAGACGACATAGTAGGTGCCCGACATAGGAGGCGAGGAAATGAAGAAAAATGAACCCATGTCCGAGAGCTACTATTACATCCTGCTGTGTCTTTCCCGGGGACCCAACCACGGCTACGGTATCATGCGCATGGCGGCCCAGCTCTCCGGCGGGGAAGTGAGGATAGGCTCCGGCACAATGTATGGGGCGACGGAGAATATGCTGAAAAAGGGCTGGATCAGGGAGACGGTCTCCCGTGAGCCCGGAGAGGAGAGGCGGCGCTTATACTGTATCACAGAGGAGGGCCGGGAGGCCCTGCTGGGAGAGATAGAGCGGCTGAAAAAAATGCTGGCGGTGGCCGGGGAGGTAATAGAATGAACAGAAAATACAAGACCGAGTTCAGGGCTTATTTCGCCTGGGATTATGAGCAGGAGCTGGAAGAACTGGACCGCATGTCTCAGCAGGGCTGGCAGCTGGTAAAAGGCGGCTGTTTCCACAGCCGTTTCGTGAAAAACGAAGAGCTGCGCTACCGCTATCAGCTGGACTACCGGCCTGATGTGGAGGACATGGGCCGTTATCTGGAAACCTTCCGGGAGCAGGGCTGGGAGTATGTGAACAGTACCTACAACGGCTGGCGCTATTTCAGAAAAATCTATGACCCGACTTTGCCGGAGGAGGAATACCAGATATTTACCGACCGCTCATCTCTGGGGGAGATGACCCGGCGTTTAAGAAAGTTGGCCCTGGTGCTGATGTCTGTGGCCCTGCTGATGGCGGCGGTGGAGGGAGTGCTGCTGGTGATGAAGCCCAGGCTGCCTCAGCTGATAATGACCGGGACCCTGCTTTTCGAGGGGCTGGTGATAGCCTGGGGAGTGGGACTCATGGATGACCCAGAGAAGCGCCGGGGCAGGGCAAAGAGCGGCTATATAATATGGGTGTTTTTCCTGGCCCTGGTGCTGGGCTCCGGCAGCAGCATCTATCTTATGGAGCAGCGATACAGTTCCGGGGTGATGTACCTGGGCGGCATCGGCGACGGTTCCGCCACAGTGGAGCACTGGGGTGAGTTTGACATAGCCTACAAGGACAACTACTATCTCAGCGCCGAGATAAGCGCCCAGTCCCCGCTGACCTTGAGTCTGGTCCGGGAGGACACAGGTGAGACAGTGTATACCCAGGAGCTGGAGACGGCAGGGGAGGAGCTGCCCTATATTGTGCTGGAGGATGAGAAGGTGAAGTTGAGGCGGGGGAGTTACAGGATATACCTGTCCGACTATTACGGGGAGACTCTGGCAGTGAACTGGAGCATTGAATGAGATGATGAGATGAAAAGAGCGGGGCTTGCGCCCCGCTCTTTTTCAGCTTGTCAAAGAAGGCACGGCCTTCTTTGACAAAAGGGCTTGCACTTCGCTCCATGCCTCGGTTGCACGCCTACGGCGTACAATTCGACACTCCGCTCTGTGAGAAGTGTTTTCTGCGACGCACATGTCGCCGCAGAAAACGATTGAATTTATTTTTTCGCTGCGGCGAAAAAACTCTGCGAGGCTTTTTTGACAGTCTCGAAAAGAGCGGGGCACAAGCCCCGCTCTTTTTAAATGTATTGCATTTTGATTTCAGGCTCCGGCGGCGTCTCCGCTACCGGCAGCGGAGAGAGAGCCTACCGCTTCGGCTGACCGCTCAAAAACCAATGTGGCAGCAGAAGATGGGGCGAGAGTAAAAGACATGAGCTGATAGCCGTCCTGCCCCATGATACTTATCAGCTTTCCTACCTCCGCGGCAGTGTCCCCGGACTGGGGAAAAAACTTGATGATTCGCCTTTTGTCCATATTCAAGGCTCCCAAATCTGGATTAAGTGCTGAGGGAACCTAGCCGGACCCTGCACCTTTTATTTAAATTATAGATGTGGGAAATCACATTTTCTATCGAGTAATTATCAAATCTATGTAAAGCGGACAGAACAAAAAGAAAAGACGGCTCAGTTTTGAGCCGCCTTGAGATTTATGGGCATTGTCAGGTGTTGTATTAGCAGAGTGTAGGCTCTGCCGGCGTCGCCTGCACTGAGAGCCTGGTAAAATTGCCGGTGCTCCTCCAGAGTGCCTTCCACTCGGCCGGGCACATTCAGGGCCTGATGAGAAGTGAGGCGTATCAGGTACATGAGGCGCTGGAAGAGCTGGTCGAACTCGTCGTTGCCCGCATAGGCCACCAGGCACAGATGAAATTTGTGGTCGGAGTCAATAAAGGACTCGTGGCCGTCGTCGGCCTGGGAGGCATCTTCCATATCCTCCAGCAGCTCCTGGAGGCGGCGCAAAAGACGCTGAGCCTTGCGGCTCTTTATCTCCTTGCTGACCAGAAAGGCACAGTAGCCCTCTATGGCGCAGCGGACCTGGATAGACTGCTCCATGTCCGTATCGTTGAGAGTGCGGATCTTGAAGCCGCGGCTGGGAACTATGGTAATATAGCCGTCCTGGCTGAGGCACTGGAGCGCCTCCCGCACCGGAGTACGGGATATGCCCAGCTCTGCAGAGAGCCGGGTCTCGGAATAGAGTGTATCCGGCTGGAGCTCGCCGGAGAGAATGCGCTCTTTAATATGACTGTAGGCGTCAAGCTGCAAAAAACTTTTTTCTTTCATCGTGCTCATCCCCGCTGAGCAGCCCGGTTACCTCCGGGCCGTGATAGTTTGTTACAGCCTGATTTTACTGTCCTCTTATAGCTTTGTCAAGAGCGGAATACCGGTGTACTGCACGCACTTTGTATAGCCTGCTCAAAAAAAGATGGCAAAACTTGTGAAATATTCCACATTGACAGTATACCGGTATACTGGTAAACTGTAATCGTCAAAAGAACAAGAGCAAAATGAATATAAAAAATATGGAGGAATTATCATGGAAGCTGTTTATGAAATGGGCGGACTGAGAGTCGTCGACCTGACCAAACCCCTGGATCCCAAGACTGAAAGCCGCCGCTGCCACCTCTACCGTTTCAACACCGGCGGACCTATCCCCGACTTCCACACAATCATGGATCTCACCAGCCACCTGGGCACCCACTGTGAATGCCCCTATCACCACGATGACAACTGGCCCAGCGTTGCCGAGCTGCCTCTCACCACCTTTATGGGCCGGGCCATCTATGTGGACTTCAAGGACACCGTCGCCCCCCGCGCCCACATCACCGCCGCTGACCTGGATCGGGCTACTGCGGGCCTTATCAAGGAAGGCGACATAGTGCTCATCGACTCCTCCTATAAGATCCCCCCCTTCACTCCCGCTACCAACACCGAGGCCGACCAGCGCCTGCTCATTGGGGAAGAGAGCGCCCTCTGGTTCCGCGATCACAAGGTCAAGTGCGTGGGCTTTGGCGACGGCGTGTCCATCGAGAACTGCAATGAGGACGTCAAGCCCTTCCACGACATACTCATGGCCGAGAACATAGTGTTCCTGGAAGTCCTCAAGAATCTGGAAAAACTTAACAGCAAGGTATTCTTTATGAGCTACTCCCCCCTGCCTATCTACGGACTTGACTCCTGCCCCATCCGTGCCTATGCAATTGAGGGACTGGCCGAGTTCTCCGAGTAAAGAATCAAGCAGCAAAAAGTCCGGCGTTCAGGACTCCATCCCGGCATTGAAGACCAGGCAGCAGCCTGCACAAAATGCAAAATCTCCCGGCAGCCTCCGAGCTGCCGGGGACGGGGGAGCCCTGTGCGCCTTGCGCCATTGATGAGCAGACAGAAAGGATGCTGAGGAATATGAGGATAGCAGTCATCGGAGCCGGAGCAATGGGCTCAATTTACGGCGGACGACTGTCCCTGAAAAACGAAGTATACCTGATAGCCACCAGAGAAACCCTAGCGGAAGAGATAAACAGCCGGGGCCTGAAGATTGAGGAACTGGGCCAGGTGAACATCTACCACCCCACAGCGGTTACCGACAGCTCAGAGCTGGGCCCTATGGATCTGGTGATACTTTTTGTAAAAGCCACCGCATCAGAAGCGGCCCTGAGCCAGAACGCAGGACTCATAGGGCCGGAGACCAGGCTCATGACCCTGCAGAACGGCGCAGGCCATGAGGATATCCTGGGGAAATTTGCCCCGCCGGAGCGCATTATAATCGGCACTACTGAGGATAACGGTGCAGTGCTGGGCCCTGCCCATGTGCGCAGGGGCGGAGAAGGTAAAACTAATGTGGGTATGCTGGTTCCGGATGGGGAAAATTTCCTGCCGGGACTGAAAGAGTCCTTCGACAGCTGCGGTTTCCATGTAAAGATACACGACAATATACAGTATTTGATATGGGATAAGCTATTCACCAACGTGTCTCTCAGCGCCGTCACCGGAATATTGCAGGTGGACATGGGTTACATAGCCGTAAACCCCCATGCCTGGGATATGACCTGCCGCCTCATCCATGAGGCCGTGCTGACGGCCAGGGCCGCCGGTATGGACTTCGATGAGGAGCAGCTGAAGGAGAGGGTGCGCCTGACCTCCCTGAATAACCCCAATGGCTGCACCTCCATAAGAGCGGATCTCCGTTCCGGGAAAAAGACGGAAGTGAACACTATCAGCGGTGCCGTGGTCCGGGTCGCACACAAGTACGGACTTGAGGTGCCCTGCCATGAATTCGTTGTAAACATGGTACACGCCATGGAAGAGAAAGGAATTTGAATCATGATATTTTCCAATGTGAACATTGATGAATACAAGAAGTACCCCGCCGCCATACAGAAGGCCGTTGAGTTTCTCAAGAGCCACGACTTCACCGCCATGGAGCCGGGCACCTACAAGATAGAGGGGGACGACATTTACGCTAACGTGTTTGACGCTCTCACCGAGCCCGCTGCTCAGCGCAATCCAGAGTCCCACAAGGAGTATCTGGACGTGCAGTATGTGGTCACCGGCGAGGAGGCCCTGGGCTTCACCATCCTGAAGGACAGCTATGAGATAGCCGAGTACAGCCAGGAGAAAGACCTGATTTTCTACAAGGAAGTTGAAGATGAGGGCTTTATCCAGTCCCGCCCCGGCTGCTTCTGCGTGTTCTATCCCAGCGATATCCACCGTCCCCAGTGCGCCGTAAAGGAGCCCATGACCATCCGCAAGGTAGTAGTAAAGGTCAAGGCCAGCCTGCTGTAAGCATAAAGCGACCCCAAAATAAAAAGTAACCGTCAATTTTATATAACGACAGAGCTCTGTCAGGAGGTAATTTCCGTGGAAAGATTGAATTACGCCACTCTTGAGAAGTCCGGCTATAAGGGTTATATACTTAAGGATGCACCGGAAAAAGTGCTCCAGTTCGGCGAGGGCAACTTCCTCCGGGGCTTTGTCCAGTACTGGTTCGACGTAGCCAATGAGAAGGTGGGCTGGAACGGCAAGTGCGCCCTGGTTTCCCCGGGCAGCGGCCGCCATGCCGGTACCTTTGCCGGACAGGAGGGCCTGTATACTCTCTACCTGAGAGGCACCGAGAACGGGGAAAAGGTTGACCGCAAGCGTGTCATTTCCTGCGTTTCCCGCTGCATCAATCCCAGAGAGGAAGAGGGATTCAAGGCCGTTATGGACATCGCTGTTTCTGACGACCTGGAATACATCGTATCCAACACCACAGAGGCCGGTATCGTCTATGACCCGGCCTGCAAACTGGAAGACCGTCCCGCTGCTTCCTTCCCCGGCAAACTGACCCAGGTGCTCTATGAGCGCTATAAGGCCGGCAAGGGCGGCTTGGTCATGCTCTCCTGTGAGCTCATCGACAACAACGGCAAAGAGCTGCAAAAGTGCGTCAACCGGTACATCGACCAGTGGGAACTGGGAGAAGAATTTAAGACTTATGTAAACCAAGATTGCCTCTTCTGCTCTACCCTGGTGGACAGGATAGTTCCGGGCCGCATCCGGGATGCAGAGGAGATGGCAAAGCTGGACGAGGAAAACGGCTATACCGACGCCCTCAACGATGTGGGCGAGGTATTCGGCGTGTGGATCATTGAGGGTCCCGCATGGCTGGAGGAGAAGCTGCCCTTCAAGGCTGCCGGTCTCAATGTCCACGTTGTGCCCGACGTCACCCCCTACAAGAAGCGCAAGGTGCGCATCCTAAACGGCGCTCACACCGGTTTTGTCCTTGGCGCATACCTGGCGGGCTATGACATTGTGAGAGACTGCATGTTCAACGACAATATCCGGGGATTCATGAACAAGATGCTCTATGAGGAGGTCATACCCACCCTGCCTCTGGACAGGGCCGACCTGGAGGAGTTTGCCGCCGCTGTGCAGGACCGCTTCAACAACCCCTTTGTGGATCACGAGCTTATGAGCATCTCCCTCAATTCCACCTCCAAGTGGAGAGCCAGGAATATGCCCAGCTTCCTGGAGTACATTGAGATGAAGAAGGAGCTGCCGGCCTGCCTGACCATGAGCTTTGCCGCCTATGTGGCCTTCTTCTCCAACGACATCCAGGAACTGAATGAGAACGGCCTGGTCTGCCGCCGTCCCAAGGGCAATACCTATACCTGCTCCGATGACCGCTGGGTGCTGGAATTTTACTATGCCCACCGCAATGACAGTGAGGAAGAGCTGATGAAGGCCGTCATGGAGAATGAGCAGATGTGGGGCATGAACCTCACTCAGGTTCCCGGCTTCTACGAGGCCGCCGTGCAGGACCTGAAGCTCATCCGCAGCCAGGGCGCCGAGGCCGCCTATGCCTCCTGCCTGTAAGATAGAGGACAGAAGATAGAGAACACCTGCGCTTCCGCCATAAAGGCAGAAGCGCAGGACACTATGATGAAGCCGTCCCGGAACAATCGGGGCAGAGAGGATACAAAATGCCTGATTTCATCCATATAAATCCCAAGGACAACGTGGCGGTGGCTTTGCATCCTGTAAAGGCGGGCACCCTCTTTCAAGGTGTCACCGCAGCAGAGGATATTCCCCAAGGCCACAAGATGGCACTTGTGCCCATAGAGAAGGACGCTCAGGTGGTAAAGTACGGCTTTTCCGTAGGCCATGCTGTCACGGATATACAACCCGGCGCCTGGGTGCACACCCACAATATGAAGACCAACCTCTCCGGGGAGGAGGAGTACAGCTATGAGCCGAAACTGAATTTTCCCGAGGCTGCACAGCCCGACAGTTTTATGGGCTATCTGCGCCCCGACGGCCGGGCCGGTATAAGGAATGAGATATGGATAATCCCCACCGTGGGCTGCGTCAATGACATTGCCAAGGCCCTGGTCCGGGAGAACCAGGATCTGGTGAAGGGCAGCATCGACGGGCTCTACACCTTTACCCATCCCTTCGGCTGCTCTCAGACCGGTGCTGACCATGCTCAGACCCGGAAGCTTCTGGCGGCTCTGGTGCGCCACCCCAATGCCGGGGCGGTGCTGGTGCTGAGCCTGGGCTGCGAGAATCTCACCCATGAGCAGTTTGTAGAGGAGCTGGGAGACTACGATGAGGACAGGGTAAAATTCCTCACCTGCCAGCAGGTGGAGGACGAGTTTGCCGCTGCCAGAGAGCTGCTGGAGCAGTGCGCCGCCTACGCAGGCCGGTTCAAGCGGGAAAGCCTGCCTGCCTCCAAGCTGGTGGTGGGCATGAAGTGCGGCGGTTCTGACGGCCTCTCCGGCATCACCGCCAACCCCACCGTGGGCCGCTTCTCCGATATGCTGGTGGCCCAGGGCGGCTCTACCGTGCTCACCGAGGTGCCGGAGATGTTCGGCGCCGAGGGCTTTCTTATGAACCGCTGCGTAAGCGAGGAAGTGTTCCATAAGGCCGTGAACATGATAAACGGCTTCAAGGATTATTTCATCCGCCATAACGAGGTAGTGTACGAAAATCCCAGCCCCGGCAATAAGGCCGGAGGCATCACCACCTTGGAGGACAAGTCCTGCGGCTGCGTCCAGAAGGGCGGCTCTGCCCCCATAATGGACGTGATAGGCTATGGCGAGCCTGTGGTCACCCAGGGCTTGAACATGCTCTACGGCCCGGGGAACGATCTGGTGTCCTCCACGGCTCTCACCGCTGCCGGTGCCCATATTATACTTTTCACCACCGGCCGTGGTACCCCCTTTGGAGCTCCCGCCCCCACCTTGAAGATAGCCACAAACACCCTGCTTGCGGAGAAAAAACGGGGCTGGATTGACTTCAATGCCGGCGTAGTGGCCGACGGGGAGCAGAGCATAGACCAGGCGGCCCAGGCCCTCATGGAACTGGTGCTGGAGGTGGCCTCCGGCAAGCAGACCAGAAGCGAGGAAAAGGGATTCAGAGAGATATCCATTTTCAAAGACGGCGTAGTGCTGTAAAATAAATCAGGCTTTAGACGGAGGATCAGACAATGACTTCTTTTATGGATAAGGATTTCCTGCTGAAAGGCGAGACCGCAAAAAAGCTCTACCATGAGCACGCCGAGAAAATGCCCATCATAGACTACCACTGCCATATAAACCCCATGGAGATCTATGAGGACAAGCGCTACGAGACCATCACCGAGGTCTGGCTTGGCGGCGACCACTACAAGTGGAGAGCCATGCGCTCCTGCGGTGTGCCTGAGCACTACATCACCGGCGACGCCAGCCCTGCCGAGAAGTTCCAGAAGTGGGGCGAGACTATGCCCAACCTTATCGGCAACCCCCTCTACCACTGGACCCATCTGGAGCTCCAGCGTTACTTCGGCATCACCCAGCCCCTCAACGGTGACAACGCCATGGAGACCTACGAGAAATGCAATAAGATCCTGGCCCAGCCGGATATGTCCGTACGGGGCATAATTCGCAAGTCCGGAGTCAAGCTCATCTGCACTACCGACGACCCTGTGGACGACCTGAAGGCCCATGAGCTGCTGGCCGCCGACCCTACCGCCCCAGCTGTAGTGCTGCCCGCTTTCCGTCCCGACAAGGCCATGCGAGCCGACAAAGAGACTTTCCCCCAGTATGTCTCTCAGCTGGAAAAGGTGGTGGGCTACCCCATCAATACCGTGGAGGACATGCGGAAAGCCCTGATGGACCGCATAGCCTATTTTGACGACCACGGCTGCCGGGTGTCCGACCACGCTCTGGACTACTGCTTCTGCGTTGAGGCCGACGAGGACAAGCTCAACGACATCTTTGCCCGAGCCAAGGCCGGCAAGGGCATCACCTGGGACGAGCAGCTGGCCTACCATACCGCCCTGCTCATAGCCGTGGGCAAGGAATACAGCCGCCGTGACTGGGTCTGCCAGCTCCACTTCGGCTGCCTGAGAGACAACTCCCTGAAGATGTTCCGGAAACTGGGCCCGGATACCGGCTTTGACTCCATGAACGATGCCGCCAATGCCGTGGGTCTGGCCAAGCTCCTGGGCACTCTGGAGGATGCAGGTGCTCTGGGCAAGACTATTCTATATTCTCTCAATCCCGCCGACAACGGCGTCATCTGCACCATCATGGGCGGTTTCCAGACCGACAGCTCCATCCCCGGCAAGATCCAGCAGGGCTCTGCCTGGTGGTTCAACGACCACAAGAAGGGCATGGAGGAGCAGATGCTGGGCCTGATGAGCCACGGTGCCATCGGCAGTTTCAACGGCATGCTCACCGACTCCCGCAGCTTTTTGAGCTACACCCGTCACGAGTACTTCCGCCGGATCCTCTGCAATCTCTTTGGCCAGATGGTGGAGGATGGGGAGTACCCCAACGACATGGAGACCCTGGGCAAAATGGTGGAGAATATCAGTTACAATAACGCCCTGCACTACTTCAGATTTGATGAAAAGATAAAGTAAAGACATATTATACAGTAAAGCAGCTCCCAGGCGCAAAGGTATGCGCCTGGGAGCTGCTTTACTGTATAATTAATTCTCTGCAAATGCAGCATCAGCAATTTCATCTAAAACACCCAAATCCCAGAAAAGACGGGAGCCGATATATTTATCTCTAATGTCTTTTGTCATTGTGAAAGTTGTTTTCACCTGGTTATTTGAATAGCCTATCACGGATGCAGAACATGGCAAACCTAAAGAAAGCATAAGCTCACGGATCTCTTTTGAGGATGGCAGGGAAGAAATGATGCCTACTATCTCATTCCAATTGTCAAAAATTAGCTTTAGGCGTAGGGAATGTTTTTGAAGGTCATATTTTCTTTCTCTTCTGTCCCCTTCAATCATGGCATTTGCACCGGGGCCTACAAAATCTAAAAGCCTTTCGTTCCAACTGTCAAGGGAAAAAGATGAGACGTAGTTCAGAGCTTTTTCTTTATCCGGAGATTTACAATACTTTAAAAACATTTCATATGCTTGTAGGGAATACAGTGTACCCAGACCCGCCTGTATGCCATGCTGTTCGCATTTTGCATCGTGAAAGGCCAGAGATCTCATGTCCCAAATGTGGGAGAAATAGTGTTCCATGCCTGAGGCAGGCCTGGACATACCAGCATAATTCATGGCAATACCGGCCATGAGAAGCCCTTCCATTATTGCGGAGATAGTTTCCGGATCACGTTTTTCTAAGCCCGAAGAATATTCTAATACCCTATCAACAGCCCGCTGCACCAGAGCGGCTATTACCGGGCAAAAGTATTCACCGACGATTATCCTAGCTAGCTCCCATTCTCGCAAGCTTATTATTTTAGCAAGCATATCTCCAATTCCGGCTCTGAGCAGATGCAAAGGTGCATTTTGAAGTATGTCCAGATCTCCAATGACTGCCCAAGGGGCTGTACTGTATAGAGAGACTTTAAGGCCATCCCTATCCATAGAGGAAGTGCCGGAAACGAAACCGTCCATTGAAGGGGCAGTTGCAATTGCAATGTATCTCCTTCCAGTTGTGTGAGCCAGGATTTTTGCCGTGTCATTAATAACACCAGAACCAACCCCAATAATACTGTCACACGTGAAATCAAAGTGCATTATAGATGAGCCGACGGTGTGCTCAGTTGGCTTGACAGGAGACTCAGGGAAGACATATTTGCTGTATTCAAATCCTGACTTGCTAAGAATAGCGCACACTTTGTCTCCAGCAGCTCCATAGCTGTCATGACCTGAAATAATAAAAGGCTTAGAACTATCAAGCTCGGACAAATATTCCGGAAGCCGACTCAGGGCATTTTTCCCTATAGCTACTCTTTTTACTCCGGGACTGTGTTTTTTCCCGCAGCTGCAATCAAAATCTCCGATAGCAATCAGCTGATCCAAACTAATATTCTTTATTTCTTCAATATTCATATCTGCTCCTTTATCTGAGATGTACCTCAGCTATATCGTATTCGGGGATTGAAGCATAATTATATGGTTCGGCAGCGTTTACAATAAAATCTTTAAGCAAGGAATAGGCATCTGCGGAAAGGAGACCTCTAATAACCTTTGAATATTGCACAGGCATATATTGGTGCAGCATACTCATAGGGATATGAACGCTGCACATATTGTCCAACAGCTGAGATATTGCTTCTTTTACTTCAGGCTCAGCAAGATAATACCTGCATCTGTCAGAATATGAGTATTTTCTGGAAAGTTTTTGCTCCAAATCACTGCCATGGTAATATTTAATCCATCTGCCGGGATTGCGAAGCATTGCTTTTTCCAAAACCTGAGGAAAATGTGCCTGTCTTTCATAGGGAAGGAGTTCGTTCTCCATAAAGCTCAGAGCGAAAAGTCCCTCCCGCAAGGCAAAAGTAAGAGCGGGCCCAACCTTGAGAATTGCGATTCCATCTATCACCATCGCGCGCAAAGCTTCTGCCGGCTGATAATCTGTACTGTGCCCCTCCAGAACAAGAGATTTGTGCTTGCGGGATTCCGCAGTTAAACTACTGGCGGCAGATGAATCATAGATGAAAAATGAATCATTCCCGAATTCCACTCCTGGCTGGACTACAATACCCACGATATTATTAAATGCATCTCCAAGGCCAAGAGAAAGAAAAGCTTCTTCATATGCTTTGAGTGTACTTGAAAGGGATGCGGCTTTTGTAATGGCTATACTGGATTCTCCCTGCTGAGCTCCTCCGGGGATTGGCACCTCGCTGCCTATTATGTAGACAGGCCGCTGTTCCTCGGGGTTGTGTTCAAGCAGTTTGGCATATGCCTTTTCACAAGCAAAACACAACCTCGCACTGCGCCTGGCAATAATGCTGTCGGATAGAACTTCATCTACAGGGTCATCTGCAAGTTTCATGCTGGTGTCAAGATGTATTTTTTTGAAGCCTGCTTCCACGTATTCATATACGAGCTCCTCGGCTTTTGACATGGCCTCTTTTTCAGGGTATCCACACCATGTAAGCGGTCCTAAATGGTCACCCCCCAAAATGATTTTTTTGCGGTCAAAGCCAACGTTTTCCGCAATTTTGTATACTAGATCTCTAAAATCAGCCGGGCGCATCCCGGTATATCCGCCAAACTGGTTCACCTGATTTGCTGTCGCTTCGATCAATACAACCTCATTGTTACGCTTTGAAAGCTCTATGCAGGCTTCCAGAACAATAGGATTAGCTGTGCAGTAAGATGGTATACCGCAAAATTCACCTTTGTTTCTGCGTTCTATCATGCTGCGTAAGTAATTGCCCATATCTCAACTTCTTTCTAGAATCCGCTTCGGTTCGCACTTTTTACGAGTAAGAATGAAAAGACGCTATGTATTGAACTTGCTGTCCAGAAATAAATCCATATTTCTTTCCAGAAGCTTTAAATAGAGTTCCATGCATCTGGAGTATATTAGCTGGCGCTCCCTATCCGGCAAATATTTCTGATAAACAGAAAGATTTTTATCCAGCATTTCTTTAGGAGATATACACATACCGGTACCGATTGCGGCAAGAATTGATGCACCAAAAACGGAGCCGGCATTGTTACTGCATACATATATTTCTTTTCCGGTGACATCGGCTTTTATCTGATTCCAGACGCTGCTCTTTGCGGCTCCGCCAACCGCCACCATTTTACCTACTGAAATACCACAGCTTTCAGCAACGGACAAATTGTGCTGTAAAGAGAAGGCTACTCCTTCCATGGCAGCTCTTATAAGATGACCTCTAGTTTTGCCAAAATTTAATCCGAAGAAAATCCCTGTGGCATTGGAAAGCCATATTGGAGAACGTTCACCGGACATATAAGGAAGAAATAACATACCGTCAGATCCGGCAGGAACCGAAGCAGCAAGACTGCACAAACTGTCAAAGTCCATATCAGGCCACAATTCCTTTTGCAGCCAACGTAATACTCCGGCTCCGCCGGTAGTTCCGCCCTGAAGTAGCCAACGTCCAGGAACTACATGGGCGCTGCTTATCAGCCCGGGGTTTGCAACGGGAGAGTCTGTACAAATACTCATCCCGCCAGCCTGTCCGCTCTGCTCCTGGGTTTGTCCAGCCTCATATATACCGGCGCTCAAAGCGGCACAGGCCGCATCCAGGCCTCCTGCAATGACCGGGATTCCAGAGATCAGACCGCAGGCTTTGGCCGCTTCTTCTGTAACAGAGCCAACTACATCTGAACATCTGTATATTTCAGGAAATTTATCTGGCTCAAGCCCAAACTCTTTGCAGAGCTCACGGTTATATACAAGTCTGCGGTTATCGAAAAAATGGAGCCCATACCCTTGGGATACATCCTGGGAGAATTTGCCGGTAAGTTTATATACTATATAACTGTTGCTTTGGAGAATTCTGTATGCGGCAGCATATGTTTCGGGCAAAAATCTTTTATACCATAGAATCTTAGGTGTGGAGTATGCAGGGCGCAGTTTGTTCCCGGCAACTGAAAAAATATATTTTTCTCCTATAGCCCGTTCTGTTTCCTGACAAATATCCTGAGACCGCATATCAAGCCAAATAGGCGTGGGGCAGAGACAGGTACCATCTTTTCCGATAGCAACAGCAGCTCCGCTCTGACCATCTACTCCTATGGCATCTACATTTGCGGGAGAAGCCCCAGACTTGGCCATCAATTTGCCTATGGCTGAAATCGCAGCATTCCACCAGGTCTCAGGATTCTGTTCAGCCCAGCCGGGACGGGGATAGGTGATAGAATATGTGGCACTTTCACTGGCGAGCTGTTTCCCTGAATTGTCGAACAAAGCAACTTTGCATGACGAAGTACCTACATCTATTCCCAGCAACATATTTACCACCTGTCCCTGATAGGCGGCATTGGGTCGACAGTATCAGCCATTCTATCCGTTAAAAGCTCTAACATTCTGATCTTCTCTCCGGCATACTCAGGCCTGTCCCAAAGGTTGTCGAACTCATGAGGGTCATTGAGCAAATCATAAAGCTCACCCTCTTTGGAGCGATGGGAACGAAGTATTTTAAAACGCCCATCGTATGCCATTGTTACATAGGCTTTTGGGTTCTGGTGCCAGGGCATACACTCGTAGTATTCACAATAGATGCTGTCTCTGTGCCCCTCGGGGGATGTTTCACCGGTTAGAATATCTGCAAGAGACTTCCCCTGAACTCCGGACTCGACTTTTCCAATACAAAATTCTTCCAGCGTAGGTACAATATCAGTCAATTCTACCAGAGCGTTGACCTTTGCCGGCTTAAAATGATCCTTCCAATACATTATAAGGGGTATATGAATCATTTCCTCATAACAATACGGACCCTTTAAATATATTCCGTGGTCGCCAAGCATCTCACCGTGGTCGGAGGTAAAGATAATAATTGTATTATCAATTTCTCCTGTTTCCTCAAGAGCGTCCACAATGCGGCCAAGCTGGATGTCAATGTTTTCTATCATTGCGTAATATGCCGCTTTTATCATGCGGTGCTCGTCCGCACACATTTCCTCAAAGCAGAAGTGATGTGGGGGATCTGTAATGTTATATGCGTGTTGGTGATCTATCTGCTGAAAGACTGATTTGTTCAGCCACTCGCCGTCTATATAGGATGGGAGCGGAAGTTTATCTGCTATCTCCAAATATTTTTCCAGCAGCCGTTTAGGAGGATCAAAGGCATGATGGGGGTCAAAAGTATTGATGTTAAAGAACCAAGGTTGACTTGGATAAAAAGGCATTGCCTTTTTCTCAGCAGCATGGTATCTGATCTGGTGTATTGCCTGGTCTGCACACCATTTAGTGAAATGATAATCCTCATCCATGCCGTACTTGACATATCCCATTTTGTCATAATTCTTTGAGCCGTAGGTTTGACCCTGCTCAAAAAGCCAGTGACTGTATCTATTCCCGCTCCAGTATGTGCCGCCGTGTTCAGGATGACCAGCATTGCCTATACCCGATGGATTGTGGCCCCAATGGAATTCTATAAAGCCGTCGTCAATTCTGTGTTCTTGTATGGGACAGACGCTTGGGCCGCATGGGGCCAGATGAAGTTTGCCAGCCAAAAGACAATAGTAGCCGTTATCAGCCAAAACCCGGCTTATGAGGCGCTCGTCCGGAGGCATATCCTGGCCATTGGCACGGCAGCGGGTAGTCCGGGGATACCGCCCTGTAAGAAACGATGCCCGGCTTGGCGTACATACAGGAGATTGACAATAACTACGCTCAAAAAGTACACCGCCTGAGGCAAGCCTGTCCAGATTAGGGGTATTAACAAAAGAGTTTCCCATACATCCCAATGTGTCAAATCGCTGTTGGTCTGTTACGAAAAGAAGAACATTTGGCCTGGAATTTGAATACTTGTTCATGTCATGTACCCTTCCTTATAAGAGATTGTCATATACGAACACTTCTGATAAAATTAAAATACATTGAAAAGAATAATGTTAGTTGCTATTATGATAAAAAAGACAAAAGAAAGGAAGATAAAAACTGTGACATTGAGACATCTTAAAATATTCGTTGCGGTATGTCAGACTAATTCAATAACAAGAGCAGCAGAAAAACTCTATATATCCCAGCCGTCCGTCAGCATAGCGATCAAGGAAATGGAGGAATATTATAATCAACCATTGTTTGAAAGGTTCCACCGCAAGCTACAGATTTCACCATTTGGTAAAGAACTCTACTTGCATGCCCAGAGGATAGTAGCTCTTTTTGATGAAATGAATCAGATGGCCAGTTCCTCAAAATTTGATAACAGGGTTCGGATAGGAGCGGGCACAACTGTGGGACAGGTTATGGTACCGGATATAATACATGATTTCTGTAGCACTCATCCTCAGGCGGAAATAACAGTGATGATTGACAAGGTATCTGCATTGAAGCATGCCCTTATGGAGAATAAAATTGATTTTGCTGTGGCTGAATCACTGTCGGAAGATCCCAGCATAAAAGTGCTGGCTACAATAAAAACTCCACTTGTTGCCGTATGTAACAGAGAAAACCCTTTGAGCACCAGAGATGAAGTGTATGCAGCGGATCTTGCCGATGAACCTATACTTGCCAGACAACCTGGGAGCTACACCAGACATATGGTGGATAAATATTTTGAAGATCATAACCTTGAGCTCAAGCCGAAGTGGGAGAGTATTGATGGACTGGCACTTTTAAACGGAGTGAGAAAAAATCTGGGAATTAGTTTCCATGCCATGAACCACGTTAAAGCACTGTGTTCGCCCGAGCTGGTGATTTTAAACTTAAAAGATTTTGAAGTGACGTATCAATATAGCATATTTACCCATAGAGATAAGAATCTTACACCGATTATGGCTGATCTTATTAAATCCTTCGTATCTGTGAGCGACAGCTGATTAAAGATACACCTTCCTTTGCTATCCATAGAGATTATATAAACAGCTTTGTCATTTGTAAAATTCATATAATTTATGAAATTGATAAAAAAAATATATATTACTCCGGTATTACAGTCTGTGCTATTAAGTTGATTTCCCCAAATATATAAAGCGGAGGATCTGAAAATGGAAAAAATGACAGCATCAAAAGTACACTGCATAAATAGAAAACAGATTTTCAACCTCATATATAACAACAACGGAATATCCAGAGCTCAGCTTTCCGAAGAACTTGGGCTTAGTTTGCCGGCAATATCGCAGCATTTAAAAGATATGGAAGACAAGGGGCTGATACGAAGAAAAGGACACTTTGAATCTACCGGCGGAAGAAAGCCAGATATGTACTGGTGTGTTGGTGATGCCAGAATTGCAATTGGATTACATATACGCAAGAATGTGGTCACTCTTGTGGCCATAGACCTATATGGGAAGATATTGGATACACGTAATGTCCTAAAAACATATTTTCATAGTGAGGAATATTATAAATTTATAGGGTATACGGTAAATAAATTTGTAAAGGACTTGGGATATGATGAAAGTAAAATACTGGGAGTAGGGATAGCTCTTACAGCAATCCTGTCGAAAAATCGCAGGGAAATAAGAAAAAGTATTCTGCTAGGGCAAAGGGATACAAAAATCGATGATTTTGCAAAATGGATAAAATATCCATGTCAAATGTTTCATGACAGTGAAGCGGCAGCCAGCGGAGAAATTTGGTTTTCAAAAAATATTAATGATGCGCTTTATTTGGGATTGAACCATCACTTAAACGGAACACTGATAATAGACGGTGAAATACATGAAGGAAAGGAATATACAGGCGGCCTTGTAGAGCACATGGTTTTAATTCCAGGTGGAAAACAATGCTACTGCGGCAGAAAAGGTTGCTTTTCGGCATATTGTTCTGGAAAAGTATTGTTCGAGGATAATAAGGAAAGCCGGGATATTTTCTTTTCAGAGCTTAGGGGAGGAAATGAGAAAGCAAAGGAAAAATGGAATGAATTTCTTAGATATCTATCCGTTGCTGTTGGCAGCCTGTATTCGTTATTGGACTGTGACATAATTATGGGTGGGGAAATAGGCAGCTATATGACAAAACAGGACGCAATGAAAATTCAGAAAATGGCTTTTGAAAACTATGAGTTTGCTGTAGAATCAGACTTCGTATGCTTGGGCCACGATCACCCGAACATCAGCGCCTGTGGAGCTGCGATCTACTTTATTTCCGAGTTTTTAGGGGAACAATAAAAAAGCCTGGATATAATCCACAAAAATGAATACTTAGTTTTTTCATTTTTGTTAATTGACAGCCTGGTAGGAACAGTATATTATAAAGCCACTTAAATAAAGTCACTTTATAAAAGTTTGCAATTTTATTTTTTTGTTATATTATTTCAATAATCTCCTTTCTTGATAAGAATTTTTTATGAATTTAATTAAACAATAGTATTTTACAAATATTCCGGAAGATGTCACAATGGATGCAGATAAGAAACGCATAAAAGAAATTGTATAAAAAAATGAATAAAAAAAGTTTTTCTATCTGCGATTTAACAGGTAATTTTTTCGGTTGAAAACCGTTATAAAAAATTTTTAGAAAGGAAGAAGAAACATGAAAAAGATTTTAGCATTTATCCTAATTCTCGCAATGGTATTTGCCCTGTGCGCTTGTGGTGACTCCGGTGCAGCTCCGGTGCAGCAGACTACGGATTCCAAAACTGAGGATTCCGGGTCCGATGGGGGAGATTCCGAACTTGTGGTTGTTCGCTGCGGAACGCTTAACCAGCAGCTGTCAATTCCACTCTACTATATTCAGCAGCAGGGCTGGGATGTAGAAAACGGTTTTAAGCTTGAACTGTCCACGTTTGCTCAGGGATCAGGAATTAATGAAGCTCTTGGCGCAGGGCTTATCGATGTATTTACAATCGGTGCAGCGGGAGTAAATTCGTGTTGTGTATATGATGCCGTTTATCTCTATTCTCACGAGGACTCGGCGGCGGGCCAGCAGTTCATGGTACGCGCAGACAGCGACATAGCCCAGGAGAAGGGAAATCTTGCAGATTATCCTGATGTGCTTGGCTCCGCAGAGACCATTAAGGGCAAAGAGTTTATTCTGCCTATGGCAACCACAGCACAGATCCTTGCAGATGTTTATCTTCAGATGTTCGGGCTTACTGAGGATGATGTTACTCTTATAAATATGTCTGACGATGCTACTTGCTATCAGGCATTTGTCTCCGGAGAAGCAGATTTTTCCAAGACTTCTTATCCAACGGCTGACCAATACAGCGAAGATTATGTAGTAGCTTGCAGCATGGCAAGTCTTCAGGTTCCTTTCTGGGACAACTTCTTTGCTTCCCGTGACTTTTATACCAATAACCGTGACACTCTTGTATCTCTTGTCGTCCAGATGATCCGCGCAGCTGAAGATTTTCAGGATCAGCAGGTGCTGATCGACACAATGATGGCTTGGTATGATGAGTGCGGAGTGACAGTTGATCCGGACGTGATAACGCATCAGGTTCTGGAACGGCCTTTCTTCACTTATGAGCAGCTCCAGGAAATTGATAGGGATTCTTCCTTTGAGCTGATTGCTGACTTCTATGCTCAGGTGGGGATCATCACTTCGGATCAGCTTGAGATAGTAAAGAAAAATATGGATGACAGTGTAATAGCTGAAGCACTGGATGCGTACGCAGCTCAGTATGGTGCTTAGTTCACTGAAATAATGGGCTTACCGGCTTGCCGGTTAAGGCAAATTAATGAGGCTATGAATTTATTCGTAGTCTCATTTTAATAAGGCTTGGAGAATTAATTATGACACTTAATTCAAAAAAGAGGACTTATTTCAAACTGAAAATAGTTTCTGTTTGCTCCCTGTTTGCATTCTTTTTCATATGGTATTTGATTACTGATGTATTCAAATTGATGCCCACAACCATGCTCCCGTCCCCTGTAACTGCCTTGGAAACGGGGATAGACAAGTGGACAAGCAAACGACCGGATGGCTCTACTCTACCTAGCCACATATTAGCAAGCCTTAAAGTATCGGTAATGGGGTTTTGCTTTGGCTCTATAGTTGGTGTGCCGCTGGGAATAATCATGGCCTGGTGGGAGCCGATGGACGATGCCCTTAAGCCGTTCTTTGATTTTATAAGGAATATTCCGGCAATTGCATGGATTCCCATAATGATCGTGCTTTTGGGAATAGGGGTAGTTGCAAAAGCATCTATAGTATTCTTTTCAGCATTCATACCAAATGTAATAAACTCTTATACTGGGATAAAAAATACAAAGCAAGTACACATCTGGGTTGGGCAGACTTTTGGAGCAAATAAACTGACGATTCTTTTTAAAATAGCGATTCCATCTGCTCTGCCGTATATTTTTACTGGGCTGAAAGTTTCTCTTAACTCCTCCTGGGGCTGCCTTGTTGCAGCAGAAATGCTTGGATCTGACAGCGGGCTTGGCTACATGATCCAGATAGGAAGACTCATATGCAGGGCGGACATTATTGTGGTAGGTATGATAGTAATAGGAATATGCGGCACAATATTGTCGGCTATCTTGGATTTGTTGGAGAAAGCAATTGTAAAGGGAGGAAGATAAATGCATAAGAGACTTAAAAAAGTAATCTATCCCGTTGTTGCATTTGCAGTTTTCATTATTTTATGGGCTATAGCTGTTGCAACCAGCAACTCACAGATAGATTTTCCTTCCCCCTGGGCAGTGTTCAGCAGATTCTTTTATATGCTCACTCACAGGGTAGGTAATTACTATACAATTTTTGGCCATGTCCTGTGGAGCTTGAGCAGAGTCTTGGTTGGATTTACGATTGCTGGTGTGCTGGGTACTGTACTTGGATTAACTATGGGCTGGTTTAAGTATGTTAGGGCAATATTCAAACCGATATTTGATATGCTTCGTCCCATTGCACCTCTTGCGTGGATACCTTTGGCCATCCTTTGGTTTGGTATTGGTGAGAAATACAAGTATTTTCTAATTTTCATTGCTGCATTTGTGCCGTTTACCTTGAATGCTTATGCTGGAGCGACCCATGTGGATGAGCAGCTTAAAGGGGCAGCGGAAATGCTGGGTGCTTCAAAATCGCAGCTTTTCTTCCAAATAACAGTTCCGTCGGCGGTACCATCCATTTTCTCTGGTGCACAGGTTGCGCTTTCCAATGCATGGATGACCATGCTGGCTGCAGAAATGGTTTGTGCTACGGAAGGCGTGGGATGGATAATCATAGCTGGACAAAGCGTAAACGATATGACCCAGATGTTGGCCGGAATGGTGGGAATAGGTATTGTTGGCCTGCTCTTAGCAACTGGCATGAGGAAACTTGAGGAAAGGTGTCTCAAATGGAAAACAGGAAAATAAAGCTGTCAGTTGAGAATGTGTCGAAAAAATTCAATACGCCCAAAGGGGACTTAGCGGTTCTAAAAAATCTGAACTTTGAAGTTAAAGAAAATGAGTTCCTTGTTTTGTTTGGACCGGGCCAATGCGGCAAAACTACTTTACTGTATGTACTTGCAGGTTTGGAGAACTGCACCACAGGTAGAATACTGCACAATGGGGAGCCGGTAACAGCCCCATCTCCTTCCAGAGCAGTTGTTTATCAGACAATGGCCCTGTTCCCTTGGTTGACGGTAAAAGGGAACGTGGGATTCAGCCAGAAAGTACGTAAGGTGAATAAGACCGAGAGAGCCGAAAAAGTCCAGAAATTTATTGACCTTGTTGGGCTGACCGGATTTGAAAATAGCTATCCTGTACAGCTTTCCGGAGGCATGAAACAGCGGGTAGGAATAGCAAGAGCCTACTGTGCAGACCCGGATGTACTGCTCATGGATGAACCGTTCGGCCACCTTGACGCCCAGACGAGATATATGATGCAGGAATCTCTGGAAAACATTTGGGAAAAGGACAAACGCACAGTTGTATTTGTTACCAACAATATTGAGGAAGCAATTTATCTTGCGGATCGCATCATTTTGCTTAGTGATTGTCCAGGGGAAATTGTAGAAGAATACACAATTGATCTTCCACGCCCGCGCAGTCTGGTATCGCCGGAATTTCTCAAACTCCGCAAGGAGATAACAGACCGGATGAACGTAGAGGGAACATGAGGAGAAATGTATGGAAAATAGAAGAGTTAAAGTACAAGTAAGCAATCTTACAAAGAAATTTGGAGACCTTCTTGTCCTGAATGATGTGTCCTTTGATGTTTATGACGGAGAGTTTTTGTGTATTGTGGGCCCCACGGGATGCGGTAAAACAACTTTTCTAAATAGCCTTACTCATCTCTACGAGCCAACTGCCGGAACTATATTGCTGGATGGGGAAGAGATTGACCTGAGAAAACATAATATTGCCTATATTTTTCAGGAATACTCCGTTATGGAATGGCTTACAGTAAGGCAGAATGTTCGGCTAGGTCTTGAAATCAAAAAGAAAAAGGATATTGAAAAAAAGGTTGAAGAGGCGCTTGAGCTGGTCGGCTTAAAAGAATTTGCCGACTATTATCCCAAGCAGCTGTCAGCAAGTATGCTTCAGCGGGTAGTTATTGCCAGAGCTTTTGCGACAGAACCGGATTTGCTGCTTATGGATGAGCCGTACGGCCAGCTGGATATAAATCTGAGATTTAAACTGGAGGATGAAGTTATCCGTATATGTAAACAGACCCATACTACGGTTATTTTTATCACACACAATATAGAAGAGGCAGTATACCTGGGAGATCGAATCATTGTACTTACAAATAAACCGACCTCCATCAAGGAAATAGTAACTGAGGATTCTCCTCATCCCCGGGACATTGCGGCGGACAGCTTTGTGGATACGCGAAATCGGATAACAGAGCTTATTAAATGGTGGTAAACAATTAGGCTACACAAAAACTTTGATAGAAATGGAGTCTTAATATGGACTACTTTATAGGAATAGACTCTGGAGGAACAAAGACGGAAGCAATTCTTGCAGATGAAACTGGGTGCATAATTGCAAGAAATATTGACCAGGGATGCAATCCAATGGATATCGGAGTTGTGGCTGCCCGGGAAAAAATAAGCGCGGTAATTGAAAAATTGGTAGAAAAATCTCCCGGAAAAGTAAAGTCCATGTATGCCGGAATAGCCGGGGTCAACAGAATTGATTTAGACATGGAAGAGGAAATAAAAAAGAAATTCTGCCTTGAAAATGCAAAAATTGAAGATGACCGAAAGATTGTGTTGTCGGGTAACATTGGTAGAGTAAATGGCTGCGGACTTATATGCGGAACAGGATCTTCGCTGTCCATCGTAAAGGATGGCGAGCCGACAAAGCAGATTGGCGGCTTGGGCTATTTAATTGACACCTGCGGCAGCGGGTTCGAGTTAGGGCAGGCAGCCCTGAAACAAGCTTTCCGCTATCTTGACGGTCGGGGTGACAGAACGATCCTTCCAGAGCTGATAGAAAAGTACACGGGGAAAAATATATGGGACAGCTTGGAAGATATATATCTTGGCGGCAGATCCTACATAGCCGGCCTGTCCAGGTGTGTTTTTGAAGGTATGGCAGTGAATGACAAGGTTAGCGTGGATATTGCTGCCAAGGCAGCTTCAGCCCTTGCAGAACTGGTGAATGTGGCAGCAAATTACTTTGACGGTGTTTACCCGGTTGTAATGACCGGAGGGATAATTAATTCACATCCAGAATACGTGGATATGATATGCGCCAGGGTAAATCAAAGGGCAAAAATGATAAAGGCTTCATTCCCGCCGGTTTACGGCGCTATAGTTGAAGCAATGTGGCAGTGCGGAAAAAGCGCAGATACTACAAGCAATAATTTCACAAGAGATTATAACTGTATCTGCTTAAGCACAAAAAAGGTTCCTCAACACATACAGGAGGAGTGTAATGAGTAAGGCCCCAAACATACTTTTCTTGTTCACAGATCAGCAGCGAAAAGACACTATCCATGCTCTTGGAAATGAGCGTATATGTACTCCGGCATTGGATAGTATTGCCAAAGAGGCTGTAGTATTTGACAGCTGTTATACCCCAGCACCGGTATGCGTACCCGCCAGGTTTTCTCTGTTTACAGGCCTGTATCCCGGACACAGCGGCTGCTGCAATAACAATGACACGGTGGCCTACAGCGGTAAAGGCTTCTATTCCATATTTACAGATAACGGATATAACAGCTGCAGCATTGGCAAAATGCACCATCCACTAGGACTATATAGTCAGATGGGATTTAAAACCCGTATTACTCAGGAGGAAATGTCCGATCCGCAGGATGACTACACAAAGTTCCTGCTGGGTTCACCATATAAAAATGTCTTTGATTACAATGGGATGAGGAGCGAAATGTATTATATCCCACAAATATCTCAGCTGCCGGCGGAAGTTCATCCAACCCAATGGATAGGCGATAAAAGTGTGAAGTTCCTTGAAAGCTGTGATGACGAGACGCCTTTTTTCCTGGTATCCTCCTTCATTCATCCTCATCCGCCCTTTGCTCCGCCGTCACCATGGAACAAAATGTATCGCTCAGTGTCTGAAGAGCCGTATATGCCGGATAAACCAGAGGATTTTGAGTCCTTCTTATCAGACAGGTTTGTTTTGAATAAAATAGGGATCAGCCGACAGGATTTGACACTTTTGAGAAATTATTATTATTCATGCATATCCTTTGTTGATTATCAGATAGGACGAATAATCGCCCTGCTTAAAGAGCGGAAAATGTATGATAACACTATTATTGTCTTTGCCTCAGACCATGGCGAGATGCTGGGTGATTTTGGGACAATGGGTAAAAGATCTATGCTGGACGGTGCGTCACATATACCGTTTATGATAAGAATTCCCGGGAGGAATGGCGAGAGGCGTAAAGATGTATGCTCTCTCGTAGATGTAGCACCGACGCTTTTGAGCCTGGCGGGAATAGACTATCCGGCAGATAAATTTGACGGAGTGAATCTGTTTGGCGGCAGCCATGGAGAAGTATTTTCCCAGTACAGTACAGGGGAAAAAGGAACATATATGGTGGCATCAAGCATGGACAAGCTGGTTTATTCCGGACCGTACAAAAGGTATTTCTACTTTAACACAATACCTGAGAAGGCAAATTCATATGACGAAAGCAACCCAAGAGTTATGGAGCTTAAGAACTTGCTTGACCGATACATGGCAGAAGACATATGTCGGGACGGAAGCGGAGCAACAGACGCTGTATCTGGAGTAAGTAAATTTCCCTATGGGCCAAAGAGAGCGGATCATTTTATGCGCCGCAGCCAGGAACTTGCCAGAATGCCGGAGGGATATACCATCGATTTGTGAGGAAAAATAATGAGTAAAGCAATTGTAATTGGTGCGGGACAGATAGGCCGCGGGTTTATAGGCATGGAGCTTGCAAAAGCCGGCTATCAGCTCATTTTTGCCGACATCAACCAAAAGCTCATTGAAGATATTAATACCAGGAAAAAATATACAGTTTGTGTTGTGGACAGGGAATGTGAGGAGACAATTGTTGAGAAGGTTTCTGCTGTATCTTCTGCTGGGGAGGAATTCACTGGGCTATTTACAGACTGTGAGCTGAATCTGGTATGCACTTGTGTAGGACAGACTGCTCTGGCTAAAATTGCACCAGCCGTAGCAAGAGGCATTTCACTAAGAACAAGGGCCGGAATCACAGAGCCTATGAACATTATTGCGGTAGAAAATGCAATAAATGGTTCCAGTCAGTTGAAAGCATTTATAAGTGAATATCTGAATGAAGCAGAGAAAAAATATATTAAAGAGTACATTGGATTTCCAAACAGCGCAGTAGACAGGATTATCCCGCAAAATCCTCCGGAAATGAAGCCGGGTGATGTAGCGGTGGAGAAGTTTTTTGAATGGGATCTGGAGGGAAACGGTATTGTGGCACCGATACTGCCTGTAGCGGGGCTGAAAATTGTTGATAAACTGGAGCCCTATCTGGAAAGAAAACTGTTTGTCTTAAACGGCCCAAATGCGGTAACTGCCTACTACGGCTGGATTAAGGGATATGAAACAATAAAAGAGAGCCTGGAGGATCCCGAGATCTTTGAAACTGTGCAGCGGATGATGGAAGAGTGCTCTTTGATGCTGGAGCAGCGCCACGGCTTCAGTGCGTCAGAAATGCGCGACTATCAATTGAAAATAATGGAACGCTTTCTTAACCCCTATCTTATAGACAGCGTTACACGAGTGGCCAGAGAACCTTTGAGGAAACTGGCTCCAGAGGATCGCATCATAGCTCCGATGAATTATGCCACTTGCTATGGTATTGAAACAAGGGCATATTACACCGGAATCGCTGCAGCCTTACTATACGACAATCCAAATGATGCACAGAGCAGGCAGATGCGGCAATACATAGATTCTGTCGGTATATATGGAGCATTGGAAAATTTTTGCAGCATAGATAAATGCAGTTCTGCATCAAAGGCAATAGCAGAGGAATATTACAGATTGTCAGCCGTAAATGTGAAACATTGAACTGCTGTTCATGACAGGCTGCACTTGAAGAAGGTCAAAGCTTCCTTTTTTGGAGGGGGCACAATAGGGTAGAGATGACTTCAAATGTGAACTGATGATATATTTAATTTTTGCGTTGGTAAGCTTTTTGGCTTCAGTGATTGGGAGCATATGCGGAATTGGCGGCGGAGTACTTATCAAGCCTGTAATGGACGCATTTCACATTTTTCCGGTATCTACAGTTAGCTTCCTGTCTGGGTGCATTGTTTTAGCAATGTCTATATATTCCGTTATTAATGTCTTCCTTTCTGATAGCCACAGCATTGATACAGCAAAAAGCGGGTGGCTAGGCCTGGGTGCTGCAGCGGGGGGGGCGGCAGGAAAGAAAATTTTTGACTTTATAAGCCGTTATTCGATAGGTTCGGAATTCGTTGGAGCAGTACAGGCTGCCGTGTTGTTTTTTTTGACCTTTGCAACGATTGCTTATACCATCAACAGAGCGAAAATAAAGTCAAAAAAAGTAAGCAATCCGGTCATATGCTGCTTAATAGGTATGGTGCTGGGAACGATGTCGGCTTTTCTTGGAATAGGAGGAGGGCCAATTAACCTGGTTGTTCTGTATTATTTCTTTTCCATGGAGACCAAAGCTGCGGCGCAAAACTCTCTTTACATAATAATGATCTCCCAGTTGGTGAGCGTTGCGGTCACAGTTTTATCTGGAAAGGTACCGGATGTGTCATTGCCGCTTCTTGCTGGGATGCTGTGCTGCGGCATCTTTGGGGGAGTGGCAGGCAGAAAAATCAATAAACACATTGACTCAAAGTCAGTGAACAGGCTGTTTATTTGCTTGCTGTGCATAATAATGCTGGTGTGTTGCTATAACTTCAGCCAGTTTATTTGAAATTAACTTTTTTAAATGGAGATATATAATGCCGCCCCTATCAATCATGATTAAGCCTGTTTCGAGTAAATGTACAATGCGCTGCAAATATTGCTTCTATGCGGACGTTATAGCCAGCAGGAATCAGGCTGACATGGGACAAATGAACCATAATACTATGGAAAACCTTGTGCGTCGGGCCATGTCATATGCAGATGGCAGCGTATCTTTCTCCTTTCAGGGTGGAGAGCCTACATTAGCGGGGATAAATTTTTTCAGAGAGTTTATGCAGCTGGAAAGAAAATTCCGCAGAAATGGTCTTGTGGTTAACAATTCAATACAAACAAACGGATACCGGATTGACGATGAGCTGATTAGATTTTTGGTGGATAATAATTTCCTAATTGGAGTATCAGTTGACGGTAGCCAAAGAATTCATGATAGGTTTCGCCTGAACACTTCAGGCGAAGGGACTTATTCAGAAGTAAAAAAAACATTAGACCGACTTACAGAGCTGCAGGCAAATTTTAATGTTCTTTCTGTTGTGAATAAGTATGTGGCTGAAAATGCCAGTGAGTGCTTTGATTCCCTGTCTGAATACGGATATATCCAATTTATACCGTGCATTGATACCTTTGACGGGAAAGTGTGTGATTATTCTCTTAGCCCCGAGATGTACGGCAATTTTCTAAAAGAGGTATTTGATTTATATTACACGGCTTTTATGCGTGGTAATCCTGTAAGCATACGCAATTTTGACAATTATATTGGAATATTGCTAGGTAGGCAGCCGGAAAACTGCGGTATGTGCGGGCATTGCGGGAACTATTTTTTGGTTGAGGGAAATGGCGGGGTCTATCCCTGCGATTTTTACGTTCTGGATCAGTGGTGCATAGGAAATATCAACACGAGTTCTTTTTTTAAACTTGGCAGATCTGAAATCGGAGAACAGTTCCGTAACCTTTCTTATTACATATCGCAGGAATGCAGAACGTGCAACTGGCTTTACCTATGCAGAGGTGGATGCCGTAGGGATAGGGAACCTTTTAAGGACGGATTTACTGGAAAAAATCGGTGGTGTAGCAGCTTCAAAACTTTTTTCGAGTATGCATATCCACGTATGTGTAAGCTTGCGGAGAAAATAAATGGGTATAATTTGACTCACTAAGAAACTATTTGTGTGGGGCAGTTTATGATGCTGGACTGCGGTAAGCTGCCACCCTCTTTTGTAAAAGCATTTAGTGCGGTACTAGTATGATGAGAAAAATACCATAAATTGAAAAGCCCCACAGGTAAAGCATAGACTTCACCTGTGGGGCATGCTGTTTAAGTTAGGTATCTGTTAGTTCAAATTGTACTGCGCTCTTATTATATCCCACAATCCAAGCTCTTTCAGCTTTTCAACGGGGGCCTTGAAGGTGGCGGTGCAGGTGCCGGGGGCGCGGCCTATCTCTAAGCCACCGGTGATGGTGAGCCGGTTCATCACCTGAGGTACCGTCATGCCCAGAAGTGAGGCAGCTCGATTCATGGCACAGTCGATAGCGGCGTTGAGATTGGCGCCGGTACCGATGAAGGATATGGGTGCGGACTCCTCCAGCTCCACTTTCCACTTCTCCGCCTGCATCTTTGCCGCCAGCTTCTCCTCCGGGCTGAGAGGCTTTGCCAGGTAAGGCAGATCCTCTTCCACAGGTATCAGTACGGGCCCATCCAGCTTGAGGCCCTTTATGACAGATACCTGCAAGACGGCTACACCGGATACGTCAGTGGTGTGCCCGGCAATCTCGCCGTCGCCCTGCATGGCGTGCATGTCCCCAACATATACTCCGCCGCCGGGAATGCGCACAGGGCAGATAAGGGTGGCTCCGGCCCGGACACGGTTAATATCCATGTGCCCGTCGGTGACATCTTTCAGCTGATCCTGGGTAATCCCATACTCGTGGGGGGCGCCGACAAGGAAAGTGCCGAAGTCTCCGGCATTGTGGGAGTCGGGAGTATCTCTGATTGGAGTTGTGCCCAGTTGGCCCAGGAAGGGGCGCATACGGGCCACCATGCCGGGCAGATCGCAGGGGGCCAGTGCCACTACCGGATTCTGCACGGAATTATCCGGAGTGTTCATGAAGTCCCGTCCTGCGGCGGCTGCTTTTTTTGCCCCCTCTTCGCTGAGAGTTATGCCCACTCTGCGCTCACTGTCAAAAGCGATGGTGTAACCGCTGGTAAATTCAAAGGGGGCAGCGGGAGCTCCGCAGTTGTCGCAGCGAATACAGTCGGTTCCTATACCTTCCAGGTGAGTCTTGGGGTATAGAGTACCGCATTTGGGACACTTGCCTGCCACAAAGGGGTCGCCCAGGCAGCGGTCTCCAAAGACATGGTCATTTCCGGAAGATGTGCCCTGGGAGCTGACTTCCACAGAAATAATCTTTATGGCTATAGCGTCGCCGACCTCTGCCCCTTCCACCAGTACCGGCTGCGTGACTTCATGGCCGCCCCGTATCTCTGGGGTGAGCATGGGACCCCAGCAGCCGGGGGCGGTGTTGGCGACTATGAAGCCCCCGTCTTTCACCGGACCCAGCATGGGGACATCAGGCCCCAGTATGCCGTTGGTAAATGTGTTTACTATCACAGTGTTCTTTGCCATATTGAACTCCTTTCTAGAAATCAAATTCTCTAATTTTCTAAATACTTCATACTTCTTTTTAAAAATTATATTTTAAGGATATGGAAACAGTCAAGAGCTTTGCTGTAAATATCTGCTAATTAAACTTAATGTTAACAACATCTTTAGATTTGAATAAGTTTGTAATATAAAAGGCTTGAGGCAGCCTATGCTTTAGCCTCAAGCCTTATCAGCCAAACTATGCACTTAAAAATTTAAGCAGCATTTTGGCCGCTCCGTTAAATTGAAAAGACTTAGTTTATAAACTGAGGGTAATGGCGCATAAGATAAAAATACTCAGCTGAAGAAAAGGGAAGGGATAAAGGTAGCAACCTCAGGGATGAGTATTATAAGGGCCATTACAATTGCTGTTATCAACACCATGGGGATGACGTACTTTATCATTTTTGTCATTGTCGTGTCTGCTATGCCCATACTGATAAAGAGATATGACCCCACAGGTGGAGTTACCGCACCGACAACGCTGGCAATACAGAACATTACACCAAACTGTATTGGATCTATGCCAAGCTGTAATACAACAGGATGCAGGACAGGCATAATCACCATCATTACTGCCAGCATATCCATAAAGCAGCCCATTATAAGACTGAATACCATTATAATCATCATGAAAGAGATATTGCTGAGGTTGTGGGACAGAAGGAAGTCAAGAAGCTGATTACCTACCTGGGCCCTGGCAAACATATAGCCGTAAATTGCAGCAGTGGAGAGCAGCATCATTACCATTCCGGTAGTCTTGCATGCATCATAGACTGCCTCCCAAAAATTCTTCCAATTCAGTTTCCTATATATCACTGTACCGCAAAAAACAGCATAGAGGCAGGCAACGATTCCGGCCTCGGTTGCGGTGAATACACCGGACAATATCCCGCCAAGGATAATGACAGGGCAGATAATTGCACCAAAGGCCCCCACAAAAGTGTGCCAAAGACGCCGCAGATTAAATCCGACTTTGTCGCTGATGTTTTTCTTTTTTGCATACCATATGCCCATTATCATAAGAGCTATGCCTATAAGGAAACCGGGAAGATAGCCGCCCATAAACAGTTTCCCAACAGAATCCCCGGTTATCGAGGAATATATTATCATATTCATACTGGGAGGGATAATAGGGCCAAGGGCACCGGCGGTGGCCAACAGAGAGGCGGTAAAACCGTCTTCATAGCCTTTCTCTCTCATGGCGGGGACGACCAGAGACCCTACGGCACTGGTATCCGCGGCACCGGAGCCGGAGATACCTGCAAATATCATACATGCGCCCACAGTGACAATTGACAGGCCACCTCTTATCCAACCCAAAAGTGCAGAGCAAAAATCAATTATTTTATTTGTCAATCCGCCTTTGCTCATCAACTCGCCGGCAAGAAGGAAGAAAGGACATGCCATTAAGGAAAACGAGTTCAGATCACCACATATCTGTTGTACCAGAACTGAGATGTCAACATTAGAACATGTAATAAAACCTATTACACCGGACAGCCCCATTGCAAAAGCAATAGGCGTCCCTATAACCATGAGAATAATGAATAATGTAAAGGATACTGCCAGCATGTCTATTTACCTCCTTTGCCATTAATACGTTCTTTCAGACTGCGTACGTCCATAAGGAATACGGATGCCATTGATATGAGCATAAGTACCATGCCGACGGGCAGTGCAGCATATACCCAACTCCAGGTAATAGGCAAAATAGTAGACTTGACGGCTGAGGTCTTTACACATAAAGAAATACCGGCAGGAACCATGAAATAAATATAGGCCAGCATGGCTATTCTGGACAGGTAATAGAACACAAGGTTGACTTTAGCCGGCATAAAGGTAGTGACAAAGTCCACGGAAATGTGCTTGTGCTCTCTAACAGCTATAGAAGCAGTTATAAACGATAGCCATACGAACATATAACGCATCAGCTCTTCGGTCCAAACCAGAGAACTGTTCAGCAAAAAGCGGAAGATAATCTGAATCGTACCTACTAAAACTATGGTAACGATCATTATGCATGCAGTTGCCGCCTCGACTTTTTTGATTAAATTATCTATTCTCTTCAGATGGCTCATATGGTGCCATCTCTCATAGTGCTTTGCTGGAATACCTGCATCGGCATTAGATGCAAGTATTCCAGCTTTATAATTTAACCGAGGCAGGAACGTAGTTCAGCTACCTTATCAGCAAAACCATAGCTTTCAGCAGTAGAAGTTACAATTCCGGAAACGGACTCCTGTAGTTTAGCAATATCGTCACTGCTGAGCTCTATTATTTCGATTCCGGCTTCCACAAATTTGTCGCGGTATACCTGTTCATTTTCTTCACTGAGACTAAGTTGAAGTTCATTGGCCAGCTTCATAGCCTCTATGACGGCATTCTGCTGATTCTCTGAAAGAGAATTCCACTTATCTTTATTCATGGAACAGAAATTCGTTACATTGATGTGTCCGGTAATAGTATAGTAATCAGCAACTTCCTGAAGATTGGCAGTGGCAAGAGTTTCAGTTCCTGCTTCAATAGCGGAAACCATGCCGGTCTGCATAGCGGTGTAGCCTTCAGACCAGCTTACTATGGTGGGATTGCCGCCAAGGGTTTTAAATATATCCACATATACCTGGTTATCGGGAACACGGATGTTGAGCCCCTTGAAGTCATCGGCAGTACGCACAGGTACGGTGGACAGAACATTTCTGCTGCCGCCGGACATCCAGCCAACAGCCACGAAATTGGAGTCGGCCATAACCTCATTAAAGAAGTCCAGACCGCCCATCTCATCAATTATCTGTACCTGCTGAGTACCGTCGGCAAACATGCAGAGACTTTCAAATACTGAAGCAGCGGGAACATAACCGGCATACATGCCGCCGCCGGAGACGGTCATGTCCAGAGCGCCCTGATCCACATGCTGGAGTATTTCGGACTCGCTTCCCATTTGAGAGGCGGGATAAACCACAGCGGTTATTGAACCGTCGGACAACTCATTTACCTTCTCGGCAAACAGATCCAATGCCTGACTATAGCATGTGAAGATGCATAGATGTGACCTATGGTGATTTCCACAGGCTCATCGGCAGCTACGGCGGAATCCGAAGTAGATGCATCGCTGCTGCTGGGAGTTTCGCTTGTGGTGGAAGTTCCACAAGCACACAGGGTAAATATTAGAGCGATACACAGGAACAGACTAATAGCTTTCTTCATTTTTTTCCTCCTTTTATTTACAGAACATTTCCCTGTCCTGATCTTACAGAAGTGGTGGAGATAAGGCTGTCCACCTCATCTTTCCTTGGCACAGACAGTGCTGCACCGTTCCGTGTGACCGATATTGCGCCGGCGGCGCAGGCAAAGCTTACAGCATCCAACAGCTGGAAACCCTGAGACATGGCTGCTGCAAAGGCTCCGTTAAAAACGTCGCCTGCACCTGTGGTATCAATCGCCTTGGCGGGGAAAGCCGGAACAAGGTAGGAGGAAGAACCATTGCTGACAAAGGCGCCCTTGGAACCCAGAGTCAATATAACGGTCTTCACGCCGCGGCTGATAAGCAGGCCGGCAGATTCTTCCATATCTGAAATATCAGAAATGGAAATACCCGTCAATGTTTCGGCTTCGGTTTCGTTAGGTGTTATTATATCAGTGTTAATATAAATATTTTCTGATATTTGTGCTGCCGGGGCCGGGTTTAAAATGACAAGGGCCCCATGTTTTTTTGCGGTAAGGATAACCTCTTCAACAGCGGAAAGATTTGTCTCCAACTGAGTAAGTAATATGTCGGAATCACGGATCTTATCGGATATTCCGGAAATATCCTGGGTGCTTATATTGCTGCAAGCTCCACGATTTACCACTATCATATTTTGGCCGCTGCCGCTGTGGACTGTTATAAAAGCGGAAGAGGTTGGAAAGTGATTATCTCTTATAATACAGCTGGTGTCTATTCCCTCCTTTGAGAAGGTATCAAATGCGGAGTCTCCAAAACTATCCATGCCCACCTTGGTTGCAAATGAAACATCAGCTCCTGCCCGGTGGGCGGCAATGGCTTGGTTTGAACCTTTGCCGCCCGGACCTGTAGTAAAAGAAAGGCCCAATATTGTTTGACCCGGTTTTGGAAAGTCCTCTACTCTGGCTGTCATATCGTAATTGAAACTGCCGAAAACAAGGATCCTTTTCATTGATAAACTCCGTTCATTCAGACAGGATACCTGTCACAAAAATTTTCTCTTGGGGAAAACCGCCGGAGGCAGCTGCTTTGCGCAGCTCTTCTCCACGGCTTTTCTTCAGTGCATGATACTTCTCGTAATCCCAGATTTTGTCAAGCCTTTGGTATTTGGTTATACAGCTGTTATTAAATGCGCAAAGCTCCCATTTCGTGACAGCTCTTTCCACCAGTTTGTCTGCCATGAATTTGCCTATGCCGTACAGATTATCTTCATTTGCTGTTGCATCGGGTATGAGCGGAGTACGTATGTTCTCAGCAAATCACTGGAGCTTGACTTTGTGCTGGAAACTGTGACTCACTTGCTGGAAAACCACAGTATTTCTCTGGACGCAGATGTCCTGATCCACAGTGATCAGGGTTTCCACTACACCAGCAAAAAGTTTCGACAACTTCTAAAAGATTGTGACTTGCGTCAATCCATGTCACGGCGCGGAAATTGCTGGGATAATGCACCACAGGAAAGTTTCTTTGGTCATATGAAAGACGAAATTGACGTATCCAACTGTACAACGTTTGAACAGGTCAAACTGATTATTGATGATTGGATTGACTATTACAATAATGACCGTTACCAATGGCAGCTTGCAAAACTATCCCCAAATGAGTTTTATGCTTATCTCACTACAGGTATTTACCCGCTGAAAGGCGTGACGACTATCCAGAATATTGGAACTTAAGAATACCAACTATCCTTATTGCTGTTCTCTTGTTTTTGGTATTTCATTTTGTCCTTGACTTGGGGTACACTTTATATTTTCAAAAACATCAAGAACTTCGTCCCATATTTTTCCAGTTTCTAATATCTTGTTGCAAATTGGTTTCATACGTTTTTTATCTTTAAGGATTTGTGGATATAATTCAAATCCGTTTTCCATGGCAATTAATTCGACAAACCCATTGCCATTATGCTTTTGAAATAATGGTAATAACTGCTCAATAAATTTCATATCCGGGTTCAATTCTAATGCACGTTGCAGAAAACCCCCGGCACAGGCGTTTGTCCCCAAAATACACAAATAGTTACCATGCATATTCCAGCATGAAAATGTACCGCTGTGTGTATACCAAACGAAATCATCATTAGAAAATCCATCGAACATGCCGTTTCGCAGACTAGCCGCCCAATCAATAAAAGCCTGTCTGCCAAAAGAGAAATCCTGGGTTTCCGGTCTGGTCAGCA
>ERZ827478.355-NODE-355-length-50419-cov-11.131205_pt1 | contig 50419 bp, 42 predicted proteins | sample MGYA00519705_ERZ827478 | MGnify/ENA primary metagenome ERZ827478 (study PRJEB31778, sample SAMEA3449318) | human gut metagenome | biome: human gut; feature: human-associated habitat; material: faeces | place: United Kingdom | collected 2010/2012 ...
CGCGGAACTCCGCTTCCATCTCGCGCTTGATGATGAACACCACGTCGCGGAAGCCTGCGCGCCATGCGTCAAAAAGGGAAAAATCAATGATGATATGTCCTTCCGGATCGACCGGCTCGATCTGCTTCAGACCGCCGAAGCGACTGCCCATGCCCGCGGCCAATATGACAAGCGTTATTTTCTCCATACTCGTCTCCTTTAAAAAAATCACGCGCCGATTTCTGTGAACCGGCGCGTGTATGTCTGACCTTACCGCTCCAATGCAGCGCAGATCTGGCTGTACTGGCCTTCCGTATAACCAATTCCCCAGGAAGCGTCGGATTTTTTCTTTCCGCCATACCAGACACGCAGCACGTCTGCCTCACGATCCAGCAGGAATGCTGTGCGGTACAGGCAGAAATCATCCCAGCTGCCGTCCTTGCCCTGCTCCATCAGCGGATTCGGAAAAACTTTCCACGGCTGACTCGTTTCCTTGACCGCGTAAAACAGCTTGCAGTAATCGCAGTTTGTGCCGTTCGGATACGCAGGATAGATCGCGTGCAGCGTATCATCCGCAGGATCGCGCCAGATCGTCAGATGCCAGAGCTGATAACCGGGCTGCGCGAGATCCTCGCAGGTCTCTTCCGCGCTCCAATGCAGACCGTCCTCCGAGGTGCGGGTGCGAACCTTATTGTCCTGGTTCTGATACCCCGTATTTCCGGTATCAACATACCACATCCGCCAGCTTCCATCCTGCATACGCTGGATGCAGGGCGACAGAATGCTGTATTTCTGCACCGGGTCGTGGAGCACGATCTCCGGCTTCGTCCAGTGAACGCCGTCGGCTGAGCGCATCAGCTTGACCCACGACTGCACAATATCGTCCGCCTCCACATAATACAGCCACAGCTCATCACGCTCTTTGTTGTAAACAAGCTCCACGTCGCAGTTATGACCGGGCTTCGGCGCAGGGGTCAGCGGATTTGTCAGTCCCTCAGGAACGCTCCACGTCTGCGCGTCATTGGAAACCAGAATGGACGGGTCCTCCAATCCATCATTGTTATAGGGATACGGTGTCATTGCCATCCAGTACAGGTATCCGTGCCAAGGAGCGTCAAAGCGCAGCACCGAAGGGTGCGTGGACTGATCAGAGCCGTCATAGGTCGGGATGTGCTGCGGGCATACCGCGTTTTTCAGAATACTCACTCGTTTGTCCTCCATTCATTCATGTCAATGGCTTCTCCGCCGCGCAGGCGGCTTTCCTCTGCGGCCAGCGCGATCAGGTGGCTTTCCACCGACGCGTCCGCGCTTGTTTTGCTCCCGCCGCCGCGATGCAGCGTCTGCAGGAAGTCTCGCATCATGGCGGCGTCACTGCCGCTGTGTCCGCCGGCTGGCGTGTGAACGTGCAGTGTTGTATGATTCCCGGACGCAAAATCGCTGATCTCCAGCGTAGACGATTCCATGTTGCCCCGAATTTGTCCGCAGCTGCCCATCACATTGATGATCCGCTCACAATGCTCTGTAAAGGCGCACATCGTCATGCTGACGCTGACACCGTTTTCATACAGCAGGTTCACGACCTGATTGTCCACGACATCGTTATCACACTGATAGACGCACCGGCCATACGGGCCGCGCTGCAGTGCGTTCAGAACCGCTTCACGGGAAGGATCAAGGCTCACCACAGAGACAAATCCATCGGAAACGGCCTTTGGATGCTCCAGATAGAAGCGCGGCGCGTAATACGGGCAGCGATCCCGGTGCATACATCCATCCAGACAGTATTCCGTCGCACCGTCCGGCTTGTGCGCGGCGTTGAAATGCGCAAGGGAGCCAAAGCTGCTGACCGCCGCACACGAGCTGCCGGCAAGCCATGTCAGGATGTCCGTGTCGTGGCAGCACTTTGCCAGGATCATCGGACAGCTATCCTCACTGCGGCTCCAGTTCCCGCGCACAAAGCTGTGCGCCATGTGCCAGTAGCCGACGCTTTCGATATGCTGGATGGAGACAAGCTGACCGATCGCGCCGCTGTCGATCAGCTCCTTGAGCTTCACGAAGAACGGAGAATAGCGCAGTACATGGCAGATGGACAGCACGCGCCCGGTCTGCCGCGCCTTTTCGCCCATTGCGATCAGCTCCGTGCGGTCATAGCTCATCGGCTTTTCGCACAGCACGTCATAGCCCTTTTCCAGCGCCTGCATAACCGGCTCGAAGTGCATCCGATCCTGTGTGCAGACGAATACACAGTCTGCGAATTTGTCCTGTCTGAGCGCGTCCTCCCAGCCTGCAAAGCAGCGGCTTTCGGGAATGCCGTGCTCCTTGGCAAATGCGGCGCGGCGATCTGCGCGCGGCTCCGCCACGCCGACGATCTTCAGCTCGTTCGGGAAGCTCAGCGCGTAGGCGGCATAGACGTTCGCGCCGCGCTGACCCGCGCCCAAAACGATCGCGGTAATTGGTTTCATAGGCAAGCCTCCTTGTATTCGATCTCCAGCACGGTGTCAGCCGGATCTGGAAGCAGATAGGTAAAGTGCGGGATCGTGCCAAGTGTGACAAATGCAAGGTTTTCGTAAGCATTTGTGATCCAGCTCTCTCCGCGCAGCACCTCGCTGCCGTCCGCCAGCCGCCGCACCGCGCCGACGCGCTTTGCGTCAAGCCCCGTCAGCGCCAGCGGCCCGATGGGGTTTTCCAGAATATGCGCATAGATGCAGTCATTCTTCTTTGTGTACCAGCCCCAGTCCGGCTTCTGTACGTCGGCGCTGCCGCAGCCGTAGATGCTCTCGCCGTTGACTGCCAGCCATGCGCCGATCTCATCCAGCAGCCGGCAGCTTGCGTCATTAAACCGACCGTTCGCGTCAGGTCCGACATTCAGGATCATGTTGCCGCCCTTGCTGACGCATTCGACCAGCTTGCGGATCAGCATGGCTGCGGGCTTATAGTCTGTATCATAGGGGTTGTAGCCCCAGTTGTTGTTCATCGTCGTACACAGCTCCCACGGTACGCGCTCGCCGCGCACATTGCGGATGCCCTCCGGCGGCAGGATCTGTTCGGGGCTGACAAAGTCGCCGCTATAATATGCGGGCTGCTCGGTGACAAGACTGCCGAAGCCCTCGCCGCTTGTTTCCAGCCGATTGTCGATGATGACGTCCGGCTGATGGCGGCGCACCATCCGGATCAGATCTGTCGCCCTCCACGCCTCGCCGCGCAGCTCGTCATAGGCATAATCGAACCAGAGAATGTCGATCTTGCCGTAATTCGTGACCAGCTCCTCGATCTGTCCGTGCATATAGGCAAGGTAGCGGTCAAAGTCGATCTTCTCATCTTGATAGGCGGGATTGCCGCGCATGGGATGATTGCAGTCGTTGTATTTTGGAAAATCCGGGTGATGCCAGTCGATCAGGGAGTAGTACAGGCCCACGCGCAGCCCTTCGGCGCGCACCGCGTCCACAAATTCCCGCACGAGGTCGCACCCACAGGGGGCGTTCGTGCTTTTGTAGTCCGTCAGCTTGGAATCAAACAGGCAGAAACCGTCATGGTGCTTGGCGGTCAGCACAACATACTGCATGCCCGCCCGCTTTGCGCGCCGCGCCCAATCTCGTGGGTCATAGGCCTTTGCTGAAAACTCCTGCGTATAGCGCTCGTACTGCTCTGCGGGAATTCGAGCCTCGCTCATGTACCACTCGCCGCGCCCGGGAATCGCGTAAAGGCCCCAATGAATGAACATACCGAAACGCGCTTCGGTGAACCACTGTGTCCGTGTTTCTCTTTCTGTCATAGGTTATCCTTTCACGGCGCCTGCCGTCAGCGACTTGACAAACGTTTCAGACAGCAGGCAGAAGATGATGATGGTAGGCAGGACGATCAGGATGATCGCCGAAAACATTCCGTTCAGATTCTTGGAATACGCCGTCGTAAACTGACCGAGCAGTGCGGGAAGCGTCATGTGCTCCTTGGATTTGAGCAGGATGGATGCAAAATAATACTCGTTCCAGTTATTCAAAAACGCCATGATCGCGGCTGTGGCAAGGCCCGGCTTCGCGATCGGCACAATGATCCTGAAATAGGTGCTGATATAGCCGCAGCCGTCCATCATGGCCGCCTCCTCCATTTCCTTTGGAATGGAGAGAAAGTAGCTGCGGAGGATGAAAAACGTGACCGCGATGCCGAGGCTGGCATAGACAAAGATCACACCGGTCAGCGTGTCCTTCAGCCCGAGGTCAGATAGCAGCCGGTAAATGGGAAAGCTGATGGAGATCGAGGGGATAAACAGCGTCGATGCGAACATCAGCGTCACAAGACTTTTTCCCTTAAAGGAGATCCGTGCAGACACATACGCCGCAAGAGAAACGGCAAAGACGCTGATCACGGTCGATATGACAGTCACGATGAGGCTGTTGAGAAAATACTGACCGATATTGAGCTTTGTAAAGATGGTGATGTATCCGTCAAACACCCATTTTTCTGGAAGACCCAGACCACCTGGCGTCTGCTTGAAGGAGTTGAGAAGTACCCACAGGATCGGATACAGGGAAATAACCAGCACGAACGCCATCAGCAGATACCGAAGCACTTTTACAGGAATTGAGGAACCATTGCTTTGTTTCATTGTTTGATACCCCCTAGTCCGATGTATCCGAGCGGAATGCACGGTTGATCAGGCAGACGATCACGATCCCGAGAATGAACTGGATCACGCCTGCGGTGTTTCCGCGTGCAAAGTTCAGTTTCGTGCTTCCAAGCGAGGTTTTGTAGATATAGTAGCTCAGCGAATACGTGGCGTTATCCGGGCCGCCGGACGTGATGAGCGCGATCTCGTTGTAAAGAAGCAGACCGTAGTTTGCCGCCATAACGGAGATGGTGCCGATCATCGGCCGCAGCAGCGGAAGCGTGATATACCAGTCGATCTGCCGGTCGGACGCGCCCGCGATGCGGGCCGCTTCATAAACAGCAGGATCAATGGAAAAAATCTGTGTCAAAAGCAGCAGGCAGTTGGAGCCGCCGAACAGGATAAAGGTAAAGGTAACGCCCCAGAACGCATATTTGGAGTTAGACAGAACGCTCACATCCGACCCGGGCCAGATCAGATTGCACAGCTCTGTGACGATGCCGCGCGCTGGACTGTACAGGTTCAGAAAGATCAGACCGATCGCGGCGGTCGAGATGATGTTAGGGATCAGGAACATATTGCGGGTGAATTTCCAGCCGCGCATTTTTTTCGACAGGGTCAGCGCGACCAGAATGGTAAACGGCACCTGGATCAGCAGCGTCAGCGCGACCCACTTGAGCGAGTTGACCAGCGCCATTTTGAAGTTTGCGTCGTAGCGGAACAGCTTGATATAATTATCAAACAGGTTTGACCATCCCAAAAACTCCGGCGCGGTGAAATTCTCATAGTTCCATTTGCAGAACGAGGTCAGAAAAATCGTGATCAGCGGATATGCGTAGACGATCAGAAACAGGATCGTACAAGGGGTAAGGAAGGCCAGAATAAACCCTCGTTTCCGATATTTTCCCATTGTACGAGCAGCCGTTTTCTCTGCTGTTCCAGCCTTCATAATGTGTCATCCTTTCTTTGTGGTATAGCAAAGGGGGCTTTACGCCCCCTTCGTCACCATGGATCGTGATCAGTTTGCCGCGATCACAGCATCAAGATCCTTGACGACATCGTCAACCGTCTTGCTGCCGTCCTTCAAGCCGGCGTATTTGGACTGGATCTCGCCCTCAAAGTCACCGAACTCATTGCCAAGTCCGAGCGCCTGATAGTCTGCCGCCATGCAAAGCTGGCAGGCGGAAACCAGAAGCTTCGCCTCGGGTGCGTCAACGCTGTCCATCAGCGTGGTATAATCCACGTTGGTATTCGGGGCCATGCCGATGCCGAACGCGATGATCTTGTTGGCGATCTCTTCGCTCGTCATATACTTGATGAACTCGATGCAGGCTGCGGTCTGTGCGTCGGTCAGGCTGTTCGATACAACAAAGCCCGTGCCGCCGGACATCAGGGAAGCGCGCTTGCCGGATTCGTTCGTCGGGAAGTTGGCAGGCTTGATATTCTCCGCGCCCGCCGCACAGTCTACGCTTCCGCCGGCATCCCAGACGCCGTTGAAGAGCATAGCGGTCTTGCCGTCAAAGAAGTCATTGCGGTACTGCTCGTCGTCGTCACCGCCAGGTCCAAAGTTCGCGGAGTCGATCTTCTGCAGGACCTTCTCCTGCATGAACGTCATGACCTCACGGAACGCGGGATCGTCAAACGATGCGACCTCTGCGCCCTGTGCATAGAATGCGCGGGTCGCTTCGTTCGCCTGGAAACGGCCAGCCGTCAGAATGTTGGTGGGCCAGCCTGCGTTCAGACCGAACGGGGTAATACCTGCGTCAACAAGCTTGTCGACTGCTTCCTCAAAGTCCGCCCATGTGCTCCAGTCGGCGGGGACCTTCGCGCCAGCCTGCGCGAACAGCGCTTCGTTGTACCAGAAGCCAACAGCTTCGATCTGCTCACGAACGGAATAGATCTTCCCATCCGCAGTCAGGTTCTGATCGTAGCAGACGCCTGCGCCTGCCTTGAAGCCTGCATCTCCATCCAGATACGGCTTCAGGTCAAGGATCAGACCGGCCGCGCTTGCGACGGGAACGATGTTCCAGCCGCCAAAGTCGGCGATGTCATAGAACTTGCCGCCGCTGATGTCGTTGAGCGCTGTGTTGTAGATGCCCTCCGCACCGGATTCATCGGGGATCGCGACAAAGGTGAACTCATCCTTGTGCATATCCGCGAAATCCTGATAGATCTGACGCATCTGTGCAGCTGCGGGCCATTCGGACTCGTCATGGTAGTAGCCGTGAACGAAGGTGATCGTAGGCTTCTCCGCGTCCGCCGGCATCTCATCCGTCTTTTCGCCCATGTTTTCCTTCGTCGTTTCGCCGTTGGCTGCTGACTGTTCATCCTTCTTCGGGGTGTCCGTGGTCTGCTTCGCGCAGCCTGCAAACAGGCTGATGACCAGAAGCGATGCCAGTAACAATGCAAGAATCTTCTTCATAATACCCTCCGTAATTTTTATTTGTCAGGCCTGTCTTTTGCAGGTCTGACCGGTAAGTTCAGTCTAGCTGCGAAAAAAGAAAAACGCCATAAAACATTTTGCCGAAAGGTTGTGCTTTTTTGACCTCGGGCGAAAAAAGAATCCGCCGCCGGATTGTGCAATTTCAACAATCCGGCGGCGTTTTACGCTGCGATAGATGTAATATTTTGATTCAGTTGCGATATTTTTACCGTTATTCGCGTTCCTGCTCCAAATCTGCTATGATGGAAACAACAGACCGCTGCACGTCCTTTCCCCGCAGCAGCTCTTCCAACTGCTGCTCCAGCTGGGCGCTGGTTTTGGCGGGCAGGACGGAATAAAGTGTCAGGATCTGCAGATCCGCCTGCTTGCAGACCTGCACGGCATCTGCCAGAACCGGCACCTGCTCGTGGATCCATGTATCCGAGATATTGGGATTGCTCGGCGCTTGATGCGTTTTTGTGACGATCTGCTCCTGCACGTCTTTACTGAGCATATATTTCAGGAATCGAACGCAGGCGTCGATCTGCCTTTCTGAGCCGTCGTTGCTGATAACATAGCCAGTCGCAGGGTTGGCGTATGCGATCGTTTCTCCCGAAAAACCGGGGAACGCGGCATAGCGGATCTCCTGCTTTGTCGTCGTTTCCGCAAGCTCTGTATTCGCCCAGACGCCGTCAATATAGATCGCGCTCTTGCCGTCAAAGAAATTCCGGCGGACGTCCGGCGCTGTGCCGCGCTGCGTGTCATAGGCCAGCGCACGCATAAGCTCGGACACCGCAAGCTCTGCATCCTCCTGGCGGCACACAGGCGTCTGCTTTTGCATAAAGGACAGCGCATCCTCGGATGCAGCTGCCAGTCTCGCGCCAAGGAAGAAGCCCATCTGGCTGACCTGAAGCTGAAGCGGCACGGCGCCGGTCTGCGGCGAGATCTCCGCCAGCGCATCGCAGGCCGCCCAGAACTCATCCCAGGTCTGCGGAAGCACGACCGTGCCCTCCGGCGTTCCGGTATCCGTGATCCCCGCCTGCTGGAACAAAGACGCATTATACCAGTAGCCGATATACTCCACCGCATCCGGGAGCGTATAGACCGCGCCGTCCGGCTCCTGCAGCGCCTGCAGGATCTGCGGACTGACGTCCGAGGCAAACGTCGCGTCCTCCTGCAAATATGGCGTCAGATCCAGCGCCACGCCCTTCTTTGTGGCATTTGAAACATACTGCACATTTCCGTTTGTACTGATGATGTTCGGTGTTTTATCGACCGCAAGCATATCCGCGGCCTTTTCCATGACGATCCCAAGATCCGGCGAGGTATCATAGACAATGTGAATGTCCGGGTTTTCTGCCTCGAACGCGGCAAACAGCTCGCGCATACCGACATGGTCGGCCCCGCTTCCGCCCCAGCCGTGCATGAAGCTGATGGACACCGGCTCCGTCTCCGCTGCTGCGGAGCAGGCCGTCAGGAAAACGCACAGAAGCACGAGCAGCCCGCAAAGCCGCCGCCTTTTTTTCATAACCACACTTCATCTCCTGTTCAGCTTTTCTTTCTTTTATGCTATCATAACAGGAAGAACGGCAAAAAAGCAAGAGAAAGGCAAGGATATTTTTATGCGCGAACGATTTAGAAACTGGATGCGCACACCATCCCTGCGCGGACAGCTGATCTGGCTGAGCGTCAGCTCCGTGTTGGTCACGCTGCTGATCAGTCTACTGATCCTGGTGCTTCTCATCAGCAACGTCATGGGGCCGTTTGTCAACCGCGAGGCAGAGTTTGCCATGCAGACCGTCTGCCGCAGCCTTTCCACAAAAACGCAGCTTCTGGAAGACATCCTGCTGCGCATCTGTAAAAGTCCGCAGATGACTGGCGAGGCCTCGGATGCCAGAGAGGAACAGTTCCGCAGCCTTGTTGATATTTACTCGGATAAAAATATTGTTGCGCCGGGGCTTCCGTTTGTGGAGATGGCATATTTCATGGATATGCACGGCGCGTTCGACGTGGTCAGCTATCACGAGCAGCTCTCAAGCGAGCAGCTTCGGCTGAATGAAGACAATCTGGCGCGCTATTGTGCCTTTCAGGAGAGCGGCACGGACGTACAGTGTACTGCGAGCGAACCATATCTGTACATTATCTTTACTGTTTACGACCGCTGGGCGGACCCGTTCGGCACGGTGATCTTCGTCGTCAACCAGTCCGCGGTCACGTCGATCATGGGCAAGCTCTCCGACTATCAGGATGCGTTCTGGTATCTGTTTGACAAGGACGGCGCGGTCGTCCTGTCGGAGAGCGCGCTGCGGCTGAGCGTGGAGGAGCAGCGCGAGCTGGCCGATGCCGGTCACGACGCCTGCTATACGCGAAAGCTTGACGGAAGCCGGTATCTCCTGTTCAGCGAAGCCTCCGGCATGGGGCTGCACTGTGCTGTCGGCGTTCCGTCGGTGCAAATCCTGCGGCTTCTATATCAGGTCGCCGCGCCGTATGTGATCGCCTGCGTTCTGCTTTTGCTTGCCGTCGCAGCGGTCATGTTCTTCGCTGTGATGCGGCGGCTGCGGCCGCTTCAGGAGATGACACTCCAGCTCCAGCAGGTCGCGCAGCAGAATTTCAGCGTCAAGCTCCCGCAATACGATTGTCAGGAATTTTCCACCATGAGTCAGGCGTTCAACGCCATGACGGACACGATCGACCATCTGATCAACGACGTTTATGAGAAAAAGCTCATCGCCATGGACAGCGAGCTTCGATTCCTGCAAAGTCAGGTCAACCCGCATTTCATGTATAACGTTTTGTGCAGCATCGCGCTCATGGCGCAGATGGATGGAAATACAGACATCCAGAAAATGGCGAGCAACTTTGCAGGGCTGACGCAGGCGCGGCTTTCCAGCGGCGGCGACATCAAAATCCCGCTGGCGCAGGAGCTGCAATACGCGAAATTTTATATAGAACTGCAGCAGATGCGGTTCGGCAATAAAATATCCTATCAGGTGTCCGTCTCGGACGAGGCGCTGCTTTCCTGCCTTGTTCCGAAGCTCACGCTCGAGATGCTGGTGGAAAACGCGGTCGGACACGGCATCGAGCCAAAGGAGGGGCCGGGGACTGTCCGGGTCTCCGTCGGCTGCACCGAAAACGGGGCGCTGGAGCTTGTGGTCACGGACGACGGCGTCGGCTTTGCCGGACAAAACGGGCAGATCCAGCTGCCGCTCGACCTGCCTGCCGTCGGAAGCCGCCACAACAGAGTCGCGCTGAACACGGTCTATCAGATGCTCAAGCACCTGTACGGCCCTGAATATGGGATCCGGATCACCAGCTTTGAAAACAGCGGAACGAAGGTCACAATCCTGCTTCCAAAGGAGGACAGTCAACATGTACAAAATTCTGATCGCGGACGACGAGGCGCTGATGCGCAAGGGCCTTTGCACACTGATTGACTGGGCAAAGCTCGGCTGTCAGATCGTCGGTACCGCCGAAAATGGTCTGCAGGCAAAGCAGGCCGTGCTCGACTATCAGCCGGACATTATCATCGCCGACATCAAAATGCCGGTCATGGACGGGTTGGAGCTTGCGCGGTGGGTCTGCGGCGCACAGCGGCAGATCCAGATCATTCTGCTGACCGCCTTTGCGGATTTTTCCTACGCGCAGCAGGCGATCCAGTACGGCGTCAGCGACTACGTTACAAAAACGGGAAATATGAATGACATCGTTGCCGCCGTCGAACGATGCAAGCAGAAGCTGGATCAGCAGCGGCTGCTCCATGTGGATGTTGGAAGCCGCATTTCGTCCATGCTCAGCGCAGTCCTGAGCGGTACGCTGCACCATGAGGCGGAGATACGTCAGCAGGCAACAGCCCTTGGACTGACCGCCTCCGGCTACGCCGTCGCAGTCGCGGATCTGCGCAGCGCGGAGGCCATGAACCCGTCTCCCATGCTTCGGGCAGGACTGGAAAAGCTGTTTTACAGTCTGCTTCCGCCGGAGCAGCTGTATCTCTGCCCGCAGGGGCGGCATGAGCTGTATATGGTGTTTCCGGACTGCTCCGACACGCAGCTTCGCAGCTTCTGCTTCGACTGTGTTTCCACGGCAAGAAAACTGCTGGGAAAGACGCTGTATCTCGGTGTGAGCGAAAACAGCCGGCCGCTGTGCGAGCTGCAAGACGCGCTTGCGCAGGCACACTGCGCACTGCAGGATCGCTTCTATGATCAGCAGGAGGTTCATTTTTTCCGGCATGTGCAGACCCAGCGCGCACCGACATACGCCGCGTACTTCACGACGCTCGGCAACGCGCTCAAAAGCGCCGATCTGCCGCAGGCGGAGACGGCTCTTGAACATATTTTTGACACACAGCGCCGCCAGCATGCGCCCGAAGCGCAGGTCAAGGAAACGGCGATGATGGTCATGCACACCTGCCGCAGTACGCTCGAAGCGTTCGGCGCAGATCTGGACGCAGTGGATCTGGACCGGGCGGAGTGGAAGCGTCAGCTTCAGCAGCTGCAGTTCCATCAGGACTGCATCCGCCACCAGAAGCAGCTTGTGCGCGCAGTCTGTCAGTATCTCGCGCTGCTCTCTACGGAGGGCGGCAATCTTCTGGCGGACGTGCAGAACTACATGGACCTGCATTTCTGCGAGGCGCTGACGCTGAGCGAGCTGGCGGCTGCCGTGCACGTCAGCCCCGGCTATCTCAGCCGCTTCTTCCGTCAGAAGACCGGGCGGACGGTCATGGAAACGATCGCCGGAAAGAAGATCGAGTATGCCCGCCAGCTTTTGGACGAGGGAAATCTGAAGGTATTCGAGGTCGCGCAGCGCGTCGGCTTCGAGGACACCACCTATTTCAGCCATGTTTTCAAAAAATACACAGGGATGTCCGCCAAGGAATATCTGACGCAGGCACAGCGCCGCAAGCGCGCGGCGGCGGATAAAACGCCCTGACATACACCAGCGGGGAGCCGACCGGCTCCCCGCTTTTTCGCTATTTCGCTAAATCCACCCCGCGCTTTTTATGCAGTTTATGCAATTAGAACAAAAGTGGTCAAAAAATCACAAGTGGACGTGAAAAAATCCCATGTTATTAGGACTTGATTTCATTTAGTATGGGAAACAGGATACCAGCCATTTTGAAAAAACAGATAAGTAAGGAGGATATGAAATGATAAAAGGAACCCGCTTTTTCAGCAGGCGCCTGCTTCCGCTTCTTTTGGCGGCTGTCATGCTGCTTGGAATGCTGCCGGCGCTGACGCTGCCGGTGCTGGCGGAAGACCCGCCTGCTTCGCAAAAATTGACAAACACAACAGATACAGAAGTTACCTATCAAGGTGCTGTTGGAACTGGATGCGCTCCATCACTGGTCGTCGATGGTGACACAAGCCATAACGACAACAAGTATTTTGTTGTTGGCAACGACCAGCCTCAGGTAAAAAATGAAACGAATCCGGTGAATCCAACCTATTGGATTCAGTTGGATCTTGGCAAGGAATATGACCTCTCCAAGCTCATGCTGTTCGTCTATCACGGCAGAGCGCTGAAAAATCTGGTCGTGCTGGCAGGCGAGGATGCCGACTTTAACAGCTACACGATCATCTGGAACGCCGACCGAGACGACTTCTTCGGCTTTGGGGAAGCTGGCACGGATAATCCGTTCGATGACGCGACCGCCGCGGGCGACACGATCGATCTGAGCAGCAAGGATGTTACGACGCGCTATCTGCGCTTCCTGAACAACGGGCACACCGCAAACGGCGGCGGGCAGGGCGCACACTACTTTGAGATCGAGGTCTACGGCACGGAGCACACCGGCGGCGGGACGCCGCCTGTGGCCACGCTGCGCAATGCTGCGGCAGGTCGTCCGGCGACCGTCAATAAGGACGGCAGTGTCGATCCCAACCGCGATCCCCGCCTGCTGACTGACGGCAACAAAGAAAAAGCCAACTACACAGAGATCAGCCGTGATAAACAGCAGGATACGAACGACCCGTCCTATGCGCAGATCGACCTTGGTAACGTCTACGCGGTCAGCGAGGTCCGCTTCTGGAATCACTGGGATGGCAGAGAGCTGAAGGCTCTGCACATCCTGCTCAGCGGGGATGCGGATTTTCAAAGCTCCACCGAGATTTACAACAGCAACTGGACGCCCACAGCGGAAGGGCTCACCGTGCAGACACCCAATGGCACACCGATCAACGCCCGCTATGTCCGCGTCTGGAATGACGGCTATGTCAATGGCAATCATGGCGGACATTACGTTGAGATCGAGGTTATGACTACGGAGGATGACAAGGGAGAGCAGCCCGCGGAGTACAACGACCGCGATGTGCTGACCATCCCGACCTATGACTATCCGGGCAAGACAGCCAATAACGTCACGCACCCGGACGTCCTCGATTTTACAAAGATCAAGGACGGGAACGGTGCTGTGCTGAACACATGGGGCGGCTACCGCTACTGGATGGCGGTCACGCCAAATCAGGAGGGCAATTCGCAGTTTGAAAATCCGTGCCTTGCCGCCTCCCACGACGGCATCAACTGGGACGTGCCGAACGGCATCGACAACCCGTTGAGCGCAGTCAAGAAAGAGCCGGACAACACGCACAACTGCGATACCGACGTGATCTACGATCCTGTCAGCAACGAGCTCTGGGTCTATTACATCTGGGAAAGGGACAACCCGCGTGGTACGCCCTCGGAGCTGCGCCGGATCAAGGTGCGTGAACGCAACGGCAGCTTCACGGTCGATGAGAAGGAAATACTCACTCAGAGCCGCTATCAGTACGATATGCAGTCGCCCGCCGTGGTGCGCAAGGGCGCGAATGAATGGCTGATGTGGTCGAATAACTCCGATCAGGACAGCGGCAATATCGGATGGAACAATCAGAACGGCTTCGTTGAGCTTCGCCGCTCCGATGACGGTAGCGTCTGGAGCGCCCCGCAATCGCTGCAAACGACGCTCGTGCTGAAGGGTGAGACAACGAACTACATCCCGTGGCATCTGGATGTGCAGTGGGTCGAGAGCGAAGGCGAATATTGGGGTCTGTTCTGTGCCTACCCGCAGGGCGGGGATTCCCGGGCGACCGATCTGCTGCTCGGCACATCCAAGGACGGCGTGACCTGGACGACCTATCCCAAGCCCATTCTCACGCCGCGCAGCGGGCAATGGGATCAGAACTTCATTTACCGTTCCACCTTTGTCTATGACGACGCGAATGATGTGTTGGACATCTGGTATTCCGGCGGTAAGCAGAATAATCAGTGGCACATCGGCAAAACAAAGGTCGAGGATTTTAAGGGAAAACTCAAAGTATCACTCACCTACGGCGACCCGTTCACTCCGGCTGCGCCGCAGGCCGGCGAGTGGATCGACGTCAACCCCGGCAGCGGCGACATCAAGTTTGATGCCTACACTGTGGAGAGCGACGGCTGGAAGGTTGAAAACGAAACAGATGCCGCCTCTTATCGAAAGGGCAGCAAGGCGACGCTCTGCTTCTACGGCACGGCGGTACAGTGGATCGGTCAGCAGGAGAGCTGCTTCGGCCAGGCGGTCGTCACGCTGGACGGTGTTCAGGTGAATGCCGATAAGGTAAAATCGCAGTATGTCGAGTCCGGCAATCCGCAGGATGTAGTGCTGTATTCTGTGGAAGGTCTGCCGGAAGCGGCGCACGTGCTGACCATCGAGCCGGAAAGCGAGGGGCAGCGCGACACTGTAGGCGGCGTGCAGCCCCACGGCGGCGTGCAGATCACGAAGCTGCAATACAAAGGCCCGGCAAAGGGCGCGGCCGAGACCGGCGCGTACTCCATCACGCCGGATACGATCAACGTCGGCGTTGGACAGACGGCACAGATCGACGTGCTCCTGCCCTTCAACGCAAAAAATACGACTGTGAATTATGTGTCCACGGCGGAGGACACCGCACGCGTCAGTAATACGGGTCTTGTCACCGGCGCTGCTGCGGGCAAAACCACGATCACCGTGACGCCCGGCGTGGGTGCGGCGGGGAACAAAACGGTGAACGTCACCGTGACCGCCGGCGGGCAGACCGAAACATGGGTGCGCGTGCAGGAGACGGACGGGAACATCAAATATTCCGGAGGCTGGGACACGGTCAATGAGGACGGCATGGACGGCGGCAGCGCCAAGCAGACCTCGACGACCGGCGCGACTGCGGAGTTCGCATTTACCGGCACGGGCTTCCGCTGGATCGGTCAGCGTGAGACCAACTACGGCGAGGCGCTCGTCTATGTGGACGGAGTCCCGTTTGCCTATGTAAGCGCCAACGGAGCTGCTGCGTATAAGTATATGCTCTTCCAGATCAATGGACTTGCGAATGAGGAGCACACCGTCAGGCTCGAGGCGCAGACGCTGCGGGCAAAAGGCGGCGGCAATGACCCGGGCATCTGGCTGGAGCTGGACGCGCTGGAATACTACACCGGCACGAAGCCGCTAAATACCGAGGCAACCTCCGTGGCGCTCCGCCCGTCCGAGAATATCACGATGGATGTCGGGGCTGAGGTCTCTGTGCTTGCCACGGCGATGAACGCCGACCGGGTGGCAGTCCACGGCAAAGCGCTGCAATACAGCGTTGTGGATAAGGACACGGCGGATCTGACCGACGGCGGAAGCGGGCTGAGGAAGCTGACCGGCAAAAAGGCCGGCGCGACCAAGCTGACCGCCTCGCTGACGGACAACGACGCAATAAAGGCGGAGCGCACCGTCACCGTCCTCAGCGACGGGATGCAGGAAACGCCGCGTATGCCGGTGGATGAGGAGCATCCGCTGCTGCTTGTCAGCATCTATGCACAGACCAAGAAGCAGGACTGGTGGGGCAGCGGCGTTCCCAAGGGCGTGCCCGCGCAGGGCAATTTGAGCGTGACCGGCGTGTGGGAGATGATCCCGGACGACCTGAAGCCCTATACCGCCATCCAGCTCCACGGCGACGACTTCATCGGGCACGGCTATGGCGGTTATGGCGACCACGACGCGCTGTGGGCATGGTATAGCTACTTTGTCGATCAGGCGGAGGCGTATAACGCGACACAGCAAGACAAGAGCAAACACATCAACCTCTATCTTACGCTGATGACCGGCGGTACACCGATCAGCTATCTGGATCGGACGATCCCCGACGCGGAGCTGCTGCAGTTCCTTGACGATCACGAGTGCATCAAGGGCGTTGTGCTCTCTGAGAATCATAATAACCGCAACACGGTCGGCGTGGCGCAGGTAACAGCCAAGTATCTGAAGCTGATGGCGCAGAAGGGCTGCTATCTGGTGCTGACTGATCTTGACAAGCCCGACGCAAACATGATGGAAAAGTGGTTCAACGACACGGACGAGCTGTATAACGCCGCGAAGAAATATCACAAGTACCTCATCATCAACTCCAAGAGCACCTCCGGCTCCGGCTTCAACACCGTGCGCAGCTTCGCGCTGGGCACATGGCTGGCTGGGCTGGCGGACAACTGGGGCGCGCTGACCGATGCGTGGGCGTGGTATGAATCCGGCTTCGCCCAGCTCTTCAAGCCCAACACCAGACCGAACTATGAGGATGTGCGCCGCGTCTACACCTTCCCCGAGACGCTGTTTGCCATGACCATGCTCCAGTGCTATGCGAACGGTGCGGTCGTGTTCAACGCCGAGCATCCGTTCTACTGCACCGGCGTCAATGACAAGGCATCGTGGGTGCTCAAGGAGTCCATTCTGCCGGCCTTCCGCTACATTGTGCAGCACCCGGCGGCGGATCGGGATACCGTGGCGGCGCAGATCAAGGCGGGCATCTTCACAAACGGTCAATATCTGCCTGCCAATTATGTGGATGGGCTGTATGGCAACCAGTGGGATTCCAATTTCCTGCAGACCACAGGCCGCTATCGCGTGCTGCCGATCTTTACAAAATATGTGCAGGACGCCGACGTTCCGGCGCATATTTTGAAAAACAAGCTGAGCGTGAACGATTTTAGAAGCTCGGCTGCGGCGACGCGGGAACGACTGGAGGGACTTTATCTCAAACACTACACCGGCACAGCGTATGCGGTGGAGCTGTATGGCAGCGAATCGCGCTGGCTCGTGATGAACAGCTCGTTTAACGAAAACAATGCTCAAAACGCGGTGATCGTGCCCAAAACGGCGACGTTTGCCACACAGATGGAGCTTGCGCTGACGCCGCATACCTATCTGGTCACAAGCGAAGCTACGGATACGCTCACCATCGACCTTAATAACTTCCGCGCGGATAAGGACGAGCTTTGGGTGTCCGGCAAAAGCCTGAACAATACGGATTGGGCGACCGTGTCTCCGAGCGGCTCTTGGAACGGCGACGAGCACCCGCACGTTACAGAGTATATGGCGTACCATATTGACAATCCGCAGCTTGATAAGCGGGACAATGAGCGCCACGATCTCCGCGACACCGTCATTAAGCTGACCGTCAATGAACAGCCCACGGCCACGGTCACACGTGTTGGGCAGGGCAGCAGAAGCCTCGCTGACAATGCGTTCTACACGGAAACGTATGAAAACGGCATCTACACACTGACCATCACGCACAACGGGCAGGTCAATGTGACGATCCGGAAGGGCGGCGCGGAGCCAACCCCAACAGTGACCGACTTCCGGCTCACGACAGATCCCTCGCCGCTGACCTCTGCGGGCGGCAAGGCAATGCTGATCCTTACCGGAACGAACCTGCCGGATGGCACGAAGTTCTATTGGGGCACAGACCAGGCTATGCTGACTTCCGTTGATGCGGAAGGCTCGGATGTCTCCCGCAGTGCGGAAGTCACGCTCACGAAGAATACCGGCACGGACGCTGTGACCTACTACTTCCGTTACAGTCTGGACGGAACGACGCTCGCGGGAGAGCTGACCGCAACAGTTCCCGGCACGGGCGGCGGCACACAGCCCACTGAGCCGTCGGTGACGGACTATAGCGTAGCGCCCACGGAGCTTCCCTCCAACGGCGGCATGATCACGGTCACGCTCGCCGGCACGAACCTGCAAAATGGCATTCAGATCAAGGCCGGCACGATCACTGCGAAGACGAGTGGCGATGCAGCGGAGCAAACGGCAACCCTGTCTCTGCCTGCTAATTACAGCAGCAGCTCCGTCAGCTATACGGTGCAGTACAGCCTGAACGGAACGGACTGGTTTGGCGGCAAAACCGTCCGTGTTTCCGGCCGCTACACGCCGCCGGTCGGTCCTGTCACGCCGTCTGTGCCGACCAAACCCGGCGTTCCGGAAAGAGATCCTTTCCCGTTCACCGATGTCTCCAGAAGCAGCTGGTATTATGACAGTGTCCGCGCCGCATGGGAAAAGGATCTGATCGACGGTGTAACGAGAACGCTCTATAAGCCGGATGACACGCTCACCGTTGCACAGGCTATCAAGCTGTCCGCTGCTCTGCACCAGATGCTGAGCAACAACGGAAAGGTCACACTGCGCAATGGCTCTCCGTACTGGTACAGCAGCTATGTCAGCTACGCGGTAGATAACGGGATCATTGAAAAGATGTATCTGGATTATACGCCTGCGCAGATGAATACCCCCGTCAAGCGCAATGAATTTGTCCACATTTTCTATGGCGCGATGAGCGACTACCGGCAGATCAATACCGTCGCGGATAACAAGATCCCGGACGTCATAACAACGGATACTTACGCATTGGAGATCTATACGTTCTACCGCGCGGGCATTCTGACCGGTTCTGACAAAAACGGCACCTTCTATCCGACGAACGACATCAAGCGGAGCGAGGTCGCGGCAATCCTCAGCCGCATGTATGACAAAACAGCCCGCAAGACTGTCTCACTTCCGTAAAAACGCAAGTTTCCCCCTGCTTTGGCGCATCCGGTTCGACCGGATGCGCCTTCTTTTTCAGTATGCTCCTTGCCTGATTGGGAAATTGGACATACGAAACGCCTTTCTCATGATTTCCTGTTCGCAAAAAGAAGCAATTGTGCGCACATTCAGCATGATTTGCAATATTTTAGGCAGGATATTGCATTGCTGGCGTGCACTCCATGTTATATAATTGAGAACATGTAAGCCAGACATTTGCCGCACGGCAACAGAAAGAAAGGAGATCCTTCATGCACAAAAGCACAACGAGCAAGCGAAAACTGCCGGATACATGGCTGGTCGTTTTTTTCATATTGGTCGTGATCGCGATTCTGACGTGGGTCGTTCCCTCCGGTTCGTTTGACTATGAAACAATAGATATAGACGGCACTGCAAGAAAGGTCGCAATTGCTGGAAGTTACCATGAGATCAGCAAATCTGAAGTATCCGCCACTGGACTTCTCGGCCTGTTTGCTTCTTTGTATGAGGGCTGCGTCAGCGCGGCGGACATTATTTTTGTGATCATGACCTGCGCCGCGACATTCGGTGTCATTGTCAAAACCGGCGCTTTCCACGCATTTATCGGTCGCGTGGTGCAAAAAAACGGTAGCCGCTCGCTGATCCTGATCCCTGTTCTGATGCTCGTCTTTGGCCTGGGAGGTTCTCTTTTTGGAATGCTCAGCGAGTTTTACGGGTTCTACCCGTTGATCGTCGGACTGATGATGGCTCTTGGATATGACGCGATGACGGGATTTGCCACGATCGCGCTCGGAGAATATATCGGGTTTATGGCCGCGACGCTGAACCCGTATACCGTAGCCGTTGCGCAGTCCATTGCCGGTGTGCAGCTATATTCTGGCATCGGTTACCGCGCAGTCTGCTTTGTCGTGCTGATGGGAGCAGCAGTGGCATATCTGATGCTGTATGCACGCAAGGTGCGCCGGAAGCCGGAGCTTTCGGTGGTTTATGGAGATCCGTGTACGCACTCGTTTGAACGCAGTCAATTAGACTCGTACACATTTACATGGCGACATACGCTGATTCTTCTGGACGTGCTTGCCACGTTGGTCATCCTGATGCTGGGAATGATCCGCTGGAAGTGGGGCTATAAAGAACTCTGCGGATTGTTCATTATCATGTCTGCCGTGGCCGCGCTGATCGATAAGTGGTCGCCAAACGACTATTGTCAGGAGATGCTTGCCGGTATCAGGAGCGTTGTGTGGGGCTGCATTCTGACCGGCCTTGCCAAGGGCATCATTGTCATTATGAATCACGCGCAGATCATGGACACCATCATCTATGCACTTGGAAATCTTCTGGAAAAAGCGCCCTCTGCAATTTCAGCACAGCTCATGCTGGTGGCGCACACGTTGATCAACTTCCTGATCCCGTCTGGATCCGGTCAGGCCGCCGCTACCATGCCTATCATGGCTCCATTGGCCGACGTGCTGGGCGTCAGTCGTCAGGTGGCCTGCCTGACGTTCCAATTCGGCGATGGTTTGAGCAACCTGTTATGGCCAACCTGCGGTATTGTGATCATTTGCGGGCTGGGTGATGTACGCTATGACCGCTGGCTGAAATGGTTCGGAAAACTTTTCCTGATCCTGTTTGCCGCACAGATGGTGTTGGTCGAAATCGCCGTGCTGACAGGTTTTTAACGGGAGAAAACTATGAATTATATTCGAGAAGCCATTACACAGCAACACATCGGGGAAGATGCCGTTGCGTTGCGGCGACACCTGCACGCCCATCCGGATCTATCCGAGCAGGAGTTTCCGACGATGGAATTGGTATGTGAGCATTTAGATGCGGCGGGCATTCCATACGAGAGGAATGTGGCGGAAAGTGGCGTCGTAGGGCTGATTAAAGGAGCTTTCCCCGGTCCGGTAATTGCGCTGCGGGCGGACATGGATGCGCTTCCGATACAGGAAGATCATCCGGACGCGCCATATTGCTCGAAGACAGCGGGTGTGATGCATGCCTGCGGTCACGACGCGCATACGGCGATCCTTTTGGGAACGGCAAAGCTGCTCCAGTCCATGCGCGAATCCCTGCATGGCTCCGTCAAGCTTTTATTCCAGCCGGCAGAGGAGACCATTGGCGGCGCAGCGCGCATGATCGCGCAGGGCTGCCTTGAAAGCCCACATGTAGACTCCGTGCTTGGACTGCACGTTGCGGGCGATCTGCCTGCCGGACAGATCGGGCTGAAATACGGAAAAATGTATGCAGCTTCTGATATGCTGACGCTTAAGGTCTATGGAACGTCCTGTCACGGTGCACATCCGAACGAGGGCGTGGACGCAATCCTGATCGCGGCACAGATTCTGACGGCAGTACAGTCGCTGATTAGCCGAAACATCAGTCCTACCGATTCCGCTGTATGTTCCTTCGGATCCATTCACGGCGGAACTGTGCGAAATCAAATTGCTGATTACGTTGAATTGTCCGGCATTATTCGAACACTTACGCCGGAAACACGTCTGTTTGCCAGAAAACGCGTCCGCGAAATTTGTGAGCAGACTGCAAGCATGATGGGTGGACGAGCAGAGCTGATTGTCGAGCCGAGCTACTCTCCGCTGATCAACAATGACCGTATGGTTGATTTGGTTCGTAATGTAGCGTGCGCACAGTTTGGCTCAGACAAGGTGATCCTGCGGGACGTGCCATCGTTGGGGGTGGAGGATTTTGCGTATTTTGCCGCAGAACGTCCAAGTTGCTTCTTCCATCTGGGGTGTGCGCATCCAGAAGAAAAGCGACGCATCGGACACAGCTGTTTCTTTGACATCGATGAGCGATGTATTCCGATCGGGATCGAGTTGTATATTGCCAGCGTCTTGCGCTTTTTACAACACGGCAACAGCGACGTAGCCGGTATCGTGTAGTCAATTAAAAAGCCCCGGCTCGGTATTCCGAGTCGGGGCTGCCATTTGTCCATCAAAAATCCATGTCAAGCCGCTTTCCGAAATCGCAGGCCGTTTGCCCTTACGGACAGCTCCTGCGACAGAAGGCGCAGCGTTTCAAATTCATCGTCGAGGCCGTCCAGTTCCCGGCGGAGAATTTCTTCGTAGTGCTGCTTCTTCTGCTCCAGCGTGGCAATCTTGTTGACCCACCGCTCCATGACGCTGGGGCTGCGGCTGCCACTCTGGATGAGATAGTCGGCCTTCTCCTGATACAGCGCGATCTCCTTCTTGACGGCGGAATAAAATTCCTCCGTCATTTTGTCGCGCTGCTTGGCGTCATCAATGATGTAAAAGCTGTTGACGCTCAAGGAGTTGTCGTTCTGATTCATCGCGCTGAGCTGCTCAATGAACGTTTCAAACGTGTCTACTTTGTCCATGTGCTGCCGCGGGATGAAATACAGATGCCCGGTCGAGCTGACCTTGGTGGCCTCCAGCATCCGCAGATAACTCAGGCAGATCGTCTCAATTTGCCTGCGGTTTGCGCAGATTTGATAAAGCTCAAACAGTTCCTCCGCCCGGCGGCAGTAATTCAGGGGATCAATATCGGCGTCAAAGCCAATATTGTCATACCCAAACCGATTATCGCGCCGGTCATAGAAGATGTTTGCCAGCTTTTCATACTGATTCGTCCGCTGGTTGAGCGTTTCCTTGACCAGCTCGCGGGAATATACGTCCTCAGTGTGCGCGTTGTCGCGGCAGTAGACCGCGTAGATATGATGCGCACCGGGATTCTTTACCGTGATTCGGTCTTTGATATCGCCCGTCGCGGAGCGAAACGCATCCGACACGGAAATTCGCTTGCTGCCGGAATACGGGATGTTCAGATCCTCACAGAGCTGCGCCAGCGCCTCCTTCTCCACCAGAATATTGGCAAGCGAGAAATAGAGGAATTTGCCCAGCACGGAGGCCTTATCGCCGTTGGCTGCGCCAAGGATGTCCTGAAAATTCGTAATATTTGTCATGTGCATTTCCTTTCTAAGCCGTCTTTCGTTTCGTCCAGTCCAGCAGATAATCGTCCACGCCCTTGAAGCGCGGGTTCCAGATACATTGATAGTACCGGATGCCCGGAATTGACTGCACCTTGCGGCGCAGGGCGAGGATCGCCTGCCGAACCTGCGGATTCGTAAACTGATCCATGTCCATCGCCTCCATGACCTCCGTGACGCCGAGCGACTGGAGCGTTTCCCGCAGTCCTTTGTGGGCGTTCACGCCGCCGAGACACACAAAAAGCGCGTTATTGGCAAAATAGCTTGCAATATCGCCCTTGAGCGGCCCCTCGGTGAGATAGGCACGCTTCTGCGTGGTGTCGCCGGTGACGTGAATCCATGAATAGCTGCGAGTTCCATTTTCCATGCGGCTCGGCCGGCTGGACAGCCAGCGGTACTTTCGCGCCGCGTCGTCGTCCAGCCGGATCTTCATACCTTGGATCAAGCCGTCCTCGTTCCGCACCGGGATGAGGAATCCATTCGCGCCTGCCAGCGTCCACGTCCCGTCCTTCGTATAAAAGCCGGGCAGTCTGTGCAATTCATGATTGCATCGAAGAAGTGATGCCAGCAAGCGCCGCTCGGATTCCGTTTCCGGCATGGATTTATAGCCGTTCCGCTCAATAACTTCATCAGGAAGTCCACGCTCATGGAGGTTTTCTCTGTGCCGGTCGGAGAGCGTCAAAAGCGACAGCATCTCCGAATATGCCGCATGACGCTGCTCCAGCGCATACGGTTCCCGGCTCGTTGTGTTTGGGGAACTGGGCTGCAAGGGCAGCTTATACACGTTGCTCTTTGCAGCCAGTTCCAGATAGGCTTCTTTGTTCGTCAGACCGTTCAACCGCGCATACAGCGTCACGCTGTTGCCGCTTGCGCCGCAGAGGTTGCAGCGGTACTGATCGGTTCTCGTGTTCAGACTCAGATGATATTTGCCGGTTCCGTGGTCACCGCAGAAGGGGCAGCTTGCCTCAACTTCCTCACTGTGAAGCGTTCGGTCATTGAGGACAAGCCCGCACCGTCTGGCGGCTTCCAGGATCAGCAGCTTCTGATAGGCCAGACGGCGCGCCCCCTTTCTGAAAAGTAAGGTTACGCCGCCTTCGGCATTGCAGTGCTGCCTGCCCGCACGGAAAGCTCCGCATTACGGACGCATTTGGCGAGGATCATCTGACTGGTCGGGCGGATGTTGCTGAGATCGTCCACAGATTCCATGTTGTCAAAGAACACCGGATAATTACGGCCGGTGAGACGCTTCACCAGTTCGGACACCTCCGCACCTGCCCGGATCTTCTCAGAGAGCGAGAGGCGGTCATAGCGGCGGCCATTGTAGGTAAAGCGGAACACATCCTTTAATTCGCCGGTCGTCTTGACCACATCATAGAGCGAGATCTTCACACGGTTCAGCGCGAGCTTCGAGAATGTTAGTTCCGCGCGCTTGCTCATGTAGAGGATCACGTCTTTCATAACGATTTTCTTTTCCGTGATCTCCTGCTCAATGGCTTTGATGCGCGTATCAAAGTCCTCCGGTGCAGCGCTCAGAACCTGCTGCGCGGCGGCAAGCTGCACCCGGCAGTCCTCCAGAGACGCTTTGCACGCGGTAAGGCGTTCACTGTCCGCAGGACCCAGCGTGCCGCACTCCATAGTTGCGGTCAGGTTCTGGATGCGTGTGCGCAGCTGCTCCAAGGTCTGCTGGCGCTGCGTATTCTGCTGCGCGGCAGCGGTCTGAAGCTGTTCTCGCTTCTGGTTCAGTTCGTCGATCTCGGCCTGATATTTTTCAATATCTTCGGCCTTGAACTGCTCGAACGTACTTTGACTTTTCTGCTCCATCTCCTGAAGCTCCGCGATCTGACCTTTCAGCTGTGTGCCGTCGGCAGCGATTTTCTCCGTTTCCGCATGTAAAGCCTGACGGAACGCCGGATATTCCTGCTGTGAGAGCACACGGCGACAGACCGGGCAGCTTGTACCCGGCTGAAACCGCTTCAAAAGTGCGGCGTTCTGCTGATACTTCTTCCCGAGCGCCTGCACCTTTGCCGTATCCTCTGCCAGCGGGCCTGTGTATTTTGGCTGGTAGACCTCGGACGACCGAGCACCCAGCTTCGCGTGAAATTCTTGCAGCTTCGCGTCCAACTCTGCTGTATCCGGCGTTTCCGGTGCTTCGCCGGAAAGCTCCTCGTACTGCTCGCTGGCCTGCACGAGCTGCTCCTGCAAATCCTCTAAATTGACGTTCTCGAACCGCCGTGCTTCCAACGATGCAATTTCACTCTGCAATTCCTGAATCCGCACAGTCAGTCCGCTGGAGAGTTCTTTGCTGCTCTGCCGCTGCTTCTGCGCCAGATCCAGTTTGCCGCTCAGATAGACTGCGTTCTGTTCCAGTTCCCGAATTTCTTCCCGACGATTCTTGAGAAATGTCTCAGGGGATGGAAGCTGCACACCGGACAACCGCTGCTGCGTCTGCTCATTGAGCAAGGATAACACGTCAGCCTGCTGAACAGGCGGAAGATACCGCTCCAGCAGCTTCTTTCCATCCTCGCCGAGTTCTTCAATGAAGTACAGGGGATTGAAGATAGAGAGAAACACGTCCCGTTCGCCGAACATCTCATTGAGATCCGTCTGCCGGATGGCATAGCCGTCGTAGGTGATGCTCATGCGATCCTTCTGCCGGCTGCGGGTCAGCTCGTGCGCTCTGCCGGTATCATCCGTAAAGCGCATCGTGATCTGCAGGTCCGGGTTCGTCTCGTTGTGCAGCCGGTCGATGCCGCGCTCCCCGAAAAAGGGAAGCCCTGTGACGGCAAACGCAATCGCATCTGCCAGACTGGATTTGCCGCGGCCGTTGCCGCCGGTCACAATGGTAGGATTGCCGAACGTGATCTCCATAGGCGCTTCATAGCATTTGAAGCCGGAGACGGTCATGCTGATGATCTGAAAGCCTTTGATCTTTTCCATTTTGCTTACTGACACCTCCTATTACGCTGCCTGCTGCACGACCTGATAGCCATCCAGCGTGTAAAATGCGACGTTTCCCTGTTTCCGCATCGTGATCTGCGCGTCATAGAGCTGCGCGCCGGGCGTGAGCATCGGATGACTGCCCTGTGCGTAGACCTTCGCCTGCTTGCCCTCTGCGTTTTGCAGCACGGCGCAGACCAACGGCTGGCCGGACATATCCTGCTGATTGCTTACCGATACCACAATGTACTGGCAGACCTGCCGCGTCGTAAACGGGAGCGGCTGCTGTACTTGCTGTGGCTGCTGCGATGGTTGCTGCGGCGCTTGCTGCTGCGTCTGCGGCGTGGCCACCGGGGCGGTATTCTGTGCATGCTGTCCAGCCTGCCCGTCGCGCTTGTAGCTGAGCTGTGCCTGCGCTGCACCCGGAGATGTGGGAAGCTGATGCAGCTTGTCCAGCAGTTCCAGATACGCGGCATTCAGCTTCGGCCGCTCGGTATCGCAGATCACATAGGAGTTGCCCTTCTGCTCAATCTTGACCCAGAGCGGCTTCGTCATCTTGTAGAGAACACGTCCAATGCCCCACTGCACGGCGGAGCGTTTCATGGAGTCCGACAAGCCGCCCTTAATGGGTTCAATGTCGGAATCCTCCGCACCGTCCCACTTCGTAATGAAGCCTTTGCCCTCAAAGTAGATGGAGATGCCGCAGATCTGCGCGTCCTTCTTCCCGTTCCCATGCCACGGCCTGTAGTCGTTGTACCAGTTTTCCGGCCCCACGACTTCATCCAGACGATCCTGAATGGCGCGGTTCGTGACATACGGAATGGCAAGGCCGCTGGTCTTGTCTTTCGACGTCACCTGAATGCGCCATTCCAGATCCTCCGCCGCAAATGGCCGGGCCAGTTCTTCCCGGATGGTCTTTGCGTCTTTTGTCATACGTTACCCTCCAATAAAGTCTTTCAAGGTCTTTCCGTTTGGGATCAGCACATCGGAATAATAGTACGACGGGTCTTTGTCCTTCAGGTGCTCCAGAAGATCACGGTACTCCAATTTCAGCTTGTTATCCCTGACGTCAAAATTATCGTCATTGTTCGGCAGCCGAAGCAAATATCCCGGCAGGTTGGAGATGCTGCCCGTTGTCTTATAGACTGGCAGCACGTTGTTTCCGGTGCAGAGATGAAAATTGCTCTGTGTTACGTTGGAAAATGGATAGCAGAACATTTCTGTGCTGCTTTTCAGATCTTCATCCGCAACGACACCTACCCGGCAATCACTGACCTTGCCCAGTTCAGAGATCTGAAACCCAAAGACGAGCTTCGGCAGCGGAAATCTTTCATAAAGCGTATTATGGTAGGTGATGTCCGCATAACGCTGCTGGCAGAGCAGGCAGTACCGTTTTGCGCCGCTCTCACAGATCTCGACGGAAAAGCACCCCTTCGGAAGCAGACCGCTTGAAATGAACGAATTGCGGTTTGTTGCGTGGATGATTGCCTGAAACAGATCCTCCGGGCAAATTTCCTTTCTGCTGATCACACCAAGGATTTCCTGCTTCAATACCACTGTTGCCCGCTGGGGATCGATCTCAATAACCAGTTTTTGTGTTCTGTCCATCACGCAGCCCTCCGTTCCGTACACCGCGCATTGCGCTGTGCTGCTTCAACCGCTTTTTCCATCCCGCATAGCCTCTTATCAAAAAATGTGAAAATGTCAAGCAGACCATCGATCAATTGGACATAATCACAAAATTCGTCATCATATGCGAAAACAATGCCGCTGGAAAACTTTTTCCCGGTTTTCTCTTTCAATGCCCAATCATAGCAGTAGGAATCCAGCCATAAAGCATTTTTGATGCACGTGCTGGCCTCACGCCAAAATGGGTTTTCTTCGGGTTTCATGTGAAGCAGCGATTCATATTGTCTGCAAAGGCGGATATAAGCGGTCATGTTTTCAGACGAAAAATAATGATAATAGGAGGATATATCATATTCATAGTCCAGCTTCTGGTTGAAACAATGAAATTCGGAGACGATATCCAGAGCCAGTTCCTGAAGCTCATAGAAGGAATCTTCCCGCAAAATATGCTGGGGAAACGCCTTTTTGAACACATCAAACCGTCCGTGATCATAAAAGGATTTTGCGATTTGGATCGCATAAAAGATAAGCGTAAGCTCCATAACTTCTCCTTAGCAAAACTGTTTCATTTTTTGTGCCTGCGCCGGAAGTGATGCAGCGCCGTCTGCAAGAACGCAGCTATAGTAGCTGCCTGGCCAGTTGTAATAAAAGAAATCAGCAACAGGCCATATATCTTCCAATTCAAATTCCTCATAGCAAATATCCTCCAGGAAGATGTCTTGACCGGTCAAGAACGGGAGAACCACACGATACACAAGGTAGGGGTTTAAGCGCTCCGTAGAATCCGTCTGATTCTTTTTCTCGCGTTCTTTTGCCCCGCAAAGGAGCGTCATCAGCGCGGTTAGATCAGTTTGAATCATGTTTGCTCTCCCATACCAGCTTCACCACGCAGATGGCATAGTCCTTCATATTGCAAAGAATTTTCTTATGCTCCGCTTCATTCAGATACGACCGGCCTTCGCGCAGGAAGTAGATCCCGCAGTCTGGCATCAGCTCTCCAAACATGTTGGCGATGTGCCACTCCATGTGGGAGCGCGCTTCGGCGGTATCGCCCTTGAGGTAGGCCGTGCACATCTTTGTGTCACCGACCGTTTGCTCATTCCCAATTTCCAGATGCTCCATGAAGCCGGCCAGATGTGCCTTTGCGCGCTCATCCAACTGATGCTTCGCGGATGCGTAGAAATACAGGAACAGCGCCGGTTCGTTTCTGCCCAGAATGACGCTGTATGGACTGGATACTTTCTGTCCCCATGCGCCGCCGGACGGTTCGAACCGCGTGCAGAGTTTTCCCATCTGCGGAACGATCCGCTCCGTGACCTGCTGCCAGACCGCTTCGCGTGCCGTCCGGTCATCTGCTTCTGTGACGGGTGCAACGATTGCAAGATTTGTAGTTAACATAATTCCTCCTAGCTCAGCGCCAGAAATCCGTTCGGCGTCAGGACGTTGAAGATCATCTTGTTGCTGACGACCTCATGCACCTCTGCGCCGGTATGGTTTCCGCGCTGGTCAAACTGTTCCTCGCGTTCTGTGTTTTTGACTTTCACAATACGGCCCTTGATGATGTGCGGAGTATCGCATTCAATCAGCCCGTTAATCATCCCGGAGCCGCCGATGAGACCGATCTGCCCAATGGAAAGGGGCAGAAGCGGATGCTTTTCCGTGCTGTCCAGTGCGCTTTTTGCATGCAGCAGCCGTGTAAAGCTGCCGGAGCGCGTCAGCTGCCGTTCCAGCTCCTTCTCATTGAATCGTTCGCCGCGAAAGACCTCAACGTTCTTTGTAACGGCGGGCAGTACATACCGGTGTTCCTCCAGCTCCGTGACACACGGAATTTTCTCCGGAACCAGCGTCTGTGCGCCCAGCCGGTCAGCCGTTTCATCGTCTTCCGTCGGCTTTCTCCGAAGCCCCAGAACGACCGCCTGATGGAATCTGGCAAACTCGCCGCTTGTGAATTTCCAAACGGAAAGGTCTGAAAAGTTCTCCGCGAGGATTTTACAGATGTCCGGCGTCAGCCGATAATACGGCACGATGTAGATGAGCAGGCCGCCCAGCATGAGCGTCCGGATGCTCTGTACCAGAAACTGCTTTTCGCTGCGTACCCGGCTGCCGCCCTCGGTCAGAACGGACAGATACGGCGGGTTCAGGAACAGCACATGAAACGCCTCGCGGCTGATCTGGCTGTGAAAGAAGCTGCCGAAGCCGACGCGATGGAGCCTTGTCTGGGCTTCCTCTGCGCGATGTTCGTCCAGTTCCATGCCGTAGGTGTAGCAGTTGTTGCCGTCGGCAAGCTGCCTGAGCGCCTTGCCGCAGCCACAGCACGGGTCGAGCAGATTCGTCGTCACGCCCTCCGGAAACGCGATCCCGCGCAGGATGTGCGTGATATTCTCCGGGTCTGTCGGATAGTAGCCCATACGGACATGATTCATCAGCCGCCCGATCACCGCCGCGTTGACGGTGTCCGTTTGCGGAAGAGATTTCGCAAAGCTGGTCAGGACTTCATACACAGGCTTGTACGCTCTGGACATGAGATCAAAGCGGCCCAGTCCCGCTTGAAGCTGCCCGGCTTTTCCTGCCAGCGCGGATTCCTCCAATTCCAGAAGATACCGCTGTGCATCGCCGAACGCCGCAAGAAGCGCGTCCCGTGTTTTCTGCAATTCCAGATAGTACGCATACGCACGCTGCGGCTGCGCCGTGCGGTATTTCTCCACACCAGCGCGGCACTTGAGCAGGCGCTGGCTGCCGCGCAGAATGGCTTCTGCCGTCTGCCGAAGCTGTTCCAAGGCATAAAAGGAACGTTTGGGTTCCTTCTGCAATTCCTGTCCCATCCCGTTTGACCTCACGCTGCAGGCTGAATGCTCTCAGCCGCAAAGTCAAAGACCGGTGCGTTTTCCTCCGGCGTGCCGGGGAGAATGCGCAGTGTGTAGCCTTTGTCCCGCAGCAGCTTGAACGTACTAACCATGCGCTGAAGCTCAAAATCATCCGCTTCATTTGCATCGTTCGCGCAGGCGGCCTTTTCCGCCGCCTGCTGTGCAAGCACCTCCTGCACAATTTTTGCGATGTTTGCTTTCATTTCGGTATCTTCCGGCGTGTCAGAGGGTTCTTCCTCTTCCGTGCGCGGCTTCTCAAAGCGTCCCTGCGGTCGGCTTGCCGTCAGGCGCAGCCAGAAGGTCCGCAGCATGGAAAGAAGCAGCGTCAAGAGCATGCCGCGCGGTTTCGGCGTCAGATGCACGATCTCATCCGCGTCCGCTTCGCCGATCTCACTGACCGCCACGGTCAGGCTGGGAGCCTTGACATAGTTGGCGGAGAAAAAACGGGAGACGGCGGCGCTTTCCGAGATCATCGCCTCATTGACACTGACGCGCTGCGCCAGCAGTCTCCGGCAGATGACCGTACCGCATTCCAGTTCGGTTACGTCCACGATGTCTGCGGAAACTTCACCGGCGGTAATAAAACCTCGGCCGGAAATATGCTTTGCTTTCAAGCCGTTCTTGACGTGCAGATGCCCGTGGACGATCACGTTGTCCGTGGCGAGCGTTTCATAGTTATAGGTCGCACCGGCTGGGATATAGACTGTCTTCATGCTCAAAAATCCTTTCTTTTTACGCTGCTTTCTGTTCTTCCTTGAGCCGTACCGGGAGGACAATGGCGGAGCTGTTACCCGCCACGAGCAAGATCGCGCCCAGCGGGCTGGTCAGCCGCATTGTCACCATGTCCTGCTTTTCAAACTGGGTGAGCGCATCCAGCATGAATCTTGCGTCAAAGCCAAAGATGATGCTGCTTTCTGCGCTGATGGAAACCGCCGCTTTGTAGAGGCAGTCCTTCGCACGCAAGGTCAGCAAGCCATTTTCAAACCGGACATAAGGCTTGTCTGTCTTTCCGATGCAGGCCAGCAGATATTTGAGTGCCTGCACAAAGTCTTTCCGATGGAAGCAGAATTCCTCATTCCACTCCTGCGGAACGATGTTCTCATAAATAAGAGGTGTGGCATTCGGAACGCAGTGTGCCGTCAATCGGATCCATTCATTTTGGAACGTGACACATCTCTCGTTTACGTCGATCTGAATATCCGTATTTCCAAACACTTTGAGATGTTCCAGCGCCGGAACAGCGACTGTAAACGGCTTTTCAACACGCAGTCCACCATCATCACAGCAGGCCGCGCGATGTCCTTCCACCGCCCAGATATGCTTGTTCTGGAACAGAACACCCTGATATTCCGGTCTGGTGCTGCGCAGATCTACGGCATACTTTACCTGCTTGACGCATTTGAGAATGTTTGCCGCGTTTGCCGTATAGCTTTGCTTGGCTTCAAACTCCGGCCATGTGGGGCATTCCTCAGCTTCATAAACCGGGAACTTGCCGCCCTTGTCTCCGCAGCGCATGGTTATGATCTGTGATTTCCTTTGGCCGGACAGCTCCAGTTCCAGTTGGCCTGTAAAATAACGGCACACCTTCTGGACACCGGCACTGTTCCAAAACACGAACGCAAAGTCGTCGCCGCTCGCGGGGATCGTCACAGAGAGCCATGTATTGAAGTTTGTTGCGGAGAGCGTACAGTGATCCGCTGTAAATTCCACCTTGATCTCCTGCAGGACTTTGACCGGACTTTTTGCCGGAATGTCCATCAATGCTGTCATCGCTTTATAAAAGGCTGCTGCGTCTACAGAACTTCTCATGCTGCTTTCCTCCTTGTTTTTTGTAGGGTGGCACGCATATTGACAGAACCCGTTGCAAACGTGATCTGCCGCACGCGCGTTTCTCCGACGGTCAGGATGTTGTAGATCATGTCCACGACGGCGGTAGCCGCTGTGATGTTGGCGGCGATGCTCTGCGGCGCGGAAACAGACGCCTCGGCGCAGCTCAGCTCCGTCGGGAATTTGTCTGTGTCCTGCAAAACCTCCGGGAACGCCGCTCCGACGGGCCGGTAAAACGTGCGCCCGCCGCTGCGGATGCCGCAGACGATCTGCCCGGTGTGCATCCCGTTGCCGCTGTCGATGTAGATGAGATCATCCAGCTTGTAAAAGACCTCGTGGCAGAGTTTTCGACTCTTGTTGTTGTCCACCGCGCCGATGAGGATCACCAGCTCTTTGACGGTTGGAGAATGCCAGTACGGCCCGGTTGGGAACGTCCGTGCCCGCAGCATGGAAAGAAGCCGCTCGCCGGACTCGATAAACTCCGGTACATACTCCGTTTCCATCCCGAACACAGAGGAATACCGCTCAGCCAGCACCTTTGCCTTGTTTTCACCAAGGTCAGCCGGTGTAAAGTTCTGGCGAACGAGATTCTTTTCCTCCACAATATCTCCGTCACAGATGATAAAGCGGACAGGACGTTCCAGCGCGTACAAAAGCCGGTACAGATGCGGCGCGATATGCCCGCCGGTGCCTCCGGCTCCCAGCATGACGATCTTCACGGGTCGGTTCTCTGCAAACTTCATCCCGCACCTCCTAACAGACTGCCCAGAAACGAGCGCACGCCCGCGAAGTGTGCGGACGGCGGTTTCGGGAGTTCTGGAAGCTGATGGACGACCTTGCCGCTCCATTCCGCGGGAAAGCCGCTGTCCAGTCCTTCAAGCACCAAGCTGGGCTCGATGGGGACAAAGCTGCCGCCGCAGGAAATGCGGGCGGAGATCTCCGGGAAGAAGCGATCCAGACGGCCGATCACGAGATACAGCCGCGTGCCGCGCTCGTCCTGATCGTCGATAGCAGAAAAAATCGCCTTCATGCTGTTGTGGGAGTGGATATCCGCGTAGTACAGATACCGCGTATCGTCCGGAAGGTCTTCATCCGTCAGCCGAACCGTTACGCTGTCTTTGGTGACGCGCTGCTTCGGGACGAACGGGATGAATTTCTGTTCCTTCCGATCCCAGTAGATACGGACAAGGGCTTCAAGCTCCGCGCCCAATTCCATCTGGCTTCTGAAAAAGCCGATGATGGAGCGCAGCAGCTCCTGCGGAATGCGAGGAAGAGCCGGGCGAAAGCCGGCTCTTACCTCTGAAAATTCCGTGATCTTGTGCTTGGGCGCGATAAACTCGCCGAGCTCGCTCCGGCGCATCTCATACGTCTGTCCATCCCGTGAGGGGATGAGGCAGATGACCTTGTTGGACGCGCGCGCAGCCTCCAGCGTCGGGAATACGCCCTTGTAGTCCGCGATGCCCTTCTTCTGCATCCGGATCTGCGGCTTCACGACGCACTCCGGGTCCTTGACCTTGCCTTTTTTCAGGCTGTCCAGGAATGCTTTTGACTTCTCAATCTCCGCTTTCATGGCCGCGATGGTGTCCGTCTTGGGCGCAGGGACGGTCTTCGTAACATCGCCGTACCGAACCTGCCATGTGACAGCCGACGCATCCTCTAATTCGGGGAAATCATCCGCCTTCTGGATACGCAGAGCCTCGAAGGTCATATCCGCATCCGTGATCTGCTCTCTGGCGCCGCCGTACTGAAAAACGGGCGGCTTGTCAAAGAGCGACAGTTGTGTTTGGGGTCTTGGCGCAATGCTTTTGACCGGGGCTGCTTCTGGGATGGGGTCGCTTTCCGCGCTTGTAAACGCCGAAAAGAGTTCCAGAGGCTGTTTTTCTTCTGCCGGTACTTCCTGCGTCTTTGCGGGAAGTGTCTGTTCCGGCTCGGGCTGTGATTCTGCCGTCTCCGTCTGAACCTGTTCCGGATCAAACTGAGACTTGACTTCTTCTGCCAACGTTGGCGCGGGAGGAGGCGGCGCAGGTTCATCCGAACCGCTGCCGAAGATCTTATCTACGTCAAACTCCTCATCATCGCCCAGTAAGGCAAAGCCGTCAAATACGTTTTCTGTGCCTGTCATGCTGTGTCTCCTTTCATTTTTTGTGTCCGGACGCAAAAAGACCGCAACTGCCAAACGGCAATTACGGTCTTATGAGTCCATTCTTTCATTCCATGTCCTGCGTGCGGAACCGGGGGCATACCTGTCCCCAAGTTTTCACCTCCGCCCTAAAATAGCTCCGCCCTTGATCTGCTCTGACCTAGAATACAGGAGTATTGTAGCAAATAATTCGATATGAAGAAACTTGCAGATATAGCAAGAGAACAGTATTTCTTTATATTTCCATGTATCTCTTGATTATATATGGAATTTTCAGTTGAAACACTAGAAATACACGCCTCGCAGAACTGCATGATCTGCTGCATATGAGGATGTCTGGTCACAAGGATTTTTTTGCAGGAAACAGCCTGCTGACATCCATGTATGAATTTTTCGTAAAAATAACCGACAGGCTGATGGCCACCCATCGACTTTTTCAATTCTGCCGCATATAGTAGAACTACAAAGAAAAACTTCGGTTTTGTAAGGGTCGCAGCGTATGCTGCGGCTCTAGTTTTTTGCTTTCCTGTGAGGCAATCAGGCGCATACATATTGACTTGCCCAATTGCCTGTTCTGTGTTACGATACGCGAGTGTGCGAAAGGAGGGGCAGCGATGCAGTATTCGATGGAAGAATCCGCCCTCATTGGCGGACTGATTGCGGAATATTTCTCAAGACCGAGCGTTTCAGAGTCATTGCAAGCTGCTTACAGGCAGGTGCATCAGCATTTAATAGATGGTCATTTGACGCAAGACGATTTGAAACGGATTCAGGCTGCGTTGGACTTCCTACTCCCAGTCTTTCCACTGGAGCGCGAAGCGCAGAAAGCATTCCGCGCCGCACTTCTGAAGACAAAGGCAATGCTGAAGAGCAGAGCATAAAAACCGCAGGCAAGCACTTTTGCTTGTCTGCGGTTTGTTGCATCCAGAAAATATTTTTTCAAAAAATTCTGCGACCAACGGCGATAAAACCGTACTTATGGGGTGAAAGGAATGTATGCCCCTTGCGGCTGCGCCGGAGGCTGCATGAGCTTCAAATACTGATACAGGAGGTGGAATGAGCATGATGGTGTTCGATGTTCAGTATGAATTTAGATGCCAGACTGCTTATTTTGCTCTCTGCTTTTGGAGGCAGCGATTGAAACTTAGCAGGTTGTGGCATACAATTTGTATATAAATTACACGTTGTATGCCAACACAAAAAGGAAGAGAAATCGGATGACACGGATAGTATGTAATGACCTCACGTCACATTGAAAACCATTAGGAGAATCGAGATGAAAAAAGGTATCGTACTAATTTGCGTGCTTGCTTCTCTTTCCATCTTCTCAGGCTGCACAAGCAACAAAAATGATACAAGAACCGGAGGCACTATGCCAATTATCACTATTTACAATAGAGACTACACTGCGTCTGATATGACAGTTTCAGAACTTCCTTTGGGGTATGAATACATTGGTGATTTACCAAAGGAAGCCTCCAATGATACTGGATTGGAGGGATGTAAGATGTATGCAATTAAAGAATTAAATAGTCTTGCAGACTTTTACTTGTACCAAGAATCCGAGAATACTTCTGACAAAAAGGATGCTTCCACCGAGCAATCACAGTGGCATTATGTTCAATGGGTTTTGTGTGAATAGCAATAATAGCAGGTGTTTTCTCGTTTAACAAAATGTCTTCCATGCCTTTATAAGAAAGGATGAATGTATAATGAAAAAAGCAAAGATTTTATGCCTGATTCTTGCATTCCTTATGATTTTCGGATCGGTAATGAGCGCCCAAGCAGCTGAAAACAATTTCTTTGATATTCGCTTGAATTCAGCTCCTAATAATTACAACGCAGGATACGACACATCTGATTCCGTGGTTTCCGAAAATGATTCTTTTAGTGTCGATGTTAATGGCACGGTCACAGATACTCGCTTGAATTCTGCACCTGATGGCTATAGCCCTTCTGGCACTCGCACAAACGCAGAGCAAATCGTTCCGGACATTTCTTCTGTGCAGACTATGCCTTGCGCAACGGAACTTATGCCAACGGGTGGCGGAGAGTACAGCTATAACCCTACATATTGGAATGATGAAGCCAATGTATACCGTTCTAATTGTTACGGATATGCATTAAATCTAATTGCAACCAATACCAGCGATCCCTATGCAGGATGGCTTTTCCAGCCCGGATATAAGGCTGGTGAGGAGTATACTTCCTTTACAAAAACTGCTATAATCGATGCAGTCGAAGCAGACATGGAGGTTTTTGGTAGAACAATTCGCAGCTCAACTTATAGTGAAGCTCCTGGATCAAATGAGTACAAGATTGCGCTTGTTATTGCCTCCAACGATTATCACTGGTATAGACAGGATTCCAGTGGATATTGGTCGCATAAGCCTGGTTTGACTGATATTACAAACAAAGATGCCTCTGGAAATTTGATTACCGATCCGAGAACTTGTGACCGCGACTATTCTTATGCAGATTATAGTACATGGGGTGGATATTATATTATTTCTAGGCCATAATTGTTATCTATTCTAGGCCTATTAAGCAATAATCAATTGGAAGCCCGCACCGTCGGCGGTGCGGGCATTTCTTACGCAGAAAACTATGGGTTATGGCCACTATGCCCATGTTCAGAACAAGTTTGCTATTGCCATGGACCCGGACAAATAGCTTATCAGTTTTTCAGATATAAAATCCGAATAAATTTTATCTTTTTTCAAAAAACTTGCGACCATCGGTTGTAAAACCGTACAAATAGGATGAAAGATCTTTGAGAAATAGAAAAGGGGGTGAACGCATGGACGACTTACAAATCATCGAGCTATACTTTGCCCGCAATGAGCAAGCAATCCGCGAAACTGATGTGAAATACGGAAAGCTATGTTTTGGCTTGGCAAATAACATTTTGAACAATAACGAGGACTCAGAAGAATGTGTGAACGATACATACTTGAGCGTGTGGAACAAGATTCCGCCTACGCGACCAAATTGCTTCGTGGCCTTTATCTGTAAGATAGTAAGGAATCTCTCTATGAAAAAACTAGATTTTAGGCTCGCACAAAAGCGTAATTCAAATGCAGTTATCTCTTTTTCGGAGCTGGAGGAAATATTGCCGGATAACCGTATTAATCCCAATGTCAGCGATGAAGAAATTGGCCATCTGATTAGCGATTTTCTGGAGGAAGAAAAAGAGGATGCCCGCAATGCATTTATCCGAAAGTATTGGTTCTTTGATTCAATCAGCGACATAGCTGCACGATATTCATTTAGTGAGAGCAAAGTAAAGTCCATGCTGTATCACACTCGAAACAAATTAAGAGAGCATTTGAAGGAAGAAGGTGTTGAGATATGAAAACGCCAAGATTGGCTTTAGCCATGGGTTATATTGACGATAAACTTGTATCCGGAGCTATTGATAATAAACATCAGCCGATAAAAAAATGGTATCAAATTACATGGAAACGATGGATAGCATTTGCGGCTTGCTTGTGTATTGTTGTGAGTGGGACTATTACTATGTATCTGATTGAACAACAGGGTATTCCTGTAAATGATAACGAGACTCAAATCAATTTATCACTATCAGAGGCGCAAACCTGTAAGCCGTTCGGAACTTATTTCCCAAAGGTGATTATTGAGGGATATCATCTTGAGACAGAAGTTCACATATTTGATGGAGAAGTTTTGTCTGCTGTTTTTATAAATGATTCAACGGGCGATTCTTTGGAACTCCGAATAGCCACAAAAAGCCGATTTGACGATATAGAGACAGGGACTGTTTTCTACCGCCCAAATAGCAATTCGTCATATATCTATATAGACTGTGGCGAATATATTGCTTATTATTCATCGAGCCAGTGCGATTTAAATAAGTTAATGGGGTTTGAAATGATGGTTTATTCTGCAGATTATTATTCTGAATGATTAACTCTGCAGTATGAAAGGAAAATGGTGATACCAATGCAGATTAGCGATTGAGTTTCCTAACCACTAAAAGATATATCTGGAACGGCAAAACTATTTTTAAAGGAGAAAAAGATGAAAAAATGTAAATTATTCAGCTGCATATTAAGTATTTTTCTTGTTTTATCCTTCACTATCACCTCATATGCCGCGGACAATGGCATAGGCAACGGCACCTCACGCAACGATACTACTACCTTCGATGAAGAATTTGTTTCCGCAGAAATTATGAGAAACCACGGCATTCTGATTTCTCCAGCTGCATCTTACCAGTTGCTGGATACATCAGGTAATCCAACCTATACTTGTGTAGAATTTGCATATGATAATAATAGTAGGGTCGGATATGGAATCGTAGATTTATGTTCATACGATTTGGTACTATATTCGCTTGACAAGCTGCCGCCCTTCGAGGGAACAGATCTAGTCGTTTATAGTGGGATTTTAGACTTTGCAATAATTCAAGATGATGGAGAAACTGCTGTGGATTTATACACTCAAGATACGGTGGACGTTGAAAGTATCTGGAGCAATGAGCGTGATAATCTGTCTGTAAAAAGCGTTTCGGATAGAGAAAATATAGTTAATAGCATATCAGCAGATGCAATTACGCGCTCCACAGAAACAGAGATTGCTGTTGCAGGTGCTTATGATGAAAGTCTAGTATACAGTGCTGGCAATTATTCAGGAAGTTACACGACAGATTGTGGAATAAATGCTGTTGCTATGTATCTCCGTCAACTTGATGATTATTTTGGCGGCGGATACTTATTAAGCACATTAACTACTGAAACAAAGTTAAAAACTTCAATTGCAGCATATACAAACCGTACAGTAGGACAATTAACGAATCTAAGTACAACGCAGTTAGCCACGATTAGCAATGGGTATACAAACGAGTATGGCACATCGCATACCTCTATTTCTTCCAGCACTTACACTTGGACGAAATTCAAAAATACAATCAATAATGGAAACGGAGGCCCTTGTATTTTGCGCATAGGTGCTGGGGCAACAAGCTATTGGGATAGCGCCCACGCTGTAATTGGTGTTGGCTATACTTCTGGGGCAACCTCTTCTTCCGGGTCCATTCGTGTTAACAGTGGTTGGCATTCTCTGGGATATGTTTATATTGGAACGTCCATTCCATCCCATATAGTTGCATAGCCTATAAGTTGACTACATACACCAGGAGGATCATCCTCCTGGTGTGATTTTGTATCCAGAAACCACCGGCGATGTGCCGGTGGTTATGATTTTGCCCGAAATCTCTTCTAATCTTTCTGTTCTCATACGCGCTGGGCAATCACGCTCTGTACGATGGCATCGCCGGTCAGCTCGCTCGTCCGGTAGATCTTCTGGCAAAACGGCGTCAGGCTGAAATTCATGCCGGGGCTACCAGCGTCGAGCAGGATGCCGGTCACGGTGAATTTTCGTGCGGCTTGCTCCTTATGGAGCTTTGCCAGATAGTCCTCCGGCAGCTCGCACAGCCCGTCCGTCAGAAACACAATGTCGGCGTTTTCAAAGCCGGCGTCCATAAGCTGGATCGCTTCACCCAAGGGACGTTTGAAATCCGTGCTGCCGCCTAAAAACGTTTCGGCGGCATTCATCTTATCCTGCATGGAATACTGGCCGGGCAGAAAAATGTCCAACTTGCACTCGGAAGAACCGGCAAAATGAATAAGCGCGAATTTGCGCCGATTTTCTGCTGCAATATCCAGCAGCGTCAGCGCCACAGCCTTGCCCCACGCAGCAGCGTCTCCGCGCGTGGAGCCGGATTCATCGAGGCAGCAGATGATGTCACCCATGCCCTTGTGAACAGGTTCGCGCCTGCGGTACTGCTTGAGCCGCCGCTGCTGATACTTCTTCACAAACAGCGGAAGCGTCTGCGGCGAAGCAAGCATGGCGAACTCTGAGCCGATGGCGCGGGAAAGATTATTGCCAAGCTCCAGCGCGTAGGTTTCTCCGCGACCATAGGCGTAGCCGTTGCGCTTGCCTTGCGCGAAGATCTCCCGAAAGCGCCCAAGGTGCTTTGAAATCTCCAAGAGCGCAGGATTTTGCCGCACCTTTTGAAGAAGCTCGGTGTTCACCGTGTTTTTCTCCATGGTACCGGCATCATCGCCCCACGCGCCGAGGATCGTCTGGACTTCCTTTGCCTTCTCTGCGGCTGCGCCGACAGCGGCAGAAACACACTCGGATATAGCGGCTTTGTTTTGCCGCGCCATGACATCTACCATTTTTGCAACGGCCTCAGCCTGCTGCGTTTTGCTCTCGGCCTGATTCGCCGCATCGATCACCGCTTGTTCCAGCGTGGGATTTTGCACAGAATCCCGCATCCGCTCCAAAAGCTCTGCGAGTTTCTGCTGCGCCTGATTCCGCGCTTCTTGCAGCTTTTCGAGGGTTTTCAGCGTGCCGTCCCTACCGCCAAGCTCCGACAGCAAATCATCCAGCTGTGCGCCAATCTTTGCCGTAAATTCGGACGCAGCCTCGTAAGCGGGCAGTTCCCGGCCTTCGCAGATCGACTTGATCGTGGAATAGTCTGCATCCTCGGTCACATGGTCGAGCAGTTTCGAATTAAATTTCTGTGCTTCCGCTGTGAGACTGCCCGCGTCGGTTCGCTTTGGAAACAGCGAATAGAACGACTGAAAAATGTCTCTGGACAGCGCAGGGAAGCTGTGCAGCTTAGATGCTGCCTCCTGCTGGACGGTCTCCAAATTTTCATCGCCCTCGCTCAGATCGCGGTAAATGCAATCCTCCAGCTTGGAGCTTTGCAGAACACGGTTCGTTTTCTGTGCCGCAGGCGTTCCAGCATACTGAAAATTGCCCCAGCGGGAATCCAGCACGCTTTGTACAGTGCGAAAATATTGCTTCAAAGGGATGCCTCCTTCCTAATTTTGGGGATATGCCGATTGCTTTCTGAGCTGAAAATCATATTCAGCTGTTTCTCCATTTCTTATAGGACATCGGGCAAGCATCGCTGTCACCAAAGTGCTCGAAGCAGAATCTTGCAAGGTACACCAGATATGCTTCCTTCGGATCATCCGCGTCCTCGTCGGCGATCGCGGCTCCTGTGAGGAAAATGCTGCTTTTCTCCAGGCAGACGGCTTCATGTTCCAGATAAGGAACAGGTCCATCGCCAAACCCATCAAAGGCACGGTCCTCATCAACCTCAAAATAAGCGATCACTGTACGTTCACTCATGTTTAACCTCCATGTAGTAGTAAATTTAGAATAAAGAAAGGGAACGCAGCATAAGCACTGCGTTCCCACGTTCTTGTTTCAGCAGAAGAATCTGGCTTCGCCAAAAAATGACGTCCACTTTTGAATTACTTCTGCGCTTCTGGCTTCAATCACGTCCATGATGTTCCGGAGCACCCGGTCCGGGATTCTGGAATTGTTATTGCACAGGATGCAACCGCCAGCCCGTGTGATCCAGATCTTCGTCGCGTTGCCGTTCGGCGCGCCCTGACAGACATGGACATGCACCGGTTCCAGCGGATCGTTTTCATTTGCCCAGAAGTAGACCCAGTAAGAACCGACCTTAAAAACCTGCGGCATTTTCCAAGCCTCCCTCTGCGGCAAACCGCATGATCAGATGCGCCGTAGACGAGATGATTTCCTGATACTTCTGAATCTCCGCTTCAGAGAAGCCGGAAACATCTTCCCAGCGGTATTCTGGCAGAAAGCACGTCGCATAGTGAAAGCAATCCTTTTCGTCCGGCTTTTCCACATAGACCTTTACGCTGCCATCGTCCAGAAGCTGAGAATGCACGATCTCGGTTTGGTCATCCAACGTTAAAAAAGGATACATCATTGTCCAGCACCTCCTGTAAATGTTTCTACTGCTATTTTACCAGCATTCCGAAATTTATGCAATCAAAACATCTACATAGACAAGATGTGCGCTTAATATCCTCCACCAAAGTTCGGCACAAAGCTGCCTGGCTGTGCGCTGCCAAAGCTGGGCGTAAAGCCGCCCGACTGCGCAGGCACACCGAAGCCTTGTGTGGGTGCGGATGCAGAAGCGCCGTCGTCCTCCTTTTTGCTGTCGCCAAAATAGATGTTTTCGGCAAGAATTTCTGCCGTGCGGCGCTTGTTGCCGTCTTTATCCTCCCAGTTCCGGATCTGCAAACGACCGGACACGACTGCCATACGGCCTTTCGTAAAATACTTTGCCGCAAATTCAGCTGTGTTTCGCCATGCAACGACATCAAGAAAATCGGTTTCCTTTTTCCCGTCCTGCTGCGAAAAATCGCGGTCTACTGCCACGGAAAATGACGCAACGGAAACGCCGGAGGCCGTCTTGCGAAGCTCCGGATCGCGTGTGAGCCTGCCCATAACTACAATGTGATTCAGCATAAATTACCCTCCTTGAAAATTAGTCCTGTTTGGCTTTCATTTCTTCCAGTTTCTTTTTTATCTCGGAAATTGTAAAGATGCCGTGAAGTTCCTTTCCTACTTTAGGATGCCGAAGCCTCACAGCCCACATGAACACCTTGCTGTTGAACTTTGATTCCGGCATACGCTCAATTTCATCTGAAGAGTAGCGGCGGTCTCGAATTTCCATATACCGAACACCGCTTTCTTCTTCGAAGAACGTATTCATTTCCGGAACCGTTGCTCTGATTTTAATTTGACTCTCCATTCCTCGACCTCCCAACAATTACTGTAATACTGCCAACTGTTCCAGCGGCGTGTAAGTAAAGCCAATAGATTCATGTGCTGCCTTGCTGATGCGTTCCAGTTCGGAAAGCAGTCCGTCCGTAAGCGCCTTTTCGCTGTCAGACGCAGCATTTGCAGCCATCTCGGTCTGCATCTGGTAGAGCCGCACCAGCTCGCCGCGGAATTTACGGAGCGCGGCCTGCTTTGTGCGTACATTTTCAGCCGCACCGCAGGCGCTGTCAAAGCCGTCCTTTGCGTCCTGCGCCATGGCAAGGAGGTCGCTGACCTTTTCCTGCATGGGGTTGACGCACAGGCGCTCCAACGTGCCGGTTACAAATTCACGGTCGCTCGGCTGCTGCCAGAAGTAATTCCGCAGCACCAGAAGATCCGTCGATGTGACCTCCGTATGTCCCTCCAGCCACGCCTTTGCCTGCGCAATGGAGAAGTAGCTGAGGAATTTTCGGTCGGACACGGGAATTTGTGTGCGCAGCGCACAGAGCACATCGTCCATCAGGTCGTGGATGCTGTCCGGCACCTGAATGGCTGCGACTTCCTGCTGCATGGTGCGCAGCTCCTCCAGCGAGATCATCGCATGGACTGCGCCGAACGAGCCGCCGAGCTTGTCTTTCAGGATCGCCAGCCGGTGTGACTTCTCCGAAATATTTTCCGTGACGACCTTCAATTCCAGCCGGTCATAGAGCGCCGAGAGGATCTTTTCCTCCGGGTCATTGAAATTCGGAATCTCATTGGACGCGGCGAAAAAAGAGATCGTCGGGATGGGATAGGTCCGGCCTTCATTGGTGTATTTCCGCTCGTTGAGTGCCGTCAGAAGCGCGTTCAGAACGCCGTCATTGCATTTGAAGATCTCATCCAAAAACACAATGTCGGCCTCCGGAATTTTGCCTGCGGTCTGTACGACCGGTTCACAAGGATGCAGCGCGGCGATGGCTTTGCGATAGGCGTCCAGCTTGCCGCTGATCTCTGCCAATTTGTCAAACGTCGCCGTCTCGTTTTTCATCTTCGGCAGACCATTCAGGAAGCTCTGCAAATCAAAGCGCAGGTTCTGGTAAATCCCATCGCCCTCGAACGCAGATTCCGGCACAGAGCCGGGGATCAGGCTGGAAAGATCAAGCCGCCCAAAGAGCTGTTCTTCATCCGTCTGCTTGGAAAGGAGCCGTTCAAACTGCTTCGCGCCTGTGATGCGGCTGCGGAAAGCGTTGATCGCGTAGCTCTTGGCCTGACCGGGATCGCCCAGGATAAACAGGTTCTTCCGCGTCAGGAGCGCAATGGCAATCAGCTCGACCAGTTCTTCACGCTCGGCAACAGAGGCATTTACATCGGCCATGACAGCCAGCATTTTATCTCGTAAACTCATGCGGCATCCCTCATGCGGTAGGCGTCCAGCGAGATCACATTGCTGTGCGCTGTTTTCTGCAGCTCCATGCGGAGCTGTGCGAAGATATGCTGCTCCAGATTTCCTTTCTCCGGATCAAACGACATGACCGCCCGGATGAGCCGCAGCGCAAGCTGCTGGTACACGTCGTCCGTGTCCAGCTTTGCCGCGCGGATGAGCGCGCGGTTCTGCTTCATCACGGCTTTGATGCACCACAGGTGGTTTTCTACGATGGCGTTTCTCTGAGAAATGGTGAAATTGTTCTTCATGGTCATTCTCCTTTGTGTTTGGGGAGGCGAGCGCCTCCATTTGTGTTTTGTCAGGCGGTAGCCTTTTTCTGTTCTCTGCGGTTCTGTCTGGCGCGTTCGGCGTCAAACGACGGGGCGGGGATGTAACCATCCAGCGTTTTATAGAGGATGACGGACTGTACGCCGTCAAAGACCTCCACGACCTGATGCAGCCCCAGATGCACATTCAAAAGCTCCTCTACGGGTGTGGTACGAACCTGCTTCTGGAACGCATATGCGTCCAGATCAAGCTGCCGCACCTCGGAGAGCGTGTATCTGGATGCCGTGGGGGCGATCTCCCGTCCGAGAGATTTGCAGAGATTTTCGTGCATGAGCCAGCTTTCCGTGCTGGCAAAATCATAGATGCGCACCAGGCTCGGCCGGATGCGCTTTTTGCACCAGTCCGGAACGCGGAGCATGTTGTGCCAGCGCTTTAAAAGGCGCGGCTTTTTCTTCTTCGTGCAGTAGGCTTCTCCAAACTGCACCACCACGCCGCCGAGCTGACCGGGGTTTCGGCCTCTGTACTCGAAAACGTGATCGCAGTCTGTGCATACGGGAACCTTGGGCCGGATCTTCATATCGCGTCCTCCTTATTTTGCTTTGTCCTTCTTTGCCCGGCAGAGGTCGATCACGCGCTGGCAGGTATCAATTTCAAATCCACCGATGTGCGTATCCTCCTCTGAGAGCTTTAATTCTCGTGCCAGCCATTGATAGGCTTTTGTCCGGCTGATGTGCTGCTTCTGCCAGTAGGCGTCGAACACCTGATGGGCTTCGATGCGCTTGAGCCGTAGAATTTCATTCGCCACATCGCCGAGCGGCCGCGTGGTTCCCTTGTGGCAGCCAACGCGGGCATTGCAGTTCTGGCACTGATACAGATATTCGTTCTGCATTCCGAGCCGTTCCGTCGAGCTGCCATAGACATCAGCAGCGGGAACGAGCCGGATGATCCCGCCGCAGTAGCGGCAGATGGTCGGTTTCTTCAAATAGGCGTGTCCTCCTTTTTTATGCCGCCTCCTTGCGCGGCTTTTTTGTCTTTTGTGGCCTTGTTTCAATGGCTTTCGGTTCACGCACCGCCATCTGGAAGCAGACAAGCTCGTCTGTTTTGAGAAGCAGCGCACTGTGCTGCACGACCTCCAGCATGAGCGTTCCGTTCAGCGCTTTCAGGCACTCCATGAGCTGCGCCGGATTGTACCAGTACACACCCGTGGGCTCGCCGCTCAGCGCGACCACGTCCATAGCCGTTTCCGAAATGCCGTACTCGCTTTCACAACGGACGGTCAGCCGGTTTCCTGCAAAGGACAGGGAAAATCGGTTCTGCGTGCCGGTGACGCTCAGGGTCTGCGAAATAGCATCGCGGAGCAGAGCGCTGTCGGTCAGGACAGTAAACTGCTGCTTCAGATTGGACAGCACCTGCGACACGGCAAGATATGGCCCTTCCATAATTCGCGCGGCGAACAGGAAATTCTCCTTCCGAAAGACAATGGCTTTCCCGGTCGTACCGACCTGCAGCTTCTCGCGGTCGCTTACCAGACCTGCCAGCTTTTCCAGCGAAGCGGCCGGAACAAGGAAACTGATGTTCCCGCGGCTCTCGCGGTCACCCTTGGCAGACGCGATGCGGAAGCTGTCTGTGCTGACCGCCTGCAAGCCGTCCGCGCCGAAGATCAGGTTCACGCATTTGAGCATGGGGCGGGTCGTATCCTCGGAAACGGCAAACGCCGTTCGTTTGGTTAGAGCTGGAATACCGCTCACAGGCACGGTCGCGGCCGGGCAGGGAATGTCCATGCGCGGGTATTGTGCCGCGTCCATGACGGGAATGGCATATTCCGCGTTTCCAGACGAAACAACGAGCTTTCCGTTTTTCATCTGGAAAGTCACGCGCTCGCCATCCAGCAGGCGCAGCATTCCAGAGAGAAGCGGGGCTTTTACGACAACGCTGCCATCACGGTCGATCTGCGCGGGGAGCTGCTGCTCCAACGCGATCTCCAGATTCCCGGACGCAACGGTGAGCGTGTCCTGCTCAGCCTGCAAATACGCGCATTGCAGAATCTCAATCGTGGACACTCTTGGTGCAATGCGTTCGGCCTTCTGCGCCGCGGCAAGCAGCTCTGTGCGGTTGACGGTAAATTTCATGGCATCCTCCTTTTTACGCAACGGAATCGAATAGACTCAGCTGGTTTTCCACCTGCTGCGTTTTCTTCGTCCGTTTGGCTTTCTGCTGCTCCAGCTGCACCATGGCAGCTTGCAGCTTTTCCTCCTGTTCTGCGGTAAACACGCGCTTCGGCTGTTCGATCATCGCGGGTAGCGGTAATGCTGCTTCTTTGGCAGGGACTTCCGGTACTTCTCTGTCCGGATTCTCAAACGCCATCTTCTTGAACGCTGCCGCAATATCCTCCACATTGTCGCGGATACCGAGCATCAGCTCCTTTGCCATCTGAGAGGTCATGTCCTGTACGTCGCTCATTGCGGCAAGTCCTTCCTCGGAGAAGTTTCCTTCAATGAGTCCGGCGACCGCCAGCTTTGAGGCCATGAGCTTCAGACACTTCTGCTGCATGGTGTCCTCGTAGTAGAGCATATAGACCTTGACCGCAGGCGCTTTCTGGTTGATGCGCCAGCTCCGGCGCGATGCCTGCCGCAGCGTAAAGAGTTTGTAGCCCATGCTGTAGAACACCAGCGTCGTAAAGGCGTTGAGATCCAAGCCGGTTTCTACCAGAGACGGGTTTACGATCAGCACCTGCATTCCGGCGGCGAGCTTTTTCTGCACCCAGTCCTCGCGGTCGGTGGTCTTGATCTTGTCGGTCAAAATCTCCGTGCGATAGCCTTCATCCGTCAGGAGCTTTTTGAGCTTCTGCTGGGAATCCGTGCGCACCCAGCTTGTGTAGATGAGCGCACGCTCCCCGTTCTGGATGGCAGCTCTTACGATCTCCAGCGTCCGCTGTTCCTTTTCTCCGAGCGTGTCCGCGTCCCCGATGTTCTCAGGTTCGACGATGGGTTCATCGCTGTCAGGGTAGAGAATGGGCTTCTGCTCATACGGCTGATCCGGATAGACAGTCAACAGATTCAGATACGCGGAGAGGATTTTTTTCGCCACGCGGCGGTCTGTCCGTAAAACCTGCACAAGCTTATGCTCGATCCGCTTGTACTCCGTCTCTACTGCCTCATCCATTTCACAGGCAATAGGGATCTCCTCATAGCTGGGGAGTGCCTTGCCCATATCATTCAGCGACAGAAATGCCGTCTTTTCCAGCAGAAACCTCGAAAACACCAGCGGCGAAACGCCCGGAAGCTGACGCGTCCGAACGCCGCTTTTCTGCGATCTGCGCTTTGCCGCATAGCTTTCATCGGCTTCGGTGTAGGTTGTTTCCACAACGCCATACTCCGTATTGAACAGCGCGGGCTTTTCATGCGGCTTTCCGTCTGCCAGCATCAGCTGCGCCGATGTGCGGTAAAGCAGATGAAAGATACCGGAGCTGTAGCCATTGATGAGCGTAGCCGTCATGCCGATGACCTTTTTCGCCGTGCCGAACAGCTCTGCCATCGCGTCGCCCTGGCCGCTGTCGTTGTTGTACTCGTGCAGCTCATCCACGATAAGCCCGCCAAGCCTGCCGCGGTACCGCTTCTTGATGTAAGAGCTGAGCGGATACCGCCGGCACGCGCCGCGCGTCGGAAAGTACCCGTCCGGGTTCTCGCGAAGCGTCTGCAAAGCGTCCAGCGCGGCGGGGTTCTTCGTCTTCTGCATGGCATGGACTGCCAGCTTCCGATGCACCCAGCCGTATTCCGGAATTTTGACCCACGGAGAAGGCACGCTTGGATTCACCGCTGTCCACAACGGTTCACCGCAATTCATACATTGATGATTGCGCCGGTTTTCCATGCGGAACGCCTCCGGTTTCGCGGTCACCCAGTCGTATGTATCGTCGCTGCTTGGCAATTCTATGACGGAACCACAGCCGGGGCAGCGGAACGCGCCTTTTCGCGCGTCAAACAGAACCGCCGGGCGGCGCATATAGCCGTCTCTGGCCTTTTCCTTGCTGATGACGGCGTAGATGCTTTTGTCTCCCTGCCCGTACTGTGCGTACAGGCTGTCCAGCTCTGTAATGCTGCGGACGATGACTCCTGCGGTGTCCGGCAGCGTTTCGGCAATTTCGCGCACCCACTTCTTTGCGACGTGCGACGGGCAGAGGATGATATTGAACGTCTTTTTCCGTTTCTGCGCCTGATACGCGGCCAGTGCCGTTGCGCCGATCTTCGTCTTGCCGCTTCCGCATTCCGCCACGATGAACGCAGACTTTCCCTCCGAGAGCTTGCGCTTGACCGATTCCGCAACCGCAAGCTGTGCCGGGTAAAGGCTGTAGCCCGCGTGTTCGCGGATATGGTCGTTGATGCGTAAAATCTCCAGGGAAAGCTGCTCCGCAGCGGGGTCAAACAGCGGTTGGAACTGATTACGGATTCGCTCTGCCACGGTCACGCCGAACGCGCTTAGGTAGCTGGTGACAGAATGCACACTGTCAAAGCCGTTGAGGTTCTGAACTGTTCCGGGAATACGAATTGCACCGCTTTTGAGGCCGTCCTCCAGCACCTTGACAATATTGGCGTCGTCCTTTTTGCACAGCAGCAGCCACGCCTCCAGCCGTTCCCGAATGGAGATGACGCGCAGCGGCTTGAGAAATCTGCGCCGCTGCAATTCGTCCAGAACATAGTCCTGAAACTCCGGGATAAGCGGCACAGCCGTTTTCCGGTCCAGCGCTTCAAACAGCGCCCGCCGGTCTCCGGCCGGACAAAAAAGGATGCACTTTCGCGGCGGCAGCTCTACATTTGTCTGCCCGTCCGCCTGTGCTTCTTCATCCTTTTTTGCCGCAGTGTCTTCATCGTCCAGCGAGAGGATGGTCGCCTCGGCATAAATTCCATCGTGGCTCAGATGACATTCGTACTTCTTGGGCTCGCAGGAAAGCATAGCTGTTTCACCGGCAAATTCCGTTTCCAGCGTCGCACCGGCATAGATCGCGTCCGACATGGCGCGCACCATCTCCGGATAGCCGCCGAAGCGGATCGCGCGGAGACGCTGCTTCCGTCCATCCGGTTCAAGAATGATCGTGTCCGCATACGCGCTGAGACGGATCTCCTGCTTGGGGTTGTAGTAGCTGATCAGCATTAACCGGCTCTTTTCTGGCATTCATGGTTTCACTCCTTCCATCGTTTTTTGGACGCAAAAAGACCGTAACTGCCGGTTGGCAATTACGGTCTTACTGGTCCTGTTGTATTTTGGTATTCACTGGCCTGCGCACGGAACCGGGGCATACCTGTCCCCAAGCTTTCACCTCCGCCCTTCATCTGCTCCGTCCTGTGATTGCTCTGACCTGAATACAGCTTTATTGTAGCGCGGCGGCAGGCGGGTGCAAACTTGCGGATTACTCAAGTGTTGTATCGCATAACCGCTTTCTCCGTGCTGCCCGACGAATCCAGCTTGCGGCTCTGCGCTGCTCCGTATCGTCATAATAAGCGATCATGTCCGACGCCGATGCAAGATAGCACAGCTTCTGCGTCAACCCGATCCGTCCTGGCCAGAGCCAGCAGCCCTGCGGGTACAGTGTGTGCAGATAGTCAAGCTCCGGCTCTGCCGGTCTCTCTTTTCGCAGTCCGCATAGGATCACTGTATAGTCCAGCAGCGGATAGTCCTGCTGCAAGCGCCGGATCACGCGGAACGCAAGCCGCTCAAACGGACCGAAATAGCTAAGAACAAACGCGGAAACATGCTCCTGCTCAATCAGCGTACGAAGCCGCAGTTCCAAACGCTCCTCATTCAAATTTCTGATCGTCTGATCTCCAATTAGCGCGCAAATCATAGATGTTTCCCTCCGCTCCCATTTCAACAGAACGATTGTCTGCTTATTACCTCAATTGAAAAACTAATTTCCGGTTGGGTAGCCAGTCATGCGGAAGTTAATC
>ERZ827478.358-NODE-358-length-49998-cov-15.616202_pt1 | contig 49998 bp, 44 predicted proteins | sample MGYA00519705_ERZ827478 | MGnify/ENA primary metagenome ERZ827478 (study PRJEB31778, sample SAMEA3449318) | human gut metagenome | biome: human gut; feature: human-associated habitat; material: faeces | place: United Kingdom | collected 2010/2012 ...
TGATGTCCACGGCCACGTCGAGCACCTTGCCCTTGACGCACCTCACCAGCTTGGCTTGCGTGAACGGCGGCCGCTGGAAGTGCAATCCCCTCATCACGCCGTAGCTCGACATGCTCTCGTTGTCCTGCACGAACTCCACGCGTCCGACTTTCTCGTCAAATTCTCGTTGCGAGAAACTCTCGAAGAAATAACCTCTCGCATCCTTGAAGATACGTGGTTCAATGATGACCACGCCGTCTATCTCCGTCTTTATTACTTCCATAGTTCTTAATATTCCAAGTTCTTCTCCAATGTTTCCTCTTTTTCGTCAAGAACAGAAAGCAGGTACTTGCCATAGTCATTCTTCAGCATCGGTTGTGCAACCTCGCGAAGTTTCTCTGCTGTAATCCAACCTTTCCGATAGGCGATTCCCTCAAGGCAGGCGACCTTCAGTCCCTGACGCTTCTCCAAGACCTCAATGAAAGTTGATGCTTCAGACAATGAATCATGTGTACCAGTGTCCAGCCATGCGAAACCTCTCGCCATGGTTTGTACTTTCAGTTCATGGGCTTTCAAAAACTCCTGGTTTACCGTAGTTATTTCCAGCTCACCCCGTGCCGACGGCTTGATATTCTTCGCGATATTGACCACCTTATTAGGATAGAAATACAGTCCCACCACGGCGTAGTTGCTTTTCGGGTGTTCCGGCTTCTCCTCGATGCTAAGGCAGTTTCCGTCCTTGTCGAACTCCGCTACACCGTAACGTTCGGGGTCGCTCACCCTGTAGCCGAACACCGTCGCCTTGCCGTTTTGCTCCGCGTCCACGACTGCCTGCCTCAGCATGTCGTTCAGTCCGGCACCGTAGAAGATGTTGTCTCCTAACACAAGACAGGCACAATCATTCCCGATAAACTTCTCTCCGATAATGAACGCCTGCGCCAATCCATCGGGCGAAGGTTGCTCGGCGTATTCGAACCTCACCCCGAAGTCGCTGCCGTCACCCAGCAGCCGCTTGAATCCCGGCAGGTCGTAAGGCGTGGAGATAATGAGTATCTCCCTGATGCCCGCCAACATCAGCACCGAGATGGGATAATAAATCATCGGTTTGTCGAAAATAGGAATCAATTGCTTGCTGATTCCTTTGGTAATAGGGTACAACCTTGTACCGCTGCCACCGGCTAATACAATACCTTTCATACTTTATGTTATGTTAGCTACGTTATTTCTTATTTCGTTCTTTGTGCAGATAAAGATTTTCATATATTTCTTGCAATCGTCCGATTTGCTTTTCGATAAAAAACTTGTTGAGGAAGAGCTGCCGTGATTCTCTTTCCATTGCCGTGCGCACGGAGGCATCGTTGATTAACTGTATAATCTTGTCAACAAATGCGTTTGCGTCCAATGGTAACAGCCAGCCATTTACGTCATTCTCCACACAATCTTTGTTGCCCACAACGTCACTCGCGATGATGGCCTTTCCGTTTGCCATGGCCTCGATGACAGACAGGGGTAAACCTTCATACAACGATGTGGTGACGTAAAACAACGAGCCGCGCACGTATTCATGGCAGTCGGCATGGCTTATCCAAGGAATAAGAATTATGTTATCGTTCGATCCGAGTCGGCCAATTTTGGCTTTCATAGCCTCCAACTCCGGCGAATGGTAGCCAACACCGAGCAGAATAAACTTGAGGTTGCAGCCTCTGTCCCTCAATATTTTTATGACATCAAGTAGGAACAGTGTGTTCTTCTGGTAGCACGGCCTGCCGATGTAGCAGGCGTAAGGCTCACTGATGTTTACCTTTTCGCCTTTCTCCAATGATGCATCGGGTACCGAGTTATGCCACAGCAAAGCATGTGCGGATTTATATTTAACGCATTCAATTGCCATCTTTTGCTCTGACGCGGAACAGGCGAGTACGTAAGCGTTGAACTTTGTAATCCTTTCTATGAAAAGGTAGACGCGCCGTTTCATCTTCGAGGGTGAGCAAAGGAACGAGAAAGCGTGCGGCGTGTACAACGTCCTTGTGTTGGTCAGCCACCCTGCAGTCCTGCCGATGACGCCGCCCTTTGCGCTGTGGCAATGTATTATGTAGGGCTTTTCACTGCATATTATTCTTATGACCTGCAACAGTGCCTTCAGGTCGTTCAGCGGGTTAAGGCTGCGGTAAAGCGGTATGGCATATTCCTTCACGGCCTTGCCGTCCTTCAATACGGCCTTGCTGTTGTCCTTGTCGCCATGCGCTATGACATACTCGTTGCCGGTGTTGTTGTAAACTATGGAGTTGCGGATGTATACATCCAGTCCGCCAATCATCTGCCCTACGTGCAATATCTTCATGCCGCCCTCCTTTCTCCGGCTGCGGCAAAGGACATTGCGACAATAAGTACAGGCTTACTTTATTACCCCCGACTTAAATAAATTAACAAACATCCGCTCATGCTGGTCAACAACACGCGAAATGTCGTAATTGTTCAAGACTTTTTCCAATGCTTTTTGTTTCATAGTGTCAGCTTCTTCTGGATGATTGTACAGCCAAATCACCTTGTCCCTCACATCTTCCGGGTTGTCAACATCCACGAGTAGACCGTCAACGCCGTCGTCAATCAGCGTCGGTATGGCATCGGTGCGCGTGGCTACCACGTTCTTCCCAGCCGCCATGTACTCCACTACGGCAAGCCCGAAACCTTCCCAACGTGACAGCAGAACTGCCACATCGAACACTTTAAGATAGGAATATGGCTTGTCTGTCCAGCCTGTAACCACTAAGTTAAGTCCGTTTTCCCGTGCAAAACACTCCACGGCTTCACGTTCCTCGCCGTCGCCGACGATGATGAAGGCAGAGTTACTGATGCTGTCATGCACCAGTTTTGCCGCTCGGATAAACATGTCTGGCGCCTTCTGTGGTGACAGGCGGCCAATCATACCTACAACAAATGCGTTGTCGGCAATGCCGAGGTCGCTTCTGCTCACTGCCACGGCACGCTGTACGGCAGCGATGTCGATGCCGTTGGGTATCAGTTCCAGCTTACTTTCGTCAGCGATGTGTTCACGCTCAGCCGATTTCTTCTCAGCTTCTGATATACAGATAATCTTGTCTGTCAACGGCGCAAGGCACCGCTCCATCAACAGATAAACAAAACTCTTGACTCTCATGGTGTATTATTTCATATTAAAAGCCCATCCATGCGGGTTGTACACCACCTTGCACGGCAGTCCCCAAGCTGCCAGCCGCCCTAATCCTCCGGCAAAACTGCTGTGGCAATACACGATGTCAGGATGCAGTCGTTTTATGATTTTCCGTATTGAAAAGGCCTTGTTGATGATTTGGAAAGGCGAGAACGTCTGCGCCATGTCTATCTGCTCCACACCGTCGATAACGTCTTGATACTTCCGTTTGTCGTAATTTCGCGAACAGATGAAATATTGACGGAAATCGCGTTTCTCAAGGCGGGGCATCAGCATCTGCAGGTAACGCTCCACCCCGCCCGCACATTCGGCAATGTGCAGGATACTTGGTTTGTTTTCCATAATAAAGTCTTTGGATTAGGATAAAGTCAATAATTGTTGTGGTGCCTTATCGGTAAAATCACCGCTTGCGTTCATCCTTTCTTGTGTAAACCAGCATAAAGGCGCGCTTCGCGATGTCGTAAATGCCGAGGCGGTGGCAGGCAAGTCTGACAAAGGCGTTGAGCCTGACTTTCCACGTAAGCGGAAACCACTTGCGGAAAAAGTCTGTGGGCGGCATGGAGTTGCAGTCCTTGAAGAACTCGCCGCGCCGCGGGTTCATCGGCACGGATCGGAACATCTCTCTCACTCCGGCCGTCAGTTTGTCGGGATCTACCTCTACTGTGCGAAGGTCAGCCTTTACGGCATTCATAATCATGCGTCCTTTCTCCGATTGCACAAGCACACGGGTGGTGCCGTTGCCGTCCATCGCCTTGGTGAACTTCTCTATCGGGAAACAGTCCCAAAGCGTAAGGTCGCTCACGCGGTAGCGTTTCTTGAAGCGGCAGTCGTAACACGACGGGCGGTCGCTCAGGTTGTTGAAGAATGCGCGCAGATAGGCGTTCGTGTCAACGCCCTTGTGATAATCTTTTTCAGGGTCCTTATTGTAAATCGAGAACGAGCTGTAATGGTAACCGTAATGCTTGTCGCGAAACAGCACGTTGGTGAACTCACCGCCGATGAGGCCGCGCTGGGCCTCAATATAGCGGGTTAGTATGCGTGGACTTGGTATGCCGTGGCATACCAAGTCCACGCATACTAACTTCTCATATTCGCGATTTCGCAGGTATCTGCGCAGTCCCTCTATCTGGCAGGGCGTGCCGCTGAAGCACACCCATCGCCCTGCTTTCAGATAGTCGAGAGCCTGACGGAACGTATCGCCGACATTGCTCTGTACGTATTTGCTGTTGCGGAATATGGCCAGACCGGCCTCGTCTGTAACGCACTGATGCTCGACGGTAAACGTGCCCTTGCGGTATCCGGCACCGAAAACCACTCCGCCCTGCCTGATTATCCATGTGGCTATGGCGGTGAACGCTCCGCCCGATGTGCTCTCGTGCCTTATCCGCTCGTCCTTGTGCTGCACGAGCAAGCCCTCTTGAGGGTGCGGCGTGTCGGTCGTGTCCGTATTTATAATGGGGCAAACCTTATCGCACAGTCCGCAATCTATACACTTCGTCTCGTCAACGTGGGGATAACGAAAGCCCTCGTCGTCCTCTTCCATCTCTATGCAACGCTTCGGGCAGGCGTTGTAGCACGCCCAGCAGCCGCAACAGTCGCGTTTGTCGTCAATATGAATCATGGCGCTTTTCGTTATAAAAAACAGTCATTGATTGTTCGGTAAAGGCCATCAGGAGATGGCTTTACCGTGTAGCTTTGTAAACCATTGAAAGTCAACGGTTCTCTAAGATATGTCCTTTTAGCTTGTAAAATTGCCCTTTTACAACACGAAAGGGCTATTCTGTAATTCCGGTTTAGTCGTTCTGTCGAACGAACGTCAATAAGCGGTGTAGCTGATGCCTAATTTCGTCAAGGCGTTTTCGATAAAACCTTTCGTAAACCGCCTCAGTTCGTCTAGCTTTTTATGCACCGAAGCGTAGTCTATCTGCATTTTCATGCACTCCGCGACGTCCTCGTTGCCTGTAAGGAGCCGGTCATCCAACCCTGCCAACGACAGCAGCGAATATAGCCTGCCGTTGGTTGACACGATACTGTCGTTGTTGTAGCGGCGGAAAGTGAAGAACCGCTTGGCGTGTAACATAGAGAACACCGAGCAATGGAACGAGTCAGTGAACACGTACTCGGCATCACGTATCAGGCGGATAAACTCCTTCGGGCCTACGTCGTAGGGTGCGATGTCGGGAAAATCTACGTCTGTCTTGATGTATTCGTCGCAGTGCTGCAGCTGCACTATTTTGCAGCCCGTCTTTTCCCTGAAACGTTTTACGAACTCGCGTTGGCAGGGATTGTTTCCGAGGAAATAGCAGAACATATAAGGCTCCTTGACAAACCTTTCCGGCTTGGCTATGCTTGCCCAATCTTCCGCCGTAAACAGAATGGTAGGGTCGCAGACTACGGGCACATCCCTTCCCGTCAGTTCCTTTACGATGCGTTGTCCGCTCTGCTCGCGCACGGAGCAGAAGTCGAGTCGTTTCAGGAAACGCTCCGCTTTCTTGGCCTGCGCTTTTGGCAATTGCGATATGCCGAAGCTCGTGGCCAAGGCTATCTTAGGCACGTCATCAGGCACGAAGTTCAGCGTGTAATAATCGGCCTCGATGTTTGACGGAAGCCAAAGCTGGTCGCTGCCGACGACAAAGGCCGAATAACCATGCGCTGCCTTGACGAGTTCCGCTTTCGGGTTATATACCCTTGACACATGGAACATCGTCCGCGCAAAATCGTCGAACATGCGCTTGCGTTCTGCCATGTTTGCCCTGAACTCATTGCCCTTTGTCTTCATGGCCCACACCTTCTTTACCGTCGCGAACTTGTCCTTTACGGTGTTCACGTCCCATATCCGGCTCAAGAAATATCGGTATTTCGCCTTGTTTATCTCTCCCCTCAGCCCGTCGATGCAGATTGTCTCGTTAGGCACTCCCATCTTGTCGAACAGCAGTTGCGTGGCATATGCCTGAAGCTGGCTGCCGTAGTTTGGCTGGAAGTAGCAGGTAACAAGTGCTAACTTCTTCTTATCCATAAATCAGTTCAATAATTATATTTGCCCTTTTTCAGCATAAATTGCTTGGCTTTTGATATAAAGTGCAGCATGAAGTACATCTTCGCGCGAATGAAGAACAAAGTAATTTTTCGCTGTTTGTCCATTCCGTCAGTGCTGCATTTGTAGACAGAATCCTTGAAAAGGGCGTTATTGTTTATAACATCAGAGTATTTTCGTATCTTTGTCATAAGGCTGTCCTTGTTTGCGGGATGAAAATATGTGCTCATCGCAATGGCGATGATGACATATACCACACGTTGGTAAAGCGTCTTTGTGAAAGATTGTTTGTTGTCGAACTTTTCAATATCCTCTTGGATTACGTTAAAACAGTCAATAAGGTATTGCGTGTTTCGCTCGTCTATTTTCTTGGATATTGAGTTCGGGTTAAACAGGTAATGGTAAGAATATGCGTTTACGAACAATGCTTTGTGTGCATAATAAAACGCACGGAGTGAAAACTCCAGTCCTTCGGCTCCTTGCTTTAACCTGTCGTCATGCCTTATGTTGAACTTCTTTGCATAACTGGCATTTATCATTTTACAATAAGCCGTGGCGATGCCAGCCTTGTAAACCAGCGTATTCCGTGCGAGTTCCTTGCACTCGTCGTCCTCATAAAGTTTTGCTTTTTCGGTGCAAGGCCACTCCCATTTGCCCTTAATCGACTTGTCGCCAAGCTCCACGCTGCATTTCCAGAATATGATGTCGATGTCTTCGCCGCATTGCCTTGCTGCATTCATCATCCTTTCACACGTGTCTACATCAATCCAGTCATCGCCGTCAACGTACATTATCCAGTCGCCGGTGGCGGTATCATAACCAGCGTTGCGTGCCGAGACAAGGCCTCCGTTTTTCTTGTGAATTACCTTCACCCTTTTGTCTTTTGCCGCATATTGGTCACATACAGCCCCGCTTGTATCAGGCGAACCGTCATCAACCAGGATTATTTCAATATTCCTGTAAGTCTGGGCAATCAGGCTGTCAACGCATTTATGCAGGTATTTCTCCACGTTATACACGGGGACAATGACGGAGATTAAGGGATATGTCATATTCATATCATGGTTCTAGTTAAATGTTTTATTTCTTGCGACACGGTGCGGGTGTACACCGTAGCCCCCTCCTCGTTCAGGTGCGCACTATCCCTGAAATACCTTTTCTCCTTGTTGAAAGCACTGTCCGAGAAGTGGTCTATGAAGGGAAGTCCGTATTTCTGGCACATTTCCTTTATTGGTGCCAGCACTTCTGAACTTGCGTTCTTGTATTGTGGAGAGGCCGTGAATACCAATCGTGTACCCGATTGTTTGCAGTCCAGAATGAGGCGTTTCAGGTAATAGAGCTTCAAGGAGTCATACGCATAGACCTTGGGGGTGTTCTCCTTCACGATGGGCTCATAGTCCATCGTGCCCCGTAGTGGCCTGTATCCCTTGATGTCCTGCTGCGCTGGTTTTATGTTGTCCAGGACGATTTGCAGGAATTGAGAGTTGTAGCGGTAGGCGGACAGTGCCATCTTGTAACGCTCGTTCCCGTCCACTTTCCAGAAGATGGACTCTATGGAATCCTCGTCATAGAAATATCTGAGCGCGGGCAGGAACTTTGCGTTGTCCCCCTCCAGCAGGTCGTAATCCGGCTGTATGTCATAGACGATGACCCGTGGACGGTAACGCTCCCTCATGATCCGGTACCAACCGTAAAGCATGATGATGCCGTTGCCGTCTTTTCCGCAATTGTAGCAACTCGTCCCCAGGGAGTCTTCCAGTATCCTGGGATCGTAATGGTGCGCCGCCCGCGAGGATCCGAATACCAGCAAGTCCTCGGTGGTCTTGTGGCAGATATAGTCTATCCTTCCCGTCTCACCGCCCTTGGCGTTCCTCACCAATCCATGGAAGGCGACACCCAACGCCGCGTCTATCAACAGGATGGCCGCAGCCAGGGCGGCTATTCTTAAAATAAATCTCTTCATGGCAAGTCAAAAGCTAACGTAAATGAATTGTCCTGCGTCAAACACGCCACACAGCAAAATGGCGAACACGAGGATGATGTATGTCAACCAGCGCACGGCGGTTTTCCTGCTGCCCATCAGCGGGTGCCTGTTGGGAGCGAACTCCTGGCAACAGTCCACTAAACAGACTGCCAACGCGCTGCCTATACAGAGTACAGCCTGCGTCTTGCTGTTCAACAATGGCGCAGAGCCCAAATCCGTGAATATCTTCGTCATCACGCCCCAAGCGTCCCCTATCGTAGGCATGCGGAACACGATCCAGGCGAAGGTCACGAGGATGAAGGTCACCGCTATCCTACCCATCCTTCTCACGCCTCTTGCTTCCGAGCGTTGCAGTCCCAACGCTTTCTCAATGATTTGGAACACGCCATGCAGCATACCCCACACCACGAAAGTCCAGTTGGCGCCATGCCATATACCGCTCACCAGGAACGTCACGAAAATGTTCCAGTAGTTTTTCGCTTTACTGCATCTGCTCCCGCCCATAGGGATGTATACGTAGTCTTTCAGCCATGTGGACAGCGAGATATGCCACCTGCGCCAGAAATCTGTCACTGAGGTTGAGAGATAGGGGCGGCGAAAGTTGTTTACCAGGTCAAATCCCATGAGTTTTCCCGTGCCCATGGCCATCAAGGAATAGCCCGCGAAATCTCCGTATATCTGGAAGGAGTAAAACAGGCTGGCCAACAGGCAACTCGCCCCCGTGTTGTATTGGTAGTTGTTGAATATGGTATCTACGTACAGGCCCAATCTGTCGGCCATTACCACCTTCAAGAACATGCCCCACAAGATCCATTTCATGCCTTGTGTGGCCTTTGCGTAGTCAAATTGCCTATTCGCCTTGATTTGCGGAATGAGCGAGGCCGCCTTGCTGATAGGGCCAGCCAATATCTGTGGGAAGAACGCCACGAAGAGCATATAGTCCCACCAGTTCCGCTCCGCGGATATGCGCTGGTAGTAAACGTCAAAGAGATAGCCCACGGCCTGGAAGGTGAAGAAGGAGATGCCTAGTGGCACCGCCCAATTCAGCCCGGGACTCCCGGGCAGGTGTAGCAGCGAGGCGACAGTCCCCGTGATGAAGTTGTAATACTTGAAGACGAGTAGTGGCAGCAAAGCCAACAATACGCCACAGCACGCCAACCATCTTTGAGTGTACTTTTTACCCCCCCCGTTTATTTTCAACGCGAATAAGTATGTTACCGCTGTCACGCCAAGCAGAATAAGTGCATAGGCGGGATTCCATTGCATGTAGAGGCCATATGAAATGACCAGCAGTAACCTGTTGGCCACCTTGGAGTCCCGCTTCCATGCTTTTGGGAAAAAACAAGGTAAGAAGTAATAAACTCCAAAGACAAGCGGGAAAAGCCAAAGGAATTGAAAGGAGTTGAAAATCATTGTTTACTATTATTGAGCTTTGGGTGAAAGCTATTACTACGATGTATTCTTGATATAAAAATCAAGTGGTTTTGCTGCGCTCTCTGTACAATGTAAGTATTAAGCCATAAAACCCAAATTTAAATAGGAAATAAAGCAATGCGTATTTTTTTGAAACAGACATTATTTTACGAACGCTTTGTTTATTACAAAATTCATAATAAAAATCTTCAGACTTAATTGCCTTAATCATTCCTTTTTTCTCCACATTCGAGAGATTGTAACTTTTATTGGAATAAAGAGAACATAAAGGAGCTATATATTGGCGTAATAATAAATATGTATAGTCAAACTGATGATTATTTATATCTATTTCCAAACTTTTAATTGTCTTCTGCATTTCGACAATAATTCTTTTTTTAGCTTCAATCTTTTCTGTATTGAACTTTGCAGACGTAGAGAACCCTTTTCTTATATAATGATTATAATAAATTGTATCAATCGTGACGAATGTGTTTATTTTTGATATGAATCTTTGAATGAAATCTATATCTTCACCACCGTTTCTGAAATGTTCATCTAATCTGATATTATATTTTTCAATTACACTTCGTTTAAATAATCCATCCCACAGACAATCTAATTCGTCACTGTCAACCAATTTAAAATAGGTTGACTGAATATCTTTCCTGCTGTAAATTTTATATGGCAGTTTGCTGAATTTTGTCCGTAGAACAATGCCATCTTTAATGATGAATTCTTTTTTCCCGACTTTTACCAAATCAGCATTGTTAGCGACAGCCTCTTTATATGCATTTTCGAGAAACCCCGGCAGATATTCGTCATCGTGGTCAGAAAAACCGATATATTCCCCTTTGGCTATTTTCAATGCCGCATTACGTGCGTTACATATTCCTCTGTTCTTTTGGTGTATAACTTTTACACGATCGTCTTTTCGTGCATATTCATCGCAATGCTCTGAACTGCCGTCTGTTGAGCCGTCATCCACCAATATAAGCTCAATATCTCTGAAACTCTGGCCGAGTATGCTGTCTACTGCCGTCTTAAGATATTCGCCAGAGTTGTAGACGGGCATGATAACAGAAATCTTTATGTTATGACTTTCCATTGTTATTGAAAATTTCTTATTGATTTATTCACCTATAATCCAAGGTATACGTTTACGCAATACGTGATTTAACAAAGAAGCTATACATAGGGCTATAGCGGTAATTACTAAGCCATACAAATATTCAGGCATATTCGTCATTCCCAAGTGGGAAAATAGTATTTTAAGAATCTTAATTATCCATATATTGATAGCGAATAAAAACAACGTATCTTTGCCTAATTGTCTAAAAACATTCTGACAACATTTCATTTGCTTACAGAAACAAACCAATGCCCATATCGCAAGTAAAGAAAGTGTGAGACAAATGGGGGAATGCACAAAGGTCGCTGAGGCGAAATCTACGTGACACCCTAAATATTTTGATGAAAATATAGAAAGAAATAAGTATGCGGTAATAATATAAACACTACGATTCTCGACTACAGATAGTTTTGTCTCAAATAATCTATAATAATAGCCTAAATAGAAATAGCCGATACCCGCACATGCGTTGTACCATCTCCATATATTATTTATGTGTTCATTCTTTAAAGGTGAACAGAGAATGATGAATACAAATGAACCTCCCATAAGGGCTAATTTAAAAATATGGGGATTGACATTCGTCTTTTTTACAATAAGACTTATTAGCAACGCAAATACCTCTATAGTTATCAAACAAGCAATAAACCACAATTCGTCTCCGGTTATCACTCTTTCTATTGAATGCCCAATAACGGCTCCCCCCCCCCCTTATGTAAGTAACTGGGTTTCAATCCAATTATAAAGCCTAATGAAAGATATGGGATGATTAATCTTTTTATTATCTTGACAACAGACTGCTTTATAGGACGCTCCTCGTTAAACAAATAACCTGATATGAAAAAGAAAATTGGGATGAGGAAATACTCAAAGCAATACCTATATGGCGTACTATAACCGGTATGATATAAATACACGCAAAAAATTCCTATACCTCTAGCATAGTCAATCCAATCGAGTCTTTTCTTCATATATTTTTATGTATTTATCTGCGATGACAGGCCAAGACACTTCACCTTGCCCAAATTGATGTTTTATGTTCTCTGAAAGTTGATGAACCAACAATGGGTCACTTAGCATTCTCATGATTGCCGCAGCCAAGGCATCTGCCTCGTTTGGCGAAACTAACAATCCAGTCACCTCATCAATGACTGATTCTCCAAGCCCTCCCACATTGGTGGCAACCACTGGCTTGAAAAAAGCGAATGAGGATGCGACAACTCCACTTTGAGTCGCATCCTTATAAGGACATACTGTAAACAAGGAATTCTCAATTAACCCAACAAGTTCTGATGTGTCAATAAAGCGGTTTATCAACGTTATGTACCCACATCTCTCATAGGGGGAATAGTCAAAATACAAATCACCCTTACCTGCGATAACGCATCTTGCGCCAGGATAAGCATGATGTACTTTTGTCATAGCCTCGCATAGTATGTCAACTCCCTTATAAGGTGAAATATGCCCAAAGAAAAGTATATATCCTCCTGTAGGAAACTCGTTTACACAGGGACTTCTCCGTGACAAATATGTCAAGCAATCATATACGCCTAAACGATTGACATATATTCTATTGTGCGCTATATGGTATATAGCTGAAAACTGCTCACATTGATTCTTATTCAACAAAACCAACTTGGGAATTAACTTAAACGCCAACTTACGTTTTCTTTCTGATAATTTGTTCAACTCTCCAGAATGCATGAATGGGTCATGAACTGTCATTACCATCTTTCTGCGGAAACAATATAATAAGAACTCTGAAGCTCCCAATGCCTGGGATATATGGACGCAATCTGGATGTAAACGATAGATGTCAAGTACCAGCATGCCGTAGGTCTTCCAGTTACGCAAGTCCTTTAGGTTATTCGTTCTGACAACTAAGCGGACTCTTGACAAATCTATAAAATCAGCATAAATATTGAATTCAGGAAAATTCCTTACGTCATATATTCCGGGAGAAAGGTTGTAAGAACGTAAATCCATCAATCCCCCACATTGCCTGCCTTTTACTATTTGTATATAATATGTAAGCCCAATCCCCCGTTTCTGTATTTCCCTGACAAGGGAAAAATCACAGTCGGTAAAAAAGAGGCTACTATAAAAAACTATCCTCATAGACAATTCTTTTTAATTAAGAAAAAAGACATCTTCAAATAAAGAGCCTTGACCAATTGTTTCGTGGAAATATGGTACTTCTTTTTATTGATGCAAAAACGATATAATTGGAATATAGTAGCATATTGAAGATAGCTAGGGATGCTGATATCCAGGCTTCGTTGCCGATGTTTCATGAGTGACTGTTGGAACCAAGCCTCTTGCTCTGCTACAAATTCACTAATCCAATTCGTATAAATATTTTGAGCGCATATCTTTTCTTTAATATTCTTCTTTCCACATGACGAAATATTCTCCCCACTCATTCTAAATGATACCAACAACTTATTTGAATGGCAGATTCCCCCCTCTTTAGCGAATTCGCATATCGACATTTCATCTGCGCACCATGCTTTGGGCATATTGGCATAACCACCTTTTTCTTTGATAGTTTGAGTCTTTAGCATAAACTCGGAAATCGTTTGAATACGATATCTTGCGACCTTACTCCAGAGGTAATCCATGGCTGTCTCAAAATCCGGAGAAGAAGGAAATAAATCTATAATATCATCTCGCTCATTCACAAATTTCACTCTACTCCTAAAAACAGAAACAGAAGGATGAAGAATGGCAAGAGACATCATCTCTTCCACGAACTGTGGGGCGTAATAGTCATCATCGCATAAAAGGCAGAAATATTCACCTTGAGCATAGGACAGACATTTATTCCAATTTTCCGCAGGGTCATTGCTACCCAGGTTTCTCTCATTCTCAAAATACCGTATTCGTCTGTCATCAAACTTATTTACGATACTGGCTATATCCTCGGGTGATTTATCATTGACAATCACCAATTCTATTCGAGCGTAAGTCTGGCGAAGAGCAGACTCTATCGCTTGTGCCAAATGTTTAGATTTGTATGCGGGAATAGCAATGGTTACAAGAGGGTGATTTAGGTTTTCCATTTAACTATATGTTGATTTTAGAATTAACGACATATTGTCCTGCAATATATAAGGCATAAATCCAAATTGCAGTTTCGATACTATTGCGATAAGGAAATATCATTATTGAGCATATAAATGTTCCAATGAAGTACAAACGGATATACAAAGGAATTGTATTGCCATGTTTGATTACATATTTATAAAGTGTTACAAAATATACCAAGACCCAGATAATACCATACAAATAACATTCACCGATAAAACCTATATCTGATAAATAGATTCCGCTTGATGCCCATCTCAATTCCTCTGCCGTATGTCCATTTCCAATGAACAAGCCCAATGGATTGTCGAGGATTTTTTCTAAGGTGAAGGAAATTGCTTTTATTCTTATGTCGGTTGTATATGTATTAGACTTATAGGAATCGACAAATTCTCCAAATAATGAATCATAATTGTATAATATAATAGCCAATAAAATAACAATTAATCCAAAACATCGTCTTTTGATTTTTCGGTTTTTAATAAAAAACACTGATATAAGAAACGTCAACGCTGAAGCCAACATTAATTGTCTGGTTACATATAGATACATTGACGAACAAAAGCATATAAATAATACTAAATTAATCAAACGAAATTTTTGAAGAATTAAATTCGACCAATAATAATACATACATATGATAGAAATAAAGTATGAGCCTATATAAAACCTGAAAATACTATTCCTCTGGGCATACTCTTCTCCAAACTCAAAACCATCAATCAATCCAAACAAGACAAAACTTGGGACAAATTGCTGAATTATTTGTAGGAATAATGTTATAAGCCCCATTATGGTCAATGAGTTGATTATCTGCCGCTCTGAAATTTTTAAATCACATATTATGATGTACGTCATAGATGCTATTGAAATCAGGAAATTTGTCCTGAAATTATCTATTGGATAGCCCTTAATTAGTAAATTAAGCAAGGCGGAAATTATCGGTAGACACACCATACCCATGACTATATCATGATTTGAGTCTTTCAGTTTGAAATAGGCTTTGTATTTGATGATAAATCCTATAAATACAAATGCTGAAAACAACCATAATATTCGAGGTCCAATAGTCTGTTCCCAAAAAGAATATGACAAAAAGTGTGAAAACAGCACTATCGATATGATGATAAAGTATTTTCCGAGAAATTGTTTCATTGTATATTATTCTTCACAGTGCAAACTTAGAGTTCATTATGATGACCACCAATATATTAAGCTATTTGCCAATCAGTTTGTATGCAATTGCCTTGCATTGATTAAGAAAAACCTTATCCTTGATAACATAAAACTGAAGTAATACGCTATATATACATGTAACAATAACCGTTACAACAAGCGACAACATGAAATGACAAGGTATTCTACTAAGCACATACAAAAGACACACTAATGGTAGATTCTGTAAGACTCTTATAATCACCAAACGACTAGGGAATTGCATATGGTAATGCTTATGCAAGAACAGTTGGGCAGAAATTAATATGGCTAATTCTGAAATAACCCATACCAAGGCAGAACCAGCACTTTGCAGATTTTTTACTAAGAGAATGTTCATAGATATGCCTATAATAGCTCCTAATGAGCTATTTCTTAATATCACCTTATCTTCTTTTAATGGCATTAATGTTTGGATAATAAGAATCTGCTCAAAACCGATAATAAGCATTAGAGGCATTGTAATCCGCATGGGGATAATAGCCCCTTCATATCCTTTCCCTGATATAAGTTCTATAATTTGAGGAGCCATAATCATGGAAAGGATAATTAAGGGTATAGATAAGGCAAGCAAAATATCTATCGATTTTTGTAACAATTTCCGAAATTCGTCCCATTTTCTTTCTGTAACCAATATACTCATACGCGGCATAAGGACATTGGTAAAAGCTGTATAAAGTGCCAAAAGTATGGTATATAATTTAGTCGCCGTTGTATAATACCCAACTTCAGTTTCTCCTGCGACGAATCCTAAATACGCCACATTAAAAGAAGTATACATAGAGGTTAACAACATGTAGCCACCAAGTATCAAAAAGGATTTCATGAAAGGATATACTGTCAAGTCCTTAATTGTAAATGTCACGAATTTCCTTGCGTATAAAATATTGATGACAGCGTTAACGACTACCATTAGGGTTAACAACAAGTAATAAATAGGATAATCGTTTGTATTACGGATAAAGATAAATACAGAGATAACGTAGGCAACTTTTACTATGATTGTCCTTATTGTTATGAATTTAAAATCCTCCAATCCTTTATATAACCATTCTACGAGCAGATAATTACATACAAGTTTCAATGCCCCAATATACATCAGTTCTTTATATTCATAAAGTTTTGGAATCGCGTAGATGGAGATTATCAATACTATCAGCATGATTGTAGTTGAAAGCGTGTTCAACACAAAAAGACCGCTGAATACTTTGTTCCGTTCCTGGACGCCTTTGCATCTGGCAATTTCCCTAATGCCTATAACTCCTATCCCCATCATGGAGAATAGTATGAAATAGTTAATTATGCTATCTATAAAATTGCATATACCAATATTCGTGACACCTAAAACGCGAGAAACATATGGATATGTTAAAAAAGGAAATATATAATTCGCGCTTGTAAGAATGCTGCTATAAACAATGTTCTTTTTTAAACTTGGCATAATTGAATTCGTTTGCTAATATAACCTGCAAATTCTCAAATTCAAAACAGCTTGCAAGCATTCATGGATGGTGCTTGTCAAGGCATTTATTTCATTTTCCCGTGGAAATTGATTGGAAGAGTGCATATACTTGTTTCTTACATTAGCTATTTGTTCTTTGAACCGTTGCTTCAAGCAAACATTCAGACGCAAGAAAGGGGTACTTCCTCTCGAAAGGTCATCTAAATATTCACCAATAGAATGCCCATGACGGCAGCCATGTATATCTAGGAATAGTTGAAGGCTTGTGTCTAACATACGGGTAATGTGTAACACTCTATACAACCGTTGGTCATCGGTTTTTATACGTCGGTCTATATTTTTATATACCCTATGTTCCGATTCGATATCATTGTAGCGGTTTCTTTGCACATCGGTCGTACAAAGGCTTTCCAACTGGACTAAAAGTGTCTCCGTGGATTTATTCGATTTTGCCATTTTTGTTTCAATTTTTCTTTTATGCTGAGACAGATATTCAATGAACCTGCTTGAATCGGCGATAAACCCAAAAAAGCTAAGACACGAATGTATTTATAAGGGTCGTTGTCGTTCTCTCTGATAAAAGAATAGTCGCTGTTTATCATCTTGGGACATTCCAATGTTTTCCTGTAAGACATCCCCTCTTCGTGTATGGCGTAATTCATGAAAAACGAAAGTGTCATCAGGTTATTGAATGTCTCTTTGAATGACATGGTAGTTTTCCGTTTGAAAGCGATGAAAAGGTCGTCAAGCATATAGGCGTCTTTAACGCTGACTTGTGATTGAGACCAACTTTCCGCCATCGCTCCGTTTGTATACCGTTTATCTATTTGAAACGGAGCAAAGACTTGTTTTTCCTCCTGCCCTAATTGGTAAATCCGAAGGTTGCGGGCATATAGGTTGGCTTGCTTAGCTCTGATTTTAGCTCTTATACCGGGAGTGTTCGATTCAAATCTGCCATTTTCGAACGTCAAGTTGTATTCATTCGCACTATTATCCAATATCCGATGGCATATCCGGTTGAGAAGCGAAAATTGATTATTCAAGAAATCATAGTCTTCCGACAGCAACAAGGTTTTCATGTTTTCCGCATAGGCAAGGCGGGACACCATGATTCTTCTTACCAGCAAGTTCACATTTTGGATTTCGCTTTTCTTGGGGATAAACAACCCAAAGAGATTGCCACTTGCTATAAACAAAGCGTCCGGATTGTCTATGGTAAAGATGTTGGAAGGACGGATTACAGCCTTTTGAGCATACGCCAAAATAGGCGCAATCATATCATTGTACTTAGACATCTTGCCAGTATAACAGAAGAAGATTTAATGTCATCAAGAAAGAGCTTTCTCACCTTTAGATTGCACATTGGCAAGCCTGGAATATGTCACTTGTATATTTTTAAAACATAAAGAGTTATCTTTGATTTGCGTACTTAATCCCATCTAAAAATATTCCGTGTATAAACTTTCTCTTTCACGCCACCCAAACAAGCGTCGTACCAGTTGACGATAATCGCCTAACTTTCATGCAAAAATTCGGGCGAGAAAATTACATTGTCTGTATTCAACTTCTTGCGTACGCTTTTCTGTGTAGGCCTACGAGGATGGTGCTTTTGACAGCCATGATAGCATGCGGGGTAATCTTTTACCAGTTCAACCACTTCTTCTACGTGGCTTGTATCGAAATAGTTCTTCACCGGGTTGTAGTTGGTGGGGGCAGCTATCACGACAAAATCAGCGTCGCCGTAGGCCTTCGCTCCATCGAGCGTGGCGGTCAGGTTCAACTCCTTTTCCGCCAGGTACTTTTCGATGTAATCGTCTTGTATGGGCGACTTACGTTGGTTAATCAAGTCTACCTTCTCGGGTATCACGTCAACAGCCGTCACCTGGTGGCGCTGGCTGAGAAGGGTGGCTATACTAAGTCCTACGTAGCCGGTTCCGGCCACGGCAATCTTGATGTTTTTTCCATAATGAATGCTTGTGGTTTATCTTGGGAAGATTTATGCTATATATAAACGCTGGCATGCCTTTCCGCTTTTGCCGGAAAGCGTCAGGGGGACAGTGTGGTGATTATCGGTGCAGCCACACGGTGCGGAGGTATCTGCGCCATACGGCCAGGTGATTGGAGGAATTGATTTCCCGGCAGATGGCGACGCCAGTCTGGATAAGTTCTTCCGCACCTTGCTCCGGATGGTTGGCGGTGATGGCCATCACGTTGAGTCTTTCATCGCCTACGGGGAAGTCTTGGATAGCTTTCACGGGGGAGTCTGGATCTGTCAACACCTTATATAATAGAGGGGCGTAGTTGCGGAAGGAGTCCACCAATCGCTCATGCTGGCTTTGCCCCTCCACCAATTTCTCGTTGGCTTTGCCCGCCGTGAGAAAGTATTCGCCCAGGAACGTGTCCCAGTTGGCGAAAAGCGTGTAGTGCCCGTCTTGCTCCATGAGTCCGAGATGGGCGTAATAGGGAGTGGTCTCCTCCGCGCTGGTCTGTTGGCTGGGGTAATATACTCGCTCCGCGATGTTGACTTGCCGGACGAGTTCCGTGAAGTGCGATCTGGCTAGCCTTCCGTTTCTGTCGTCTTCAAGTCCAGACGTAGGCGTGAGGAAGGGGCGAAGGACTAGTCTGGGGCAGGTGTTTCGCGTATAGCCGGGATGCTCCCGTTCATAGCGGGCCAGGTTGAGCAGGAGCTGCGCTTCCTTGCCCGTTATCCGTTCTATGCGAAGGCTTAACGCCTCTTGGCCTTGCTGGTGAAGCTCTTTGCGGAGGGTCACTAGGGAAGGCTTGGCGGCCAAGCGGTCTATGAGGTCGTAGAGCGTGGGCAGTGTCCGTTCTCCATAGCCACAGCCCTGCAGCATGCCGACGAGCAGGTCGATGGCGCGGGCCTTTTCCGTGCCCAGGGACAGTCGGTCGCCCTCGGCGTTGTGGAGGCGAATGACATGGAGGTCATAGACGTTGGGGTAGGAGACGGTGAGGTGGCTGCCCGGTTCGATGCCTTGCACCTGAAACACCAGTCCCTTTTTGCGGCGGAAGCGGCAGATGTAGCCTTCCCGTCCCGCCAGGGGACCGTCGAGTACGCGGACAATCTCATTGGGTTGGTTGTCCTCGTTGGGATTGAAAGCGTAATCGGTATAGGGTCGCTCCAATACCACCACCTTGTCGGCGTAGTTGTCATTGAAGTCCATGAACGCCCGCATCTGTTCTTCCGGGATGGTGAATGGCTCGGCCTTCTCGTTTTCCTGCCGTTTGCGTTTGTAGCGCAGGAAGGCGTTGGGGTAGCGGTCATGAAGAAATTCCCGCAACGCACTTTCCGTGGCCAGCACGAAGACATAGCCGTCGAAGAGGGGGAGCTTGCGCTCTTGGTCGCCATGCCGCACGTTGACCGTGGTATGGGTGGGGCAGTAGGCTTCCAGGATGTTGTGGGTGTTTTCCTTCTCGCGGTCGATGAGGCAGCCCAGCTCCCGTTCATGTCCGGGTTGGGTACGGACAAGATACCAATGATAGTCAACGTGGTTGAGCTTGTCTGTCATAAAGTCTTGGCTGGCGAGAAGGTATTCTCTATGTTACCCTCATGGCAATCGCATGAAGGCTAAGAAATACCTCTCCGAACTTGAATCATCACGCCAGGTGTACATAAATTAAGGTGTCCCCTAGGGCGTTTTACAACATTCTTTAGGTCTAACGACGGCATCCCGGACGAAACTCAGCGGCAATGGTCCATCGTTGTTATGTGGCGAGAAGAGCGAAGCATCGCGTGCGTCAACGTTTCTATCATCATAACCACAATGTATTGTTAATCAGGTAATTAATTACGCTGGCCGTTTCCCGTTTTATGGCGTGCAACGGCTTTATGATTGCAAAATTACAAAAAAGTATTGAACCGCAAAGGTTTATTCGAAATATTTTTTCTTCTTTCTTCCGATTCTGCCCATCATCGGCCACGTGACATCACCAAATATGTAGAGACGTGGCGTGCCGCGTCTCCGTTAGCCGTAAGGCCTTCTCCAATGGCGATTCTATTTAGTCCTCTTGCTTGCCGAGACGCGGCACGCCACGTCTCTACTGTTAGGCGATGGCAGGTTATGCGCACATGCTGAGATTCGTCGAACGAATGCACCGAACCCCTTAGCGATGTAAGGGAATGGTGTCACTGCTGGCTTTTCACTCGCTTGAGGAACCTGTCGGTGAGCCAGCGGCGCACGTCCCATTTCAGCGGCAGGGGAAGCGGGGTGAATCCCCATACCATGACGACCATCAAGGCCGCTACGCCACGCAGGCCGTCAAGTATCTCGTAGTGGGGCTTAGAGGCGAGATAGACAGGTTGTGCATTCATGTAGAGGTAGGTGTTTTGTCAGTAATAAGCACTGCGAAGATAAGCATTCCTTGCGAGAAAAAAGAAAAATATTGGAAAAACCGCCCGTAATCTATTCCCGTTTCCGTTCAAATTGTGTAATTTTGCAACCGAAACGAAAAATTAAACTCCATAGAGTATGACCAACCTGAGATTTGAAGCTGTGGCCGAGGCTTCCCACAAGAAGCCGCAAGTAATGAACACGCCAAAGGAGCGACCTTCGGAGCTGTTTGGCAAGAACGTGTTCAACAAGCAGAAAATGTATAAGTATCTTCCCGCTGACGTGTACGAGAAGATGATGGACGTGATAGAAAATGGCGCCCGTCTGGATCGTAGCATCGCCGATGCTGTGGCCAAGGGCATGAAGCAGTGGGCCGACGAGAATGGGGTCACCCACTATACCCACTGGTTCCAGCCGTTGACGGAGGGTACCGCCGAAAAGCATGATGCTTTTATTGAGCATGACGGCAAGGGCGGCATGATAGAGGAATTCTCGGGCAAGTTGCTCGTGCAGCAGGAACCCGACGCGTCCTCATTCCCCTCAGGAGGAATCCGCAACACTTTCGAAGCCCGCGGATATAGTGCGTGGGATCCCACCTCACCTGTGTTTATCATGGACGACACGCTCTGTATCCCCACTATCTTCATTTCTTATACGGGCGAGGCGCTCGACTACAAAGCGCCATTGCTGCGCTCGCTCCATGCCGTGAACGTGGCCGCCACCAAGGTATGTCATTATTTTTATCCCGAGGTGAAAAAGGTGATTTCCAATTTAGGTTGGGAGCAGGAATACTTCCTGGTAGATGAGAGCCTTTATATGGCCCGTCCCGACCTGATGTTGACGGGGCGCACCTTGATGGGGCATGACTCCGCCAAGAACCAGCAGATGGAAGACCACTATTTCGGTATCGTGCCAGAGCGCGTGCAGGCTTTCATGAAAGACCTGGAGAACCAGGCGCTGGAGTTGGGCATCCCATGCAAGACCCGCCACAACGAGGTGGCACCCAACCAGTTTGAGTTGGCTCCCATCTTCGAGGAAACCAACCTGGCTGTTGACCACAATATGCTCCTCATGTCCCTGATGCAGAAAGTGGCTCGCCACCATGGCTTCCGTTGCCTGCTCCACGAGAAGCCTTTCGGAGGCATCAACGGCAGCGGAAAGCACTGCAACTGGAGCTTGGCCACGGACACGGGCGTGTTGCTTCACAGCCCAGGCAAGAACTCGGTGGACAACCTGCGCTTCGTGGTGTTTATCGTGGAGACGTTGATGGCTGTCTACAAGCACAACGGATTGCTGAAGGCCAGTATCATGAACGCCACCAATACCCACCGACTGGGTGCCAACGAGGCACCTCCTGCCATTATTTCCAGCTTCCTGGGCAAACAGCTTTCAGAGTTGCTAGACATTATAGAGGACACGGACAAGGAGGACGTGTTTAACTTGCAAGGCAAGCAGGGACTGAAGATGGACATCCCCGAGATTCCGGAGCTGTTGATAGACAACACAGACCGTAACCGCACCAGCCCCTTCGCTTTCACGGGCAACAGGTTTGAGTATCGTGCCGTGGGTTCGTCGGCCAACTGCGCCGCTTCCATGATAGTCATCAACACGGCCATGGCCGAGGCCTTGACAAACTTCAAGAACCGCGTAGATGCCCTCATCGCCGATGGCGTGGAGCAGAACGAAGCTATCTTGAAGGTGATACGCGAGGATATCAGAACCTGTAAGCCCATCCGTTTTGACGGCAACGGCTATAGCGAAGAGTGGAAGGAAGAGGCCAAGCGCAGGGGATTGGATTGCGAGACATCCTGTCCCAAGGTGTTGGAGCGTTACCAAGACGAGGGCAGCATCAAGATGTTTACCGACATGGGTGTGTTGAGCAAGGTGGAGATAGACGCACGCAACGAGGTGAAATGGGAGAACTACACCAAGAAAATACAGATCGAGGCCCGTGTGATGGGAGATCTCTCCATGAACCATATCATCCCCGTGGCCACCCACTACCAGAGCCAGTTGGCCAAGAACGTAGAGAACATGATAGATATCTTCGGCGAGAAGGAAGCGCAAAAACTCTGCGAGCGCAACATCAAGATTATCCGCGACATCGCCGAGCGTACCCATAAGATAGAGGTGGGCGTAGAGGAGTTGGTGAATGCCCGCAAGGTGGCCAACAAGATAGAGGATGAGCATCAGAGGGCCATCGCCTATCATGACACCGTGGCTCCCAAGATGGAGGAGATACGTTACGAGATAGACAGATTGGAACTGACGGTATCTGATGAGTTGTGGACGCTGCCCAAGTATAGGGAGCTGCTTTTCATCATCTAACGGAATATGACATGAAAAAAGCCTTCATACTTGTTCTTTGCGCCTTTTTCTGCTTCTGTCACGTGGCGGCCCAGTCCACCATGAGTGACGAGGACATCATGAGCTTCGTGGTCAAGGAAAAAGCCGCCGGCACCAGCAACTCGCAGATTGTGACCAAGCTGATGCAACGGGGCGTGAGCGTGACGCAGATGCAACGGTTGCGGAGGGAGTATGAGAGTGGAGGACTGGATGCCTTGGGAAATCCTGGCGGAAAAGTGAAGGCGAAGGACTCCCGCCTGCGCACCAACGAGAAGGTAGGGGCGACCGACACGAAAACACGCAAGGAACTGAAAGAAGAGGGCAACCTGACCAGCTATCGCATGAAAGACTTGGAGGGCAGGAGCCGGGTTTATGATGAAGACAGCCCTGAATTCCTGGCCTATCAAAATGAGTTGCAAGCTTTCGTGCCCGACTCCATGCTCATGCTCAAGATGTTGCTGAAGGAAAAGAAGGATCGGAAGAACAAGGTGTTTGGCAGGGATATTTTCAATAACGAAGAGCTTTCTTTCGAGCCAAACATGAATATCGCCACCCCGCAGGATTATCGTTTGGGACCAGGGGATGCCGTGATAGTGGATGTCTATGGCGCATCACAAGATTCGTTCGAAGAGACCGTAAGTCCAGAGGGAGAGATTACCATAGAGGGTTTCGGCCCCGTCTCCGTGGGCGGGCTTACGGTGGAGCAGGCCAACAGACGGCTGCGCAACACGCTGGGAAGGCGATATAGCAGTAGCCAGGTGAGGCTCACCGTGGGGCAAACTAAGACCATCTCCGTCAACGTGATGGGCGAGGTGAAAACACCGGGCACCTATACGCTTTCGGCTTTCGCCACTGTTTTCCATGCCCTCTACATGGCGGGTGGAACCAATGACCTTGGTACGTTGCGCGATATCAAGGTGTATCGCGACAGCAAATTGGTGAGTCGGGTGGACATCTATGACTATATCCTGAACGGAAAGCTCACAGGCAATGTGCGGTTGGGTGCCAATGACGTGATAGTGGTTGGCCCATACGATTGTCTGGTGAAGGTGGACGGAAAGGTGAAGCGCCCCATGATATACGAGATGCGCAAGGACGAGAGCCTTGCCTCTTTGTTGAAATACAGTGGTGGTTTCGCCAGCGACGCTTATACCAAGTCGGTGCGTGTCATCCGCAAGACAGGCAGGGAATATGCCGTGTTTAACGTGGACGAGTTTGATTTCGCATCTTTCCGTGTAGCCGATGGAGACTCCGTGAGCGTGGACTCCATCTTGCCCCGCTATGAGAACACCGTGGAGGTGAAGGGTGCCGTATTCCGCCCTGGTCTCTACCAGATGGGAAACCAGATAAACAGCGTGCGTTCCCTGATTGAGTACGCGGATGGACTCACCGAGGAGGCTTTCACCGCCCGTGCCGTGATGCATCGCATGAAACCTGACCGCACCCTGGAGGTGTTGAGCGTGGACGTGGAGGGCATCCTCAACGGGACTTCGCCCGATATCCCCCTCCGGGAGAATGATGTGCTCTTCATTCCCACCAAGCAGGAGATGGCCGTGGAGCGCACTATCACCATAAGGGGCGAGGTGATGCATCCTGGTGTGTACAAGTACGCAGACAACGAGACCGTGGAGGACTTTATCCTGCAAGCGGGTGGACTGACCGAGAAGGCCTCCGTGATGAAGGTGGATATTTCCCGCAGGGTAGGTAACCCTTATGCCACTGAGGTAGACAGTGTCATTGGAGAATATTATTCACTGAAGCTCAAGGATGGCTTCGTGATAGACGGCAAGCCAGGTTTCGTGTTGATGCCCTTCGATGAGGTGTATGTCAGGAAAAGCCCTGGCTATAATGAGTTGCAGAACGTGGAAATAGCGGGTGAGGTGATGTTCGCCGGTACCTATCCGCTTACCAGGCGAGGTTCTCGTCTCTCTGACCTGCTGAAGGCTTCTGGCGGACCAACTCCACACGCCTATATCAAAGGGGCGAAACTTTTACGCAAGCCCAACGAGGTAGAGAAAGAGCGCATGGAGGCAGCCTACCGCATCGTAAAACAGCAGGAACAGCGAAACTTGATGGAAATGGCCGTCAAAAGCAATAACGCCACGGCGGTATCGCAGATGGCAGAGCAGAATAAGGAAGCTGAACTAGAGAAATTCAAGGTGCCCGAGTTCTTTCCTGTGGGCATAGACTTGGAGGCGGCATTGGAAAAACCTGGTAGTGACGCGGACATGGTGCTTAGGGAAGGCGACAGGTTGGTGATACCGCAATACAATGGTACGGTGAAGGTAAATGGCGCCGTGATGTATCCTAACACCGTGGCTTACAAGAAAGGCAAGAAAGCCAAGTATTATATAGACCAGGCAGGCGGTTTCGCCAGCGATGCCAAGAAGAGCCGCGCCTATATCATCTATATGAATGGCGAGGTAGCCCAAGTGGCGAAAGGTGGCAAGATACAGCCTGGATGCGAGATAGTGGTGCCCACCAAGTCGGCCACTCGCATGAGTCCCGCCGAGATTATCAGCATAGGTACGGGCTTTGCCAGCATAGCTACCATGATAGCGACCATTGCCAATATCTTGAAATAGTGGACGGGAAAAGTTTTCAGCGTGGCAAATTCGCGACGAGGAAGACACCGGGATATGGCTGTAATGGAAAATATGGAAAATATCATCATAGAGAATTCACTGGACGGGCTGGGCACGGACGCATACAACAATTACCTGGCCCACGCCTTTTGCCTGGAAGGCAGTTGCAGACTGAAATATAATGGCGAGGAACGCGAGCTGCAGGCAGGCGACTTGATGATTGTGCGTAAGGGGAAGCTGATTGAGCGTGTCCGCCCTGCGGAAGACTTTCGGGTAAAGGTGATATACGTTACCTCAGAGTTCATCGTCCTCTCCACGCCACTCAGCAACTATGGCATGAAGGGGCAGTTGGCTTTGTTCCTCAATCCCATCATGAAACTAGATGCCACACAGCAGAATCAATGCCGCGAGGATTTTGAAATGGTGGAAGCGCGGCTGGCACAGGCCGGCCACCATTTCCGCAAAGACTTGCTGATTGCCTCCATTCAAATGCTGATCATAGATTTCTTTGATTTCCATTCCCACCTTTATGGGGTAGACAACATCCCCTTGCAGAGCGCGACTATCATGAGTCGTTTCCTCAATATGCTGGAGAATGGGACATATCGCGAGCACCGGGAGGTGAATTGGTATGCTGACAAGTTGTGCATCACCCCTAAGTATTTGTCTGAAGTTTCCCGGAAGACCAGCGGTTATGCGGCCAATTATTGGATTAACCGCTATACTGTCCTCGACATCTCCCGCTTGCTCCGGGACAAGTCACTTACTTTTGTCCGGATTTCCGACATGTTCGGTTTCTCGTCGCCTGCCTATTTCAGCCGTTACGTGCAAAAGAATTTGGGCGTAAGCCCGTCTGCTTACAGGGGATAGGAAACTTCACTGACAAATACCGTGCAAGAATACAGCCCCATTACCACCCGTTGCACGGGAGAAGGCATGGCCAGCCGGAAAGTCATGGCTGCGTGCCTGTGAGCGCACTTATCAAGTGCCGTTGGTCTACAGCTTCGTGCTCCAGATCATTTTCTCCACTTCCTCCAGCGTGGCGTTAAAGAAGCGTTTCTCCTTGTTAAGTGAGCGCATCAGTCGCATTTCTTCGTCTGTTAGGGCAAAGTCGAATATTTGGATGTTTTCTTTGATGTAATCGGGGTTGGAGGCACCGGGAATAACAGAGAATCCCTCCTGGATATGCCAGCGCAGGATGACTTGTGCCGGGGTCTTGCCGTGGGCTTCGGCTATCTTTTTTATTACGGGGTCTTTGAACAGGGCACCGTCGCTCATCGCACCTCCTAACGGAAACCAGCATTCCACTTGTATGTCTGCCTTGGCGGCTTTCTCGCACATTTCCAACCTTTGGGCGTAGGGATGGCATTCTATCTGTAGCACTGCGGGCTTAATGGTGGCACTGTCCATGATGGTGTTCCACATCTCGTCGTTGTAATCGAAGTTGCTGATGCCAAGGGTGCGCACCTTCCCCATTTTCACCGCCTTTTCCATGTCTTTCCAAGCTCCCACGAAATCTCCCACGGGCTGGTGGACATAGAGCAGGTCGATGTATTCCAACCCCATTCGTTCCAGCATTTCGTCAATGGCTTTTAGTGTCTTTCCTTCGCCGTATTCCGTGGGCCACAGCTTGCTGGTTACCCAGATTTCCTCGCGCGGTATGCCACTTTCCCTGACGGCACGCCCCACTCCGGCTTCATCGTAGTAGGCGTGGGCGGTGTCGATGTGCCTGTATCCGGCTTTCAAGGCGGTAAGGCATGACTGTTCGCATGTTTTATCACTGGGCTGGAGGTAAGTGCCAATGCCAAAACGGGGCATCTCTACGCCGTTGTTCAACTTGACTACGGGCACGCCTGCCGCGGTGGTTTTCTCTTGCGCGTGGATAGCGCACGCACCGCCACAGATTGCCAAGGCGACTAGAAGAATTTTTTTCAATGATTTCATGTTTTCGATATAGTTGGTTTGTTATTGCTTGTTTGCATCCTTGATGCTCCACAGTGAGACGTGCTCGTTGCGGTAGCGGGCGTTGGGATTCTTTTCGGTTCCGTCGGGAAAGGTGCCGTCTTCCTGCTTGCGGAATTGGATGGCATGTTGCGGGCAATTCTGTATGCAGGCGAAACAGAACTCACAGTCGCCGAACGTTCTTACACCCGCGGATGTCAGTTCGTAGTTGCCGCGCGGGCAAACTTCCGCGCAAATGCCGCAACCAACGCAGGCATCGGTCACGGTAAAGTATTTTTCGCTTTTCATCAGGAAACCCACTTCCGGGTCGAGACCGCTGATCCGCAAGAATCCTTGATGAGTTTGGCGCTCTTCTTCCGTCACCGGTTCGTGCCAATGCCGCTGTGCGTTGATGTCTGCCGTTATCTTCCGCAAGTTTTCCGGTATATGTTTGTCTATCTTGATTTGTTCGTTCATGTCAAAATTAGGCAGCCAGTTGTCTACCATGACGATTGTTCCGATATAGTCGAAAGCGTTGCCGGCCTTGCGGGATATGCCGTCCCATATTTCCACTGCGTTACATTTCCTCGCCCCATATGTCAAGACCGCGAATTTATATTTGGCTTTCAGCCTCGCTTTTTTGATAAACTCCCTCACCATGTTGGGCGGCATGTGGCCGTATATGGGATAGACTATGCCTATCTCGTCTGCCTCGAAGTCATACTTCCCCTGTTTTATCATCTGCGGGATGCTGAGCGCTTCGCCGCTCTTGCCGGCAAGCTGACGGGCAATGTACAGGCTGTTTCCTGTTCCGGTGAAATAAAAGATAATCCGCTTGTTTTCACGGCTGTCGCACGATGCCAGCCCCGATAAGCCGGAAGCGGCGATGACACCACCGGCAACAGTGGTTCCCATTCGTTTCAGCGCGCTGCGGCGACTGATTTTGTGGTGATGGTTCTTGAGTTCCATTCTTGGTGTTTGCTATTGTGATTGCAAAGGTAAGTGATATCCATGTGAGCGGGCTTACATAAAATTCGGAAGGATATGCTGCTTTTGCGGTAATATACAGGAATCGCACCCTTCTTCCAGTAAGGTGGGACTGGTTATCCTTCCCTTTGCCGCCTCGATTGCGTTATGATATTATGTCGTGCATGGCCACAGGATCGCCGTGAGGGATTGGTGCCAACAGGCTGGGCTTTTTGGAGGTAGTGTCGTGAGTTTGAAGGCATCACCTCTTGTCATTTTCCTTCAACTCGCCTGCTAGGTAGCTTAAGTTTACTTGTTTTCCAAAACAACTTGTTTTGAAATGGAAATCAACTTGTTTTGCGTCGGAAAATAACTTGTTTCGCAAAGGAATTCAAGTTGTTTTCCCAAGCGAAACAACTTGTTTGGGAAAGCGCTCCAAAAACGTTGAAAACCTTTTGCGTTTTATGGAAACGGGGAAAGAGCCCCGTTGCCCTCCACTGAGACACCATCCGCCATATAAGATAATTCCGGGGCTTCGCCTTCGATGGTCATGGCGATTGCCGTGTCAAGAGGCGCCCCTGGGGTTTATGGCGTTGACGAAGGCTTTTCGCCATGAAGTTTTGTGGTTTAGGTGTTTTTCACGGCCAGGGCATAGAGGTAGTCGCTGAGGCGATTGATATAGGCGGTCGCTCCAGGTGGCAAGGCATACCAGGGGGAAAGGGTGACGAGTCTCCGCTCGCAAGTGCGGGTTTTGGCTCTTGCCAGGTGGAGTAGCGCTTCCAGGGCGTTCGTTCCGGGTTGCAGGAAACGGAAAGGGATTCCCTCCATGGCTTGGTCTGTAGCTCGCTCCAGGCGTCGTGTCTCTTCTTCCAGCGAGAATTCTGTCCCGTGACGGGTAAATCCCGACACGAAAGCCATTATGTGGGAGAGCAATCTTTGCGTGCGGCGCAGGATGTCAGTGTCCGGCGTTGGTTGCGGATAGTGCGCGATGACCAGTCCCAGCAGGGCGTTTAGCTCGTCAAGCTGGCCGCTCGTCTCTATCCGTATGTCATCTTTTGGTACTCTTTCCGCATGGGCAAGGCAGGTCATGCCTTCATCTCCGCGGCGGGTGTAAATGGTCTTTTGCTTCATGGTTTGTAGTTGGAGGGATGAATGTCTGTGTCTTTTAGCGGCGGTGACGCAATATGACGTGCAGTATGACAGGAGCGCCCACCAGTGGTGTCACTACGTTGAGCGGCAACACGCCGCCTTCAGGAGGCAGCGAGCATGCCAGGTTGCAAGCCAGGGCTATCACCGCCCCCGACAAAGCGGAGGCCGGCAGGAGTGTGGCATGATTGTCCGTGCGCCACAGCATACGGGCAATGTGTGGCGTGGTCAGGCCTATGAAAGCGATAGGGCCGCAATAGGCGGTGGTGACAGCCGTGAGCAGTCCTGCCAGCGAGAGCAGTTGCACTCGCAGGCGGCGGGTTCTGGTTCCCAGGTTGAGTGCGTAGACTTCCCCCAGGAGCAGGGCATTGAGTGATTTCACCCTGGTTAATGACAGTAGGATGCCCGCTACCGTGAGCAAGACGAAGAGGGGCATTTGTTCAAACGGAACGTTGGCGAAACTCCCCATGCCCCATATCATGTAAGACTTCACGCCTTGGGCACTGGCCATGAAATTGAGCAACGATACCACGGAACTGGCCATGTAGCCTACCATTAGGCCTACGATGAGCAGCATCACGGCGTTTCTCACCAGCGTGGAGAGAAAGAGGATGAGCGCGGTTACCGCCATGGCTCCAATGAACGCAGCCGCCAATATCGCGACGTGTCCGCCTAAAGGAAGATTGGCGGCTCCCAGGATTCCTCCTCCCAAAGGAAGCATGACCAAGGCCACGGCTAAGCCCGCTCCGCTGTTGATGCCAAACACGTCGGGGCCGGCAAGGGGATTGGCGAAGGCGGTTTGCAACATCAGTCCGCTCGCGGCAAGGGAACTTCCCGCCAACAAGGCTGCTACGGCCTGCGGCAGGCGTGAGCGCAGAATGATAAAGCGCCAGGATTCCCTCACGCTCTCGTCACCCCGCAGCGTGGCCATAGCCTCTTGAAAGGGGATGTCGACAGACCCTATCAACAGGTTGGCCATGAAGAGAGCCAATAGGGCGAGCGCTCCCAATAACGTGAAGAGGATTCGTTTATTCATGGAGCCGACGGAAATAACGGAGCTTGCCAGGCAAGGCGCCAGGATGGGACAACAGGATGAAATCCCTGAGCAAGTGCTCTGGATGGAAAGCCTGCTCCTCAAAGAAAAGGGTGGAGTTCACCGGACAGGCGTATACTTCCCCTTGCTGGAAAGCCTTCAGGCTGGCGTATCCCGCATACTCCTCCAGGAGCCAACGACGGCTCAGTGGGTCATTGTCGTTCACCTTGAAAGCCCAAACGTCTATGCTGTCGGCCTGTTCCAGGACTTGCTCGGGCGAGAGGGGCAGTGAGCCTGCGTGCGTATCATGGGCAAAAGGATAGCCCGCATGGGCATCGGCAAGCAGTTGGCCTATGGTGCTTTGCCCACCAGGACAATACCATACGCTACCTGTCTTGCGTTCGGTGAGCAGTGACCTGCCTTTGGGCAGTCGGCGCGCTTGGGCGCGGAGGCCTTGGTAGATGGAGTCCACTCGCAGGAACAACGAGTCCGCTTCTCGTACTTTCCCCGTCAGCCTGCCATAGAAGCGCATCCATTCCGCCCGCCCCAATGGAGAAATCTCCATGTAATCTGCCAATAGAAGCAACGGGATGCCCGTTTGGGTCAATCGCTCATAGTGGGCATCTTGAAAAGGAGAAACCAAGAGGGCATCCGCCTTGATGTCCACGATGCGCTCCACGTCGGGGGATAGTGAGCTGCCGCAATCCACAATCTTTCCATTCCCTTTTATCCAGGCCAGGTTGTTGAAAGGTTTGTCGCAGACACCCGCCACACAGTTTTCCGCGCCCAATTCCTGGAAAAGGGCGCAATGGGCCGAGGTGAAGACCACGGCCTGGCGCAAGGGCACTCTCACCACGCAGACCTGTTCGCCCCAAGGAGCTTGCTTTACCAGGGAGTCACCCTTGACTCCCCTCGCCACCAGGGCGTAACGAGCCAATGTCTGTCCGGGATGCCAAGGGTCGCGGATATCTACCCTGGTATATCCCGGATGTTCTATGGTGAGAAGTAAAGACGCATAGGCATAGCGCAACGTGTCACCTTTCTCGCTCGTCGGGGTGGGGGCGCTTGTTCCACCACAACCATTGAGCAGCAGTGACATGCTGGCTATGAAGAGTAGCAGGTATCGCATGGGTCAGCGGGAAACGGACTTGATTAGTCTTCGAAAACTATTTTGCGGGGGCACTGCCCGTAAGAGGAAAAGCTGCCTACGTAGTTCCCTTGGCGGTCAAAATGGTATACGGCTCCGTCACCCGAAACGAAGTTGGTGGTAAGCACGTAGATATGCCCCGTCTCGTCATTGACGCTTAGACCATATACACTTGCGCTTGCCAACTCCGCGGGAGCGTTCTTCAAGAAGTCGCGGTTGATATTGCCTGTGCGGAAATCATAGGTATAGAACTCCGTGGTGTTGGTATAGGGGTAAGAAGAATAATCGGTCTGGCAGTTGACCACGTAGAGCGTTCCGTTTTCCGCGGCGATGTTGGTGCCTTTTCCTATTTCTTTATATGTGTCGGTAGCGGGGTTGAACACGGCCACGGGATAGGTGTAGTCGGGGTATTCTCCTCCATAACCCTGTATGGCGAGGTATCCGTCGGTCTCCACGATAGCTTGCGGATTGTCGAAGATGGTGACATGGCGGTCGAGTTGGAAGTCTCTCTCGCGGATGACGGAAAGGCGGTTATCTTTGCCCCAACCAGAGTTCACGCAATAGATGTATCCGTTCTCTTCCACGATTTGCTCGGGATTGTCACCTACTTTCACTTGACCCACGATGCTCATGTCCATGGTATTGACCTTCACCACGTAACCTCCATATGTGGTCACGTAGAGGAATCCGTTGTCGGCCGCCATGTAGCGAGGCTGTCCCAAGTCGCTTCTGTCGCTCAAGGAGAGGCGGCCTATCTCTTTGCCTACACCGTTGAGTTTGGCGACATAGTTGGACCCGTATACGGCGAGGTAGAAGTATCCGTCCTCTTCTATCAAGTCCTGGCCTGTGTCACCGATGTTTTTCTCGTTTTGGGTTTGGTAGAGGTCATGGGCGTAGGGTTTGTCCGTGAGATAATCAAAATAGGTGATGGTGGCGTTGTTGAGCCCATAGGAACCTTCGTTCAGGATAAAGCCCCTGGTGGAAGCCATCTCTATCTTGGAGCCTTGTTGCATGGGGTCCCAAGGAGTGTCGTCATCTTCGCAGGCCGTGAAGCCCGTGGTGAGTGTCAAGCCGCAGAGCGCGGCGTACAGGTAGTTTCTTTTCTTCATGTTCATGTTCGTTTGGTTTTGGGTTACTATATATATAATGTGTATATGCGGACTAGATGGTCAGCGTGGCTGATACTTCCCACGCCCTTCCTGGCATAGGGTAATATTTCACCACCTCATATTGCTCGTCGGTGAGGTTGCGCAGGGTGGCTTGCAAGTCAAATTTTACATCTTTCCAGCGAAAACTCCTGGATAGCGAGAGGGTGTGTTCCCAATAGGGAGCCAGGCGATAGGCGGGTGTCTGTTGTTGCAGGCAGTATCGTTCTCCACTGGCCAGCAGACTATATCCCAAGTTTACCCATGGCGTTTTCAGGGTCAATGACCCATTGCCTGTATGTTGGGGTGTATAGGGTATTTGCTGTTTGTAGTAGCTGGCGGACTTGTCCGTGATATCTTCCGCCCGCAGCAGGCTGTAGGCTCCCGTGAGCAAGAGGCTCATTTGGTTGCCCATCGCCAGCTCGGCGGCCAGATTGACGTTGAGGCCAAACATCCTCACCCTGCCAAAGTTGGCCATTTTCCATACGTAGAGCGTGGGGAAAGCTACTATCTTGTCTTTTACGTCGTTGTAGAATCCATCTACGCTCAGCGACAAATAGCGCGTGAACGGGAATGGCTGCCCTTGCCATGCGATGCCCACGTTGTATTCCTTGGCCACTTCGGGTTTCAGACCTACCGTGCCCGTCTGGTGATAATACAGGTCATTGAAGGTAGGCACGCGGAAAGTATGTTTGAGCATGACCCTGACATAGAGCGCTTCATTGGGCAGCAATCGGTAGGAGAGTGAGAGGGTGGGAGAGAGCCGCTTGCGGTCTTGTGGCTTTTCGCCCTGTTCTACGTCTTCCGTTATATAGGTGGCCACTACGCTGCCCATGATGTCCCACCTGGCGGGATTATATCGGGCGGTCAGCGCGGTGAGCGAGGTATATCGCTTGGGCTGCGGTGGCCGCTGTGTGTTGGAGCGTAGGTCGCCATATATCAAGTCCTCGGCCAGCGAGAGGGACAGGTGGGGCAGGGGCTCCCATCCGATGGTGCTCGATGCGTAGTATTCGTTTTGCCTGTTTATTTCCGTGAGCTGTCCATCTGGGTATTTCGCGTTTATGTCTATGTATCGGTTCCAGGAGTGGGTGTATTTCAGGTGTGCGCTCAGCTGCCATTGCCTTGTGAGTCGTTTCCTGAAGCTGGCCTGCAGGAAGAAGTCCTCGTCCCAGAGCCTTTCCCGTGCCGTGGTGTTATAGAGAATGACCGAGCCGGGCAGTCCCCTGCCCGAATAAAACCAGTAGCCTTTCACGTTCAGCTCCCCATCTCGAAGTGAGTGATAGAGATTGGCTTCCGCCCGCCACGTATAGATGTCGGAGTTGAGGCGGTGTTCCCGTGAGGTCTCGCTGCCGTTGACAAGGGTATAGGGATAGTCTCCGTCGGCCGTCGTGTAGTCCGCTTGCATGGCGAGGCTTGTTGAGTCGGCCAGCCGTTGCCAATAGCGTAACGAGGGGTTGAGCAGTCCGAAGGAGCCTCCCCTTATTTTCGCCCATAGGGCATAGGGGCGGCTTTGGGCATCGAAGTGAGGTCTCTCGGTCTCTATATAGAGCACGCCCGCCGATGCCAGGTGGCGTGCCGTCTGCATCAGGTCGCTGTTGTCGCCAACGGCCAGTGACAATGATTGCACGTTGTCCAGCGAGTAGCGTCCCAGGTCTATCTGTCCCGCTTGGGTATTGCCGATGGTTACCCCGTCATAGCTCACGGCGGTGTGCTGCGCGCCAAATCCCCTGATGGAAACCGTCTTCACGCCGCCTATGCCTCCGTAATCCCTCACGTTGGCGCCCGCAAAGCGTTTCACGGCGGACGCCATGTCGGTAAGCCCCAGCTCCTTTAGCTCGGCTTTCCCCATCACTTGTATGGGCTTGCCCGCCGAGATGGCCTTCCTCACGCGGGAAGCCACCACGGTGATACCCTCCATTTGGCGTGGGGTTACCAAAGTGGAATCTGTGTCAATAGGCGTTGCCGACGCGTGGAGCGAGCAGGCACAGCCTAGCGCGATAAGCGTTAATTTCCTCATAAGACACGTTTTCATCACCCTCCTCGGGGTTGCTGACAACAAGCGCGCGACGGCAGGTCTTCTGACTTCACTGTCTCTTTCCCCTGTATGCGTGGGGTGGATAAATCGGCAAACAGCCTTCCCGAATAAAGTGTCAGTGGCCAAGTGCTTGCCTCGTTGGACAGTTTACAGCAGCGGGACTGTACAGGAATCTCACCTGTTTCCCTTTTTAATCATGGGTATGAACCAATCGCAGTCGCGAATTTACGGCTTTTCGTTGAGAAAAGGGCATTTTCTTTCGATTAAATTTGAATAATCAATAAAAATATGTAACTTTGCCCCATAATGTGACTGAATCGTATTACTAACTTATTCATATAAATGGAAAGCAATGAAAAGAAGCCGCTAACGGGCGTGCTCAACATGCGTCAAGGAATCCTTTTCCTTGCCACGACACTTATCACCATCTTGATATGGAACTTGCCCTTGGACTTTTTTGGCATTGAGGGACTTACTGTGGTGCAGCGCAGGGTAATCGCTATCTTCGTGATGGCCGTGTTGCTCTGGATTACGGAGGCGATTCCTTCGTGGGCCACTTCGGTGTCTATCATATTCCTCTTGCTTTTCTGCGTCTCCGACTCCTCGTTCAACTTCATGCAGGGCACGGAGGGCGAGTATGGTAAGTTGCTCGATTACCAAGGTATCATGGCTTGCTTCGCCGACCCCACCATCATCCTGTTCCTGGGCGGCTTCGTGATGGCCATCGCCGCCACCAAGTCGGGACTTGACGTGCTGATGGCGCGCAAGCTGATAGCTCCCTTTGGCAAGAAATCGGAGAATGTGTTGTTGGGCTTCCTGCTCATCACGGGCCTCTTCTCCATGTTTATCAGCAATACTGCCACCGCCGCCATGATGCTCACATTTCTCACTCCGGTTTTCAAGGCGTTGCCCGCCAACGGCAAGGGAAGGGTGGCCTTGACCATGGCCATTCCCATTGGAGCCAATTTGGGCGGCATGGGAACGCCTATCGGTACGCCTCCCAACGCTTTTGCCTATAAGGTGCTCAACGATCCTGCGGGCATGGACTTGGGCGTGACTTTCGCCGACTGGATGATGGTGATGGCACCCATGGTGATTGTGATGCTCGTCGTGGCCTGGATCGTAGTGAAAACTTTCTTCCCCTTTACCCAAAAGACCATAGAACTGAAGATAGAGGGCGACGTGAAGCACAATTGGCGCACCAACGTGGTAGCCGTGACCATTATTCTTACCATCTTGCTTTGGGTGTTCGGAAAGCAAGTGGGCATCAACGCCAACACCGTGGCCATGCTGCCCATAGCCGTGTTTGCCTGCACGGGCGTGATTACGGCCAAGGACTTGCAGACCATAGATTGGGCAGTCATTTGGATGGTGGCCGGTGGATTTGCCTTGGGTATGGCCATGAATGGCACTGGCTTGGCGGAGAGCGCCGTCAAGAGCATTCCCTTTGCCGAGTTCAATCCTTTTGTCATCATGATTGTGTCGGGATTGGTATGTTTCACGTTGAGCAATTTTATCAGCAATACGGCCACGGCGGCCTTGCTTATTCCCATCCTCTCCGTGATATGCGCCGGTATGGGCGATAAGCTGGACGGCATCGGCGGTCCCTCTACTATTATAATAGGTATAGCCGTGGCGGCTTCTTGCGCCATGACGCTCCCCATCTCTACGCCTCCCAACGCCATCGCCTATTCCACGGGACTCATTAAGCAAAGCCAAATGGCCAAGGCGGGACTCACTGTGGGGCTGATATGCCTGGTGATAGGCTATGCCGTGCTCATCACGTTCTGCAAACTGGGCGTGCTGTAAGAAATAATAACCCTTACCTTTCGTATGAAAAAGAAGATAGTCATTGGCATAGACGTGGGCATCTCCACCACCAAGATAGTAGGCATTGACGAGAAGGAGATGGTGATTAGCCCCATTCGCATCAAGGCCACGGATCCTATCACTTCCCTCTATGGCGCTTTCGGCAAGTATCTGCACGACAACCGCATCAAGTTGGAGGAGGTGGAACACGTGATGCTCACGGGCGTTGGTTCAGGTTACATAGACGAGAACATCTATGGATTGCCCACTTCCAAGAGCCAAGAGTTTGTCGCCGACGGGCTGGGTGCCCGCTACGAGAGTAAACTGGACCGCATGATAGTGGTCAGCATGGGAACAGGCACCAGCTTGGTGAAGGTGGACGGTGATGATATCCAGCACATAGGCGGAATAGGCATCGGCGGCGGCACGCTGCAAGGCTTGAGCCGTATTATGCTCAAGACCGATGACGTGATGCAGATAGCCGATCTCGCCAAGACGGGTGACATATCGAAGATTAATCTCTTGATACGCGACATCAGTGCCAAGCCCCTGCCAGGATTGCCCATGACGGCTACGGCTAGCCTTTTCAGCAATGCCAAGGCCAATGCCTCCCGCGAGGATATAGCTTGCGGGCTTATCTTCATGGTCTTGCAGTCCATAGGCTCTGGCAGCATCCTTTCCAGCCTGGGCAGCGGCATCAAGGACTTTGTCTTGATAGGCAATCTCACGCTTTTGCCCCAATGCCGAGAGGTCTATCCCGCCATGGAGAAACTCTACCGCGTGCGCTTCCGTATTCCCAAGTACAGCGAGTTTTGTACGGCTATCGGGGCGGCCATCGACTACATACGCAACTATCGGCAATGAGCCTTTTGATTTCTGCAAACATGAATAATGCACGGCTTTTGACATTTGTGTTGGCATGGCTCTGTTGCCTGGCCTCACAGGCTTCCGGTCTCAAGGGAAATGCCAGCTCCCAGGGAGCGTTCTTCACGGGGAAGTACCATAACCTGATGGTGGAACGCCTGGGATTGACTCAGACTCAAACAGATGAAAAGATAGCCAAGATATGGCATCATTTCTTCGAGGATGAACGTAACAAGGTGTATTTCGAGCCGGATGACTCCACGGCCTATATCCTGGATACAGGCAATGAGGACGTGAGGACTGAGGGCATGTCTTATGGCATGATGATCTGCGTGCAGCTCGACAAGCAAGCGCAGTTTGACAGGCTTTGGCGATGGGCCAAGACCCACATGCTCCATCGCCAAGGCCCCTGGAAGGGCTATTATGCTTGGCAATGCACGCCCCAAGGCCAGCACATAGGCCATAACACCAGTTGCGCCAGCGATGGGGAGGTCTATTTCATCACCGCCCTCTTCTTTGCCTCCCATCGGTGGGGCGACCAAGGAGCCTTCAACTATGAACAGGAGGCGCAACGCATCTTGCGTGACGTGATGTCGAAAGACGGTTCCCAGGGCGTGGTCAACCTGTTTGACCGTGACACCAAGCTCATCACTTTTGTGCCCAATGGCTATGATGCCACCTATACGGACCCTTCCTATAACCTGCCGGCCTTCTTTGAGCTATGGGCCAGGTGGACAGACTCCAACAAGGAATTCTGGCAAGAGACCCCGCAAGCGGCCAGGCAGTTGCTGGCCAACGCCTCCCATCCCGTGACGGGGCTTTTCCCCGACTATTCCGCTTTCGACGGCTCCGCCTTCCAACCCAACTGGAAGAAGGACTACGATGCCCGCCGTTACCAGTTTGACGGTATCCGTTGCGCCATGAACATTGGCATGGATGCCCATTGGTTCGGTACGGACAAGGAGCGGCAGGCCGCTATGGTAGACCGCTTGCTTCGCTTTTTCAAGCAAGACAACTTCGCCCACGGGCAATTCAACCTGGACGGAACGCAACCCACGGGTGACTACGGAGCGGGCATGGCTGGCGCCAACGCCGTGGCTTTGTTCGCTTGCCCCGACCATCCATTGGCCCAGGAGTATCTGCGCCGTCTGTGGGAAGTGCCTTTGCCTACAGGTAAGTTCCGTTACTATACGGGCATGGTCTATATGTTGTCCATGCTCCACGTCACGGGCAACTTCAAGGTGTGGTAAAGCCTCTTGGTTTCTCCATCGATAGCGCTGCCGTGACAGGGAGGATGAGAGGTGCGAGCGCATGCTTGCGCATCTTTTTTCGCAAAAAAGTGGCGAAAAGTTTGGTTATATGATAAAATAGCAGTACCTTTGCACTCGCAATTCGGAAACGAGTGCTTTTGGGCACCCTTAGCTCAGTTGGTAGAGCAACTGACTCTTAATCAGTGGGTCTAGGGTTCGAATCCCTAAGGGTGTACCAGGAAGAGAAGCTTGTTTCAGGCTTCTCTTTTTGTTTATGTGTTTTGTGATTCAGCCGTGGTATCAAGGTAAATTCTTTCAATTTTTCCTTTTAATTCATCGAGCTCATGAATATACCTTCATGTTGTTGGAAGTGTAGTATCCTTTTCAGTACCAGCTAAGTGGTACTGGAGTTTCACTTAGCTGGTACTGGAGTTTCATCTAGTTGGTACTGCAGTTTCAGTTAACTGGTACAGGGAGGGTACTATAGCTTTGTAGAAAAGGTTGGCTATCTTAAACTTATTTCATTCCTGATCGCTCACCGCAGGAACCTACCGCGAAAGAAGAAAAGGAAAAGAAAGCTTGGGGGCTTGGCATTGGGGGCTGTGTTCCTGTCCAGCCGTGCCGGTTTCAGCGATTTTAATCAATTTGACGGAGGCTACGCTTTTGACCTGACCTTGAACCATGCGGTATGGGGTGGTAGCATTTACGCGGCTCGTGAGTTGAACAAGCATTTCCATCTTGATTTCCAAGGTAACGTGGGAATGACCAGCAAGTCCCTCGATGGCAAGCAGAATCGGGAGCAGTGCACGCAGAGGCGACCGAAAGGTAACTAGAATCTCGGATATGGATTATTGGAATGAGACCCGATAGTGCGTTGTATTCAGGTCGCTAGTATCAACCGCGCACATAGAAGATTTCCCGACTATGCGCGCGGTTTTATATTTTTCCCAAATCACGTTAAGTTATTTCCGTGGCTCGGTGTGTTTAGTCGCGTAGCGCATAGGTGACCGTGGTGACGACGCGCACTTTCTTGACGTAAGGCGTGTTGGGGTCTCGGTCTTCTATGGAGAACTGCCCCTGCGTGGCACTCCTTATCTTTCCAAGTTTACTGTCGCTGTTCTCCGCGAACTGCCTTGCGGTTTGCTCCGCGTTCTTGATGGCTTCCTCCATCATGGCGGGTTTCATCTTCTGGAAAGAGACGTATTCGTAGCTTACTTGGTTGCTGTATCCTCCGTCAACGACGGCCACTCCTTGCTTGAGCAGCTCTCCCTGGCGGGCGATGATGCTTCTCACGAGTTTCACGTTGGCAGACGTGACGGTGATAGTAGAGGTGATGTTGTAACGATAGTCGTGTTCCCTGCTTGCGTATTGATCTGCGCTCATGTCGATGACCACGGGTGCGTTGACGCTAATTTCTTCCTCCTTGATGCCGTTTTGCTTTAGGAAGGTTTTCACTTTCTGGGTCGTGGCGTTGATTTTCTCGTAAAGGGTGGGCAGGTCGTTGCCCAGTTCCTTGGTGGGGATGGGCCATGTCACCTTGTCCGCTTCCACTTCCCGTTCCGACAATCCTTTTACGGTGACATTGCGGTTTCTGTTGGTGAAGTTGTCCATTCCTGTCTTGATGAGTCCTCCCAGCGCAATCAGGCCTATGGCGATAAGCGCTGCTTCGATGATTCTGTGTCGCATATGGCTGATGTTTTAAAAGATGAATGATATTCGCGAAGTTAGCGCGCTTTCCTGAAAATCACAAGCGAACGGCAGGAAATATTTCTCTCCGCAGGGCGGAAAAAATGTCCTGTTTCAGCGCATGTCATGGATAGGGGAGCTGCATGAGCGAAAGGCCAGGGGAAGAATGTTTGCGGAAAAGGCGGTAGTTTTGGTTAAAATAAGAGAAAGTCATACGGGTATGAGATATATTTCGTATCTTTGCCTTACTGACAGAGACAGAAAACAGATGGATGCAGATAAAATACAAGCGAAGCCTGGCACTGGGCGCGAGCGGCAGATATATCAGGCGACCATTGTGGGAAGCGTGGTCAACTTCGTGTTGCTGCTGTTTAAGTTCTTCGCGGGTATCGCAGGGCATAGCGCCGCGATGCTGGCAGACGCAGTTCATTCACTATCCGACTTCGTGACGGATATCATCGTGTTGGTGTTTGTGAGGCTTTCCTCGAAACCTGAGGACGCTAGTCATGACTATGGGCACGGCAAATACGAGACCTTGGCGACGGCTATCATCGGTGTCTGCCTATTTTTTGTGGGGCTGGGTATCTTGTGGAACGGAGCCCATTCTATTTGGCTCGTTATTCATGGTGCCACGCTGCCCGCACCAGGCATGCTGGCCTTGATAGCCGCCTTGGTGTCTATCGCCTCCAAGGAGATACTCTATCAATACACGGTCTACGTGGGGCGCAAGGCCAATTCGCAAGCGGTGGTGGCCAATGCGTGGCATCATCGCAGTGACGCATTCTCTTCCGTCGGTACGGCCTTGGGCATTGGCGGAGCCATCCTGCTAGGCGACGCATGGAGGGTATTGGATCCTATAGCCGCCGTTGTTGTCAGCTTCTTTATCATGAAAGTGGCTGTGCAGCTGCTGGTGCCCTCGCTGAACGAGTTGCTGGAGAAATCCCTGCCCGCCGATGTGGAAAACAGGATAGTGGAGATAGTCCTTTCCTATCCTGGCGTGGCTTCTCCCCACCACTTGCGCACCCGTCGCATCGGCAACAGCTATTCCATCGACCTGCATGTGCGCATGGACGGCAGTTTGTCGCTGAACGAGGCCCATCGGCGCGCCACGCTCATAGAGAACAGCTTGCGCGAGGAGTTCGGAAGCGGAGCGTATATCTATCTGCATGTGGAGCCGCTTAAATAATACAAGGTGTATTCCTACTATATCGCAGTTAACTTTATTACTAACCCCAAAAACCAGACATTATGAAAGAATTAAAGGGAACAAAGACGGAGAAGAACCTGCAGGAAGCCTTTGCGGGTGAGTCAATGGCGCGCAATAAGTATACTTATTACGCCTCCAAGGCCAAGAAAGATGGCTATGTGCAGATAGCCAACATCTTCGAGGAAACAGCCGCCAACGAGAAAGAGCACGCGAAGATGTGGTTTAAGCTATTGCATGATGGCGAGGTGCCTGGTACACTCGCCAACTTGGCGGACGCGGCAGCCGGAGAGAACTATGAGTGGACTGATATGTATGAGCGCATGGCCAAGGAGGCCGACGAGGAAGGCTTCCCCCAGATAGCCGCGAAGTTCAGGCTGGTGGGCAAAGTGGAGAAAGAGCACGAGGAGCGTTATCGCAAGCTGTTGAAAAACATCGAGGACGAGGTGGTGTTCTCCCGTGACGGTGACGTGATATGGCAGTGCCTCAATTGCGGCCATATCGTTATCGGCAAGAAGGCTCCGAAGATTTGCCCCGTATGCGACCATCCCCAGAGCTACTTCCAGCTGAAGCCCGAAAACTATTGATTATTGCTGGAGTGTCATGTGCTTCAAGGAGTGTCCTCCCCAAGAAGCGTCGTTGACATAACGGAAACCAACCCGTGTGTAGAGTTTCTCTGCGCGCGGGTTTTCCTTGTCCACCAAAAGGCCTACAGTGTGGAAGCCTTCCCGCAGGGCTTTGTCGGCCATGGCCTGCAGCAATGCCGAGGCCACTCCTTTGCCCCTGAAGCGGCTGTCCACGCAAATGCTGTCTATGTAGTATTCTCCCGCTTGGGTCTCGTCTGCCATGCCGCTGTGATCCATTTCCAGTTCCTCGCGCGCTTCTTCCAGGAAAGCTTGGCGCAGCTGGCGCAGCTTTCCGCCGTCATAAGCCACGCAACATCCCATCACTTCACCGCTCTCGTCAATGGCCACCAATGTGTTGAGGTAGCTATACTGGCTGTCTTCCCGCCCAACGAGCTTTGTCATCATGCGGTGGAAGTCGGCTAGCGTGTGATGTTCGCCCGCGAAATATTGGCAACACTCATGGTTCATGGCCTCCATGATGAGCGTAGCGATGGTGGAGGATTGGTCTTTGCTGGCTGGAATGATATTCATAGGTTATCTAAAAGCTTTATTAATAATGTGTGAGAATGAACTGTTATAGTATTTCCCCATGCCCCATGCCAACAACGCACTGAGCAGGGCACGATGGTTGACGGACATCTTGCTGGCGTATTCTATCCTGCTCACAATCATCTGCGGGCATCTGTCGGCCCAGTCGCGGAAATGCTTGTCAGGTTGGAACGAGGCGGTGAATTCGTTGAGCAGGCTCAGGTCGAAGTCTTTGGCTATGACGCCCGCACCGCTCAACGAGGCGTCGTATGCGTTGCAGTCCTGTTCTATATGGGCAGGCACCATCATGACGGGCTTGCCAAGATACATCGCTTCGCAAACTGACTCAAATCCCGCCGTGGTGGCATAGCCCTTGCTGCCAGCCAACGACTGCAAGAAAGCGGAGTCGCTCAACTGGTGGAACGTCAAGGTGTCGTCTACGTGAGTGGTCTCGGCCGCGTCTTTCTTGTCCCAGAATATATTGAGGGGCGTTTCTGGATGTAGTTGGTGCCATTGCATGATGCTCTTTCCGTAGCCGGCGTTCACCATGTAGCCGTGCAGGTAGTTGCCCGTGGATGGTTTCAGTTCTCTTACTTCGCTTCTCAACAAAGGGGGCACCACGTGGATGCGGGCTTTCTCGTCGTTCTCCATTTCCCTGAAAGAGAGAGCCAGTCTTTCTGTGGCTCCCATGGCTGTCCAGCGGGTGAACAGCCGCAACAGGAATAGACTTACGGGCTGGCTTCTCGGCAGCGTGAAGTCTTTGTGCAAGAAGAGGTATTGATGGCCAATGCTCACTTGAGGAACGCCAGGTTTGAAAAGCAGGTAAGTGAAGCCCGTGAGCAATTCATAGAAGTTGATGACCAAGTCCGCGCCCGATTCCATGATGCGGCGATGGAGGAAGAGTACGCTTTTGGCGAAATAGGGCAGACGGAGCACGTTATAGGCCACGCTGCGCGGCAAGTTGTTGCGCTTATTGGCGGCAGTGGGCAGGAAGTTGGGGCTCTCAAACTGCTTAATGGGCACGCTCATACCCTGGATGAAGAACTTGGGCAGTTGGCGGGCGTTGCTTTTGCCCACCAAAGCTTCCACGACCTCATGTCCATGGTTGCGCAAGATGTTCTGCATGGTAAGGGCTTGGGTGAGATGTCCACGGCCTTCGCCTTGTATGATAAAGAGTACCTTCATGTCCTACTTTTGTTAAGACGGTGTAAAGGTAGCGTTTTAATGTTATAAAAACGTATTTAATATGTTAAGAATGCGTTTCTGTTAATAATTTTTAGTATTTTTGCCACATGGAAGTATTCGTGACATCCGAGTTGGAGAGCGTTTGCCCTACGTTTGTTGGCGCTTGCCTGGAGGCTCAAGTGGTTAATAGTCCCACGAGCGAGGCTCTATGGCAGGAGATTGGCGAAATGGGTGAGCGATACAGGCAAACTCTTACCGTGGAGAGCCTGAAGCAAATGAGTGGCATAGCGGCTACCCGCAGGGTATATAAGGCATGTGGCAAAGACCCTTCCCGTTACCGGCCCGCCGCGGAAGCCTTGATACGCAGAATGCTGCAAGGCAAGGAACTTTATCGGGTGAACACGCTCGTCGACCTTATCAACTTGGCGAGCATCGCCTATGGATACAGCATTGGCGGATTTGACGCGGACAAGATGGTGGGTGACAGGCTGGAACTGGGAGTAGGCAAGGAAGGAGAACCTTATGAAGGTATAGGAAGAGGGCTGCTGAACATAGCGGGTTTGCCAGTCTACCGGGATGGAATGGGAGGCGTGGGCACGCCCACTTCCGACCATGAGCGCACCAAGATAAGCATGGAGACCACCCATTTGCTGGTGCTCATCAATGGTTACGATGGCAATGAAGCCCAGGTGAGGGCAAACGCTGAATACATTCAGGAGTTATTACGCCGTCATTGCCAAAGCGATGGCGGTCACTATACGATATATAAATAAGATGTCAATATAGGACGAAGAGATGTTACAACTTGACAATTTTTACAAGGCGCGTTTCGTGTTGAACAAGGTATTGCGCAAGACGGAACTAATCCACACGCCACGCATAAATCCCGAGAGTGATGTCTACTTGAAGCCCGAGTGCTTGCAGAAGACGGGCTCTTTCAAGATAAGAGGCGCATACTACAAGATTTCCCAACTTTCTGACGAGGAGAAGGCGAGAGGCGTGATAGCCTGCTCTGCCGGTAACCATGCGCAGGGAGTGGCTTTAGGTGCCACGGCCATGGGCGTGAAGAGTCTGATATGCTTGCCGGAGGGGGCTCCTATCAGTAAGGTGGAGGCCACGAAACGTCTGGGGGCTGAGGTGTGCCTGGTGCCAGGCGTATATGATGACGCTTATCAGAAGGCCTTACAGTTGCGGGACGAGCATGGCTATACTTTTGTGCATCCTTTCGATGACGAGAACGTGATAGCCGGACAAGGTACCATTGGCTTGGAACTGATAGAGCAGTTGCCCGATATGGAAGCGGTGGTCGTTCCCGTAGGTGGTGGGGGATTGATTTCAGGTTTGGCTTTCGCCATCAAGAGCCTCAATCCCAAGGTAAAGATATATGGTGTGCAGGCGGAGGGAGCGGCCAGCATGGTCAATAGCGTGCACGACCATCACCCGGAGACCCTGCCCAGCGTGTCCACCATAGCAGATGGCATCGCCGTGAAATCGCCAGGAACCATTACTTTCGAGACCTGCTCCAAGTACGTAGACGATATTGTCACCGTGACGGAAGACGAGATTTGCGCGGCTATCCTCAAGCTCATAGAGAGCGAGAAGATGGTGGCGGAAGGAGCTGGAGCGGCCAGCGTGGCGGCGGTGATGTATAACAAGGTGCCCGTGAAAGGCAAGAAAACGGTTTGCATAGTGAGCGGTGGCAACATTGACGTAACTATATTGAACCGCGTTATATATAGGGGGCTGGCCAAGAGCGGGCGTGTGTGCACCCTGGATATGGAATTGGACGACCAACCGGGAAAGTTGGTGGAGGTTTGCTCTGTCATCGCCCAATTGGGCGGCAATATCACGGGCGTGCATCATGACCGTAGCGCCAACCGCAAGAAAGTGAACGCTTGCATATTGAGAGTGACCCTGGAAACCCGCAATGAGGAGCATATCCATGAAATCAAGCAAGCCCTGGTGAACAGCGGTATCAATATCTTGTAATCAACCATTAAAATTATTCATAAATGAAAGCAATTCACACATTGAAAGCACCCGCGGCTATAGGGCCTTATAGCCAAGCTATTGAAGTAAATGGTTTCGTGTTCGCCTCTGGCCAGATTCCTATAGACCCCGCTACGGGCAGTTTCGTAGAAGGAGGGGTTAAGGAGCAGACACGCCAGGCGTTGACCAATGCCGGCCAGATACTGCAAGAGGCTGGTACGGACTTGTCTCACGTAGTGAAGACGACAGTTTATTTGGCGGACATGGCTGACTTCGCGGCCATGAACGAGGTATATGCGCAGTTCTTCTCGGAGCCTTATCCTGCCCGTTCAGCGGTGGCCGTTAAAGATTTGCCTAAAGGCGCGCTGGTAGAAGTGGAAGTCTTGGCCGCCAAGTGATATGAAGAAAATCATATTGACAACCCTTGCGTTGTGCTTGGTGTTGTTTGCCACGGCGCAGGCCACCGCTCGCCAATTCGTGCTCAATATTACTCCCGACGGAGCGTCTACGCTTACCTGTTATTTACCTGCCCATTCTTCGGGGAGGGCTATAGTGGATTGTCCAGGTGGAGGATACAGTCATTTGGCCATAGACCATGAGGGGCATGACTGGGCACCTTATTTCAACGAAAAAGGCATCGCTTATTTCGTATTGAAATACCGTATGCCAAATGGCGACCGTTCTATTCCCATGGGCGACGCTTGCCAGGCCATGCGCATGGTGAGAGACAGTGCCGCCGTGTGGGGCATTAATCCTATGGACGTGGGCATCATGGGTTTCTCGGCGGGAGGACATCTGGCCTCAACGGTGAGCACCCATGCCGAGTTTGACGCCCGTCCAAACTTCAGCATTCTTTTTTATCCCGTTATTTCCATGGACAAGAAAGTTTCCCACCACGGCTCCTGCGAGAATTTCCTTGGCAAAGACCAGGCTAATCCCGATTTGGTGAGAAGCTTCTCCAATCAGAACTCCGTAGAGGGTCATCTTACGCCACGGGCATATATCATTATGGCGAATGACGATGATGTCGTGCCTCCCGTGACTAATGGCATTGCCTATTATACGGCTATGCGCAATGCGGGCAATGAATGCGCCTTGACAGTTTACCCCACGGGAGGTCACGGATTCGGTTTTCGTTCCTCCTACGCTTTCCATGAGCAGATGCTAAGTGACCTTTCCCGATGGCTGGACAGTTTCCAGGCTCCTAAGCAAAACGCGGTGAGAGTGGCCTGTATCGGAAATTCCATTACAGACGGATATGGTATAGACATGGCGGAGCAGAATGCCTATCCAGCCGTGTTGCAAGGAAAGTTGGGTGAAGGCTATTGCGTGAAGAACTATGGCGTTTCGGGTAACACCTTGTTGAGAAAGGGAAACCTTCCCTATGTGCAACGGATGGCATGGCGTGACGCCTTGGCTTTCCAGCCTGACATAGTTATATTGAAGTTGGGAACCAATGATTCCAAGCCCATGAACTGGCAATATGGCGCAGACTTCGAATCAGATCTTAACGCCATGATAGACACCTTGGAGGCTTTGCCCAGCAACCCCAAGATTTACCTGGCCACGCCTATTCCGGCTTATTCACATTCTTGGAGCATCAACGACAGCGTTATCGTCAATGGCATCATCCCCGTCATTAAGAAAGTGGCAAGGAAAAGAAAGTGCGGGCTGATAGACTTGCGCGCGGCATTTGATGACCCTAAGTTGATATTGGCGGACGGTATCCATCCCTCCAGGAAAGGGGCGGCCCGTATGGCGGAACTCATCTATGAGGCAATCAAAGAGTATTAACCTAAGTAAACTGATAAAGACAATGACAATGAAACAGCAGGCCATCGCGCTATGTGCCCTGATGCTTTTCTCCGCTAACACGCAGGCGCAAGAAAAGGATGGGGGTATCACCGCCGTGATGATGAAACAAATGCGGGAGAGTTATAAACCATGTGGAGGTCAACGCGCCCTTTTCAACGCCTTGGCCGCCAACAATATTGATGCCTTGGCACGAAACCACACCAACACGGGCGAACTTGATACCCATTTCAGCATAGAGACTTCTTCGCAGAGTATCACTGACCAAAAGAGCAGTGGAAGGTGTTGGATGTTCTCGGGATTTAACGTGCTGCGGGCTAATTTCGCCAAGAATGACAAGCAAAAAAGGGTAGTGGAGTTTTCCCATGATTATCTCTTCTTTTACGATCAACTGGAGAAAGCCAACCTGATGTTGCAGGGGGTCATCGATTGCGCCGACAAGCCCATGGATGATGTGAGAGTGCAGTTCTTTTTCAAGAATCCCCTAAGTGACGGAGGTACTTTCTGTGGCGTAGCTGACTTGGCACCCAAATATGGATTAGTGCCCAAGAGCGTGATGCCGGAGACTTACTCCAGCGACAACACCAGCAAGATGGCATCCTTGGTTTCCAGTAAGCTAAGGGAGTTTGGATTGAAGTTGAGGGCCATGAAACAAGAGGGAAAGTCCGAGAAGGATATCAATAAGTCCAAGACCGATATGCTTTCCACGATCTATCGCATGCTCTGCTTGACACTGGGCGAGCCTGTCAAGGAATTTACCTACCAGTTTAAGGACAAGAATGGCAACGCCGTAGGAGAACCAAGGAAATATACGCCTCTGGAATTCTACAAGGAGACGGTGGGCAATGACTTGCAAGGTAGCTTCATCATGGTGATGAACGACCCCAGGAGAGAGTATCACAAGACCTATGAGGTGGAGTATGACAGGCATGCCTATGACGGAAGCAACTGGAAATATCTTAACCTTCCGATGGAGGAAATTGCTCAACTGGCCATCACTTCGTTAAAGGATGGCACAAAAATGTATTCTAGCTATGACGTGGGGAAACAATTGGATAGGTCGAGAGGGTATCTTGACGTGAACAACTATGACTACGGAACGCTTTTTGGTACGGATTTTCCCATGAACAAGGCGGAACGTATCAGTACGTACGACAGCGGAAGCACTCATGCCATGACGCTTACGGCAGTGGATCTGGACGCAACAGGCAATCCCGTGAAGTGGAAAGTGGAAAACAGCTGGGGTGCGGACTATGGGCAACAGGGCTGTTTGATTATGACCGATGAGTGGTTTAGGGAGTACATGTTCCGCTTGGTGGTGGACAAGAAATATGTGCCAGCCAAGTTATTGGAGGAATTTGAGCAAGAACCTGTGATGGTGATGCCGGAAGATCCTCTCTTTGCCTTGGACGATTGAGAACTCCCGGAACTCTAATACAATATATATGCCTGCGTAAGGCGGTTTAAAGGGCTCAGTGGAAATGTCATGGAGATTGGCGAGTATGCGGCAATCACCATGACATTCTATCATGCCGTTTTTTTGTCAAGTCTCTCATCGATCAGATACTGCAATTCCACGAGCTCTCGCTAGGGGAGACGCAGCACGCCACCTCTCTACATTTGGGCAATGACAGGACTCAGCGGAAATATCATGAGGTGACAGGAGATTGCCAAGGTGGCGACAAGTGACGCACGGGGAAATTTCCAGGCATGGGACGCGCGGGAGAATGTCAAGAAATCCTACTTCCACGCTCTCACGGGAACGGAAGCCCCAGACAGCCCATGTACAGGCGGCGGGAAGCGAAACTAGTTGCGAAGGGTCACGAAACTAGTTTCATCGGCCATCGCAACTAGTT
>ERZ827478.372-NODE-372-length-48606-cov-210.607691_pt1 | contig 48606 bp, 46 predicted proteins | sample MGYA00519705_ERZ827478 | MGnify/ENA primary metagenome ERZ827478 (study PRJEB31778, sample SAMEA3449318) | human gut metagenome | biome: human gut; feature: human-associated habitat; material: faeces | place: United Kingdom | collected 2010/2012 ...
TTAGCGTTAGCTAAATTTCAATGCCCGACCGACACTCCGCTAAACCATAATTTACACAAACGATTAGCATTGAATTTTGATAAATAATCTAATTTATTATGAAAAAACCGCTTGAGCTATAAAACTCAAGCGGTTAAATTTTTATGTTTAATTATTAAGCACGAAGTTCGTCTTCGTTATCGCCTGCATAATAAACTTTTTTGATGTCAGCACCCAATGCTCTGAATTTTTCAATTACATCTTCATAGCCACGCTCAATGTACTGGATACTTGAAATTTCAGTAACACCGTTAATTTCAAGTGCCGCAATAATCATTGCTGCACCGGCTCTTAGATCGGTAGCTTTTACAGGAGCTGCTGTAAGCGGAGATCCGCCCTCAATAATTGCAAGTCTGCCCTCAACAGAAATGTGTGCACCCATTCTAACAAGCTCACTTACATACTGATAACGGTTATCCCATACATTTTCATTTATAATGCTTGTACCCGGTACACTTACAAGAAGTGCGGCAAATTGCGGCTGACAGTCAGTAGGAAAACCGGGATGCGGCATAGTCTTTATATTACAACGCTTTAAAGGATTCTTTGTAGCGTCAATTTTTATAGCCTCATCGTATTCGGTAATTACAACACCCATTTCACGGAGTTTAGCTGTAATTGATTCAAGGTGCTTTGGAGTAATGTTATTTACTGTAATGCAACCTCTTGTAGCAGCTGCCGCACACATATATGTGCCTGCCTCAATCTGATCCGGAATAATCGAATATGTTATGCCGTGGAGATATTTTACGCCACGGATTTTAATAACATCTGTACCTGCGCCTCTTACATCTGCGCCCATTGAATTAAGAAAGTTAGCGAGGTCAACAATATGCGGTTCTCTTGCGGCATTTTCAATGATAGTCATACCCTCGGCTTTAGATGCCGCAAGCATAATATTCATTGTTGCGCCTACAGATACTACATCAAGGTAAATATGCTCACCGTGAAGATTATCAGCATCTGCCTCAATAATTGCGCCGTCAACAAGCTGTGTTACTGCGCCCATAGCTTCAAAGCCTTTTAAATGCTGATCAATCGGACGAACACCGAAGTTACAACCACCCGGTAAAGCAACCTGAGCTTTACCGCATCTGCCAAGAAGAGCACCGAGAAGGTAATAAGATGCTCTCATACCTCTTACAAGTTCTGTTGTTGCAGAGTGAGTTGAAATATGAGTCGGGTCTATATAAAGTGATGACTTATTAATTCTTCTTACCTGTGCACCCATCTGCTGAAGAATTCTGCTGATAAGTGAAACATCGCTGATGTTAGGTATATTTTCAATCTGACAAGGCTCGTCACAAAGGATTACTGCCGGGATAATTGCTACTGCGGCGTTTTTTGCACCGCTGATATTTACTTCACCAAAAAGCGGCTTACCGCCGTTTACTACAAACTTTTCCAAACCGTTACACTCCAATTCCATATACTGTACATTCACAATAACGAATATATGAGTTTACATAATCTAAATCTAAATAAAAGTGCGTGCCAAAAAACAGCAACATTGATTGCTGTAAAAATGAGTATCTGCCAGATTACTCAACTGATAATAGTATATCCACAAATATATTACATTTTCTTAAAACACACATTTTGCAGCATTACAACAAGGTAACACTAACATTCCTATACAGAAAATGATACTACAAAATTGTAGTAAAGTCAACGCATATTTGGAATTGTAACATATTTTTATCTAAAATGTACTCAAATTAAATAAATGAAATCAAGTTTATTCTTATTATGACTAAGCAAGATTACACACTTGTAATTATTCTTATAAAAAATAATACTGCTGTCATAATTGCAATACAGAATTAAAATCTTGCAATATTTTTCAGGATATAATTGCATATATAATGTAGGAAATTCTGAAAAATATTTAAATATTTACCAAATAATTTTTTTAATTGTATTGACAATTACTTTTTTATGTGCTATACTCAAGTTAACATATGAACATATAAACATATGAACAGATTAATAAACGGAGATAGGAATATGGCAGAACTAAATGAAAAGAAAGAAAAAGAAATTCCTGATTTGGAAGTGCTGTTTGATTTAGCGGATCTTTTTAAAGTATTCGGCGATTCGACAAGAATCAGAATAATGTTTGCAATTTCCGATAATGAGATGTCGGTGCTTAGTATTGCAGAGGCTTTAAATATGGAGCAAAGCACTATTTCCCATCAGTTGAGAGTATTAAGACAAAACAAACTTGTTAGGGTCAGAAGAGAGGGGAAGCAAATTTATTATACTCTTGATGACGACCATGTTAAAAAAATTATTGAAATGGGACTTGATCACGTTCTCGAGTAAGGATGGTGTTTTTTATGAAATATAATTTTACACTTGAAAATCTTAACTGTGCGCATTGTGCGGGAAAGATAGAGCAGAAATTAGCTGAAACAGACGGTTATGAGAATGTAAATTTCAACTTTGCAAATAAAAAACTCGTACTTGAGTGTTCAGATGATGTAACGGCGCAAGACATACAGGCGGTTTGTGACAGCATCGAAGACGGTGTAGAAGTTATTGATAATACAAAGAGAAAGAATTTAAAGCAGTACACCTTCACACTTGAAAATCTCAACTGTGCGAACTGTGCAGGAAAGATAGAGAAGAAATTAGCCGAAACAGACGGCTATGAGAATGTTAATTTCAATTTTGCAAATAAAAAACTTGTGTTTGAGTCAGCAGAGGATGTAACGGCACAGGACATACAGGCAGTTTGTGACAGCATTGAAGACGGTGTAGAAGTTATTGATAACAATGTAAAAGAAAACACCGTAACTGCCGAAAAGGTAAATTCAGCCAAGAAAGATAAAAAGGTTGAAATAAAGAATGAACTTATTTCTATTATTACAGCGGCTGTGCTTGGTGTAGCGGCTTTCGGTCTTGAACTTACTGTATTTCCTGATGCTGAATTCGGTACTGTAGGTTGGTTTGTTCTACTCGGACTAAGCCTTGTTGCCACTGTTTTGTCAGGTTGGAGAACATTTATTAAAGGCGTAAAATCGGTGTTTAAATTAGAGATAGATGAAACTACATTGCTTACAATTGCTGTTATTGCGGCATTTGCGTTAGGCGAGTTTGTAGAGGCGGCTATGGTTACTATTCTCTTTGCAGTCGGCGAAATTGTAGAAGAGAAAGCAGTATCTGCATCGAGAAGTGATATTGCAAAACTTGCGCAGATTCGTCCCGATAATGCAACCGTACTTATAAACGGCAAGGAAGTTGTAAAAGCCGCCGAGGATGTTAAAATAGGCAGTACAATTGTAGTTAAACCACACGAAAGAGTACCGCTTGACGGTGTTATTACTAAAGGAAATACTACTCTTGATACTTCGGCGCTTACAGGTGAGAGTGTTCCTGTCGATGCAGAGGCAGGCAGTGAAGTTATGAGCGGTATGATTAACGGCAATTCTCTTATAGAAATAAAAACGACTAAGGAATTTGGCGACAGTACAGCGGCAAGAATTATTAAACTTGTTGAAGATGCAGCCGCTACAAAGGGACAGAGTGAAAAGCTTATCAGCCGTTTTGCAGCTGTTTACACACCGATTATTATACTTATTTCTATTGTAGTTGCTATTGTTCCTCCGCTTGTGGGGCTTGGCAGTTTCAGCACATGGATTTATCGTGCTTTGGTTTGTCTTGTTGCATCTTGCCCTTGTGCAATCGTAATTTCGGTTCCGCTTTCTTATTATTCGGGTCTTGGCGCATCATCAAAAATCAGCGTTCTTATTAAGGGCGGCAAGTATATCGAAGCTCTTGCAAAGGCTGACGCATTTGTATTTGACAAGACAGGTACACTTACAACAGGCGAGCTTTCTGTAAACAAAGTTTTTGCTTACGGCAATCATACTTCATCTGAAATTATTGCACTTGCAGCTGCTTGTGAAAGATATTCTTCACATCCGATTGCTATGGCAATAAAAAATAAGGCAGAAAAGGAAAACTTACCTGAACTTTCAGATTACAGCGAAAAGGCGGGACAGGGAGTTACAGCTGTATATAACGGCAAAGCTCTTGTATGCGGCGGCACAAAGGTTTTAAGCGATAAACAAAAGGTAAATGCAGAAAAAACCGCATCTGTATATGTAATCTACGACGGTGAATTAATCGGTGCAATCTCTGTTAGCGATACATTAAGACCGGAGGCAAAGAGTGTAATTGCAGAGTTAAGAAAACTCGGTGTTAAAGACAGTGTAATGCTTACGGGTGATAAAAAAGAAAATGCAATGGATATTGCAAATGAACTTAAACTTGATTCTTATTCGGCAGAGCTTATGCCGTCAGATAAACTTGAAAAACTTATAGATATAAAGAAAACTCATAAGTCTGTATGCTTTATCGGTGACGGTATCAATGATGCCCCTGTTCTTACTGCAAGCGATTGCGGTTTTGCAATGGGATTCGGCAGTGAGGCTGCTATTGAGGCGGCAGATGCTGTGCTTGCGGCAGGTAATTTAAAACAGTTACCGTTGTCTGTCAGAATAGCAAAGAAAGTTGTTGCTACTGTAAAGACAAACATTACATTTGCACTTGGTGTAAAGACAATTGTAATTATCCTTGCAATACTCGGTATCGCTCCGATGTGGTTGTCTGTAATAGCAGATACAGGCGTAAGCGTACTTTGCGTACTTTATGCTGCAAGACTTCTTCATACATTTGATAAAAAGTAATTTATAAATAGATAGATTTCCTCTCATAAAAACTACCGCATTCCGATTGGAGTGCGGTAGTTAATTGTTGCTTTTTGTTAAATTAATTGGAGTGAATTATTATTTTGCTTAACTCGTGCACTAAACCATAAATTACCCCAACTATTGACATTGAACCTTTTAACTTTGTCATAAACTAAGTTAAACCATAATTAAAAGGCTGTTCCGCAAGATAGGGAACAGCCTTTATTTAATTATAAGATTTTATCTCGGTTATTCATTTTGTAACATAAGGTCATAAGACTGTCACTTAGGTGTACATTTTCAACAAGGGTGTCGCTGTACTTTCTTGCAATGTCATAGTGACTGAAATTCCAATAGTTCTTTATGCCGTAGCCATAAAGTTTGTCAAGTACATTTTCTACACATACTCTCGGAATACACAAAAACGCTGTATTGATTTTGTTGTTTTGACAGAACTCGTCAAGCAGACTGTCGTGCATTATTGTAAGATTATTCAGCTTTTTGCCAACTTTTTCTTCGTTACAGTCAAAACAGGCGATAAGTTCAAAGCCGAGCTTTTCAAAGTTCATATGCTTAGCAACCGCTTTACCGAGGTTGCCGGCACCGATAAGTATAGCTTTATAATTATTGTTAAGACCAAGAATATTTTGTATTTCTTCCTTAAGCTGAGAAACACTGTAACCGTAGCCCTGTTGACCGAATCCACCAAAGCAGTTAAGATCCTGTCTTACCTGAGAAGCGGTTACATTCATAATTTCAGCCAGTTTTGTAGATGAAATTTTATCAATGTTTTGTTCGTTAAGCTCAGACAAGAAACGATAATATCTGGGCAGTCTTCTGATTACAGACATTGAAATGTTGTCATTTCTGGACATTGTACTTTAACCTTACTCCTTTAACCGAATTGTGTTTGCTTATGCAAGTGAAGCGGCAAGATGCTCGTTTATTGCAAGCAAGAAATCTTCTGAATTAACCTTTTTCTTGTTTTCAAGAGTTGAAATAGCATAAAGGTCGCCTGTCATAATGCCGTCTTCAATAGTGTCGATAGTAGCTTTCTCAAGCTTGTCCGCAAAGTTCATAAGTTCAGGAAGATTATCAAGCTCGCCGCGCTTTCTGAGAGCACCTGTCCAAGCAAATAGAGTTGCAACAGAGTTTGTGGAAGTTTCCTCGCCCTTAAGATACTTATAATAATGGCGCTGAACTGTACCGTGTGCAGCTTCATACTCATAAACACCGTCCGGTGAAACAAGCACGCTTGTCATCATAGCAAGTGAACCGAATGCAGTGGCAATCATATCGCTCATTACATCGCCGTCATAGTTTTTGCAAGCCCACATATAGCCGCCCTCACTTCTGATAACTCTTGCAACAGCGTCATCAATAAGTGTGTAGAAATATGTAATGCCTGCCTGCTCAAATTTCTCTTTGTATTCATTCTCAAAGATTTCAGCAAAAAGATCCTTAAATCTGTGGTCGTACTTCTTGCTGATTGTATCTTTTGTAGCAAACCATACATCAAGTTTCTGGTCGAGTGCATAGTTAAAACATGAACGGGCAAATGAAGAAATACTCTTGTCAAGGTTGTGCATACCCTGAATGATACCGTCTGTCTTGAAATCAAAGATTGTACTTCTTTCTTCTGTACCGTCAGGCTTGGTAACGCAAAGTTCAGCCTTGCTGCCTGCCTTAACAACCATTTCTGTATTTTTGTAAACATCACCGTAAGCGTGGCGGGCAATACAGATTGGCTTTTTCCATGTAGGAATGTATGGAGTGATACCCTTTACAAGGATAGGACTTCTGAATACTGTACCGTCAAGGATAGCACGGATTGTGCCATTTGGTGATTTCCACATCTGCTTGAGGTTGTACTCGTCCATTCTTGCAGCGTTTGGTGTGATTGTAGCACACTTTACGGCAACGCCGTATTTCTTTGTAGCCTCTGCACTGTCAACAGTAACCTGGTCATCTGTTTTGTTTCTGTTTTCAAGACCGAGGTCATAATACTCGCTCTTTAAATCAATGTATGGGTAAATAAGAATGTCTTTGATTTTCTGCCAAAGAACTCTTGTCATTTCGTCGCCGTCCATCTCAACGATGGGGGTGGTCATTTTAATTTTATCCATTAGCTGTTCTCCTTTGTATAGTCAAGCAAACCGCCTGCAAGAATGATTGCTCTTGTTCTGTCTGAAAGCTCACAGTCGGCAATAACGGTTTCGCCCGTTGTTTTGTTTACAACTGTTACGGCAGAGCCGTCTGCAATTTCTTTCTTAACATTAGGAAGCTCAAGCATATCACCGAGTTTAATTTTATCGTAATCTGCAGGATTTTGGAAAGTAAGCGGAAGAATACCTGCGTTAATGAGGTTACTCTTATGAATTCTTGCAAAACTCTTTACAAGAACTGCCTTAACGCCGAGGAAGAGCGGAGCAAGTGCTGCGTGCTCTCTTGATGAACCCTGACCGTAGTTTTCGCCGCCTACGATAATGCTCTTGCCGAGAGTTTTTGCTCTCTCAGGAAATTCCTTATCGCATACTGTAAAGCAGTGCTGTGAAATAGCCGGAATATTTGAACGGAGCGGAAGAATCTTTGCACCGGCAGGCATAATGTGGTCGGTTGTAATGTTGTCGCCAACCTTAAGTGAGCAAGATGCCTCTATAGAATCTGTAAGAGGGCTTGTCTTAGGATATTCCTTAATGTTTGGTCCTCTTAAGATTTCAACATTGTCCATTTCCTCAACAGGAGCAGGAGCAATAACCATATTATCATTAATGAGGAACTTCTCGGGAAGTTCAATTTCTGCGGCAGGACCGAGTTTTCTTGGGTCTGTAAATACACCTGCAAGTGCCGAAACAGCAGCTGTTTCAGGAGATACGAGGTAAATCTGACCGTCAGCTGTACCGCTTCTGCCCTCAAAGTTACGGTTGAAAGTACGGAGTGAAATACCCTTGCTGTTAGGTGACTGTCCCATACCGATACATGGACCGCAGGCACTTTCAAGAATTCTTGCGCCGGCAGCAATCATATCGGCAAGTGCGCCGTTCATAGCAAGCATATTGAATACCTGCTTACTGCCCGGAGCAATAGCAAGTGAAACGCCGTCTGCAACTGTTTTGCCCTTTAAGATATGGGCAACTCTCATAAGGTCAAGATAACTTGAGTTTGTGCAAGAACCGATACATACCTGGTCAATCTTCTGACCCTCAAGCTCGCTGATCGGTTTAACATTATCAGGTGAATGTGGGCAAGCGGCGAGCGGTTCAAGCTCCGAAAGGTTAATTTCAATAACCTCATCGTAAACTGCGTCTGCGTCTGCGCTTAACTCTGTGTAATCTTCTTCTCTGCCTTGAGCTTTAAGGAATTCTCTTGTGATTTCATCAGAAGGGAATACGGATGTTGTAGCGCCGAGCTCAGCACCCATATTTGTAATTGTAGCACGCTCAGGAACTGTAAGTGTTTTGACACCTTCGCCGCCGTACTCAACAATTTTGCCGACGCCGCCCTTAACGCTCATAACTCTTAATACTGCAAGAATAATATCCTTTGCAGAAACCCATGGGCTGAGTTTACCCGTAAGATTAACTCTTACCATCTTAGGCATTGTGATGTAATATGCACCGCCGCCCATAGCAACAGCAACATCAAGACCGCCTGCACCGATAGCAAGCATTCCGATACCGCCGCCTGTAGGTGTGTGGCTGTCGGAACCGATTAATGTTTTGCCAGGCTTACCGAATCTTTCAAGGTGTACCTGGTGGCAAATACCGTTGCCCGGTCTTGAAAAATAAATGCCGTGCTTTTTACATACAGACTGAATAAATCTGTGGTCGTCGGCATTTTCAAAACCTGTCTGCAATGTGTTGTGGTCTATATATGCAACGCTCTTTTCGGTTTTGACTCTCGGAATACCCATAGCCTCGTATTCTATGTAAGCCATTGTGCCTGTTGCGTCCTGTGTAAGAGTCTGGTCAATGCGTAAGCCGATGTCGTTGCCGACAACCATTTCGCCGCATACCAAATGCTCTTTAATAATTTTCTGTGCAATTGTGTAGCCCATTTGATTACCTCCGCAAAAAGTATTTTGTGGTATTTGCATTATTAAAAGCAATAACCCGTGTACATTAATTGCCCATTATAAGGCAATTATTAGTATCTATTATATAACATTTTTCTTCTTATGTAAAGTAAAAATGGATGTAAATACGAAAATTTGCGATTTTGGCACTATCTGTTGTTTATTTTTAAAAATAAATTGAATTTTCAACATTTAGGTGATATAATAAAAAAGTATGTGTAGGATATTTGAACTTAGATTTTTATAGGGGGATAATTTTATGGAAACAAGAGAAAATTTGAGAAATATAGCTATTATCGCTCATGTTGACCACGGTAAAACAACTCTCGTTGACCAGCTCTTAAAACAGAGCGGTATTTTCAGAGCAAATGAGAATGTGGCTGAAAGAGTAATGGATTCTAATGACCTTGAAAGAGAGAGAGGCATTACAATCCTTTCTAAAAACACCGCTGTAATGTACAACGGCATTAAGATTAATATTGTTGACACCCCCGGTCATGCCGACTTTGGCGGTGAGGTTGAGCGTATACTTATGATGGTAGACGGCGTTGTACTTCTTGTGGACGCTTTCGAGGGTTGTATGCCGCAGACAAGATTCGTTCTTAAAAAGGCTTTGGGTCTTGGCAAAAAGCCTTTGGTTGTAGTCAATAAAATTGACCGTCCGGGTGCAAGACCCGAAGAAGTTGTTGACGAAGTTCTCGACCTATTTATCGAGCTTGGCGCTGACGAGGATCAGCTTGAATTCCCTGTAGTATATGCATCGGGCCGTGACGGCTATGCAAGCCTTGATCCGCATCAGCCCGGTACAGATATGAAACCTCTTTTTGAGGCTATTATAAATGAAATTCCTGCTCCGCAGGGAGATGCAGAGGGCGGACTTCAGATTCTTATTTCAAATATAGATTCAGATCCGTTTGTGGGCAGAATTGGTGTAGGCAGAGTTGAGAGAGGCACTGTAAAAACAGGTCAGAGCGTTGCAATCTGTCATACAGATGGCAATGTAACAAAGAACGCAAGAATCGGTAAGATTTATCAGTATGAGGGACTTAAGAGAGTTGAGAGCGAAACTGCTGAAATGGGTGATCTTATCTGCGTAAGCGGTATTCAGGATATTAATATCGGTGAAACAATTTGCGACCCTGAAAATATTGAACAGCTCCCGTTTGTTAAGATTGACGAACCGACCGTATCAATGAACTTTATTGTAAATAACTCTCCGTTTGCCGGCAGAGAGGGTAAGTATGTTACATCAAGAAATCTTCGTGACAGACTTTTCAAGGAAATTGAAACCAATGTTGCGTTAAGAGTAGAAGAAACAGACAGTGCGGATACATTTAAAGTATCGGGCAGAGGCGAGCTTCACCTTTCAATTCTTATTGAAACAATGCGCCGCCAGAATTATGAGTTCCAGGTATCTCGTCCACAGGTTATCACAAAGATGATTGACGGCAAGTTGAACGAGCCTATGGAAATGCTCATTATTGAAGTACCTGACGCTTATGTAGGTGCAGTTATGGAAAAACTCGGTTCAAGAAAAGCTGAACTTATTAATATGGGCACCCGTGAGGGCGGTTCTACTCACATTGAGTTCCGTATTCCGTCAAGAGGTCTTATGGGTTACCGTCCCGAATTCCTTACAGATACAAACGGTAACGGTATTATGAACCATGTGTTTGACGGATATGAGCCGTACAAGGGTGAAATCGTAACCCGTCATCAGGGTTCGCTTATCGCTTTTGAAACAGGCGAAACAGTAACTTACGGTTTGTATGCGGCACAGGAGAGAGGCAGACTCTTTGTCGGCCCGGGTGTTCCTGTATATGAGGGTATGATTGTAGGCGCAAGCCCTAAGTCAGAAGATATTACGGTTAATGTATGTAAGAAAAAGCATATCACAAATACCCGTGCTTCAGGTTCTGATGATGCACTTAAACTTACACCGCCGTCAATTCTTTCGCTTGAGCAGTGTCTTGAGTTTATTGCAGATGATGAGCTTGTAGAGGTTACTCCCGAAAATATCCGTATGCGTAAGCGTATTCTTTCTAAGGAACAGAGAATGAAACAGGCATTCCATAAAAAATAATGAGTTTTGTAGTATTAGACCTTGAATGGAACGGCTCATACAGCAGTAAAGAACACAGATTTGTAAATGAGATAATTGAGTTCGGGGCAGTTAAAACTGACGAAAATCTGAATATTATTGACAGATTTGAAATGCTTATTTCTCCGCAGATAGGCAAAAAACTTTGTTCGAAGGTTAAAAAGCTAACCAAAATCACCAATGAAGAATTAAGAGAAAACGGCTGTACATTTATGCACGCTGTTTCTGAATTTAAAAAATTCTGCGGCGATTGCGTTTTGGTGACATGGGGTACAAGCGACATTCTTGCATTGATTGAGAATTATATGTACTATGCTCACAGGCCCGAGCTGCCTTTTCTCACAAGCTATTGCAATGTGCAGGATTATTGTGAAAAATGTCTTTCCGTATATGATAAATCTTCTCAACTCGGATTATCCGTATGCGCAGATATGCTCGCAATTAACTTTGATGTTGAAGAACAGCACCGTGCATATGCCGACGCAGAGCTTACATTAAAGTGTATGAAACATTTTGTCAAGGATTATCCGATAGACGATTTTATCAAAGATGCAACGGCTCACGAATTTTATGACAGACTGCTGTATAAAAATCATTTTATTACAGATATTAATAATCCGGAGATTGATAAACGCAGTATGCGCTTTAATTGCGATGCTTGCGGAAGGCAGGCTGCAAGACAGGCAAATTGGAAAGTAAAAAACAAAAGTTTTGTTGCTCCCTTTTTGTGTAAAAAGTGCGGAAGAAAGTTTACGGGTAAAGTTTCCTTTAAAAAGAAATATGACGGAGTTACCGTCAGAAAGCGTATAGTCGAGTATGTTGAAAAGCCTGTTGACGAAAACAGCGAAAATAAGGATTAGTATAATAATACCTTCTATACATATATCAGCATATAGAAAAACCAATGCCGAACGGTCAGACTAAGACTGTTCGGCATTTTTAAGAATAGAATGTGAATTTGGTTTCATTGTTATTTCAATTTATTTCATATTTATTTCAAAACGAGTTCATATAGTTTTCACTTGGCAAAATTATTATATATACATCGTAAGAGATACGAAAGACACAGCATTTAAGGAGGACTAAAAAATGCTTGATAATAAAAATCCAAATGAATTCAATGATATTTATTCAGGTAATGCTGAAAATACACCTGAAAGCAACACAGACATTCCGCAGAAGAATGCAGAGGCTTCATATGAATGGAATTCCGATAAAAGCGACAACAAGTCAGACAGCACAGAATACCATTATTCATATGTAAACGGCAATAATAAAGACGCTTCGCATAATCCTAACAGATATAACGAGCCTACTCAATATTCTTCACAGAATACAAGTTCGGGATACAGCAATAATTACAATAATCCAAATACAAACGCTTATGATAATTACCAATCAAACGGTTACACTGCACAGAACCAACAGTCACAGAATGTATATAATTCTCAACCGTACGGTACTGCTCCCAATCATTCGGCAAACGCAAAACCGCCTAAGGCTAAAAAGCCTAAAAAACAGAGAAAACCAATATCAAGAGGCGGTATTGCAATAGCACTTGCAGTTACAATGGTGTTCTCTTGCGGACTTGGCTTTGGCGGCGGTTATTTTGCAAATAAGGTAAATACCAGTACAAGCGGCAGTTTAAATATTACCAAAACAAGCAACAGCGGCACAACCACAACTGCTTCAAGTACATCTAAGGCAAATTCAACCTCTGAAATTGTTAAAAAGACAGCCGACAGTGTTGTTGAAATTTCAACAGAAAGCGTTGTAACGGGTTCATTTGCTCAACAGTATGTTCAGCAGGGTGCAGGTTCAGGCGTTATTATTTCTCAAGACGGTTATATTCTTACAAATAACCATGTAATTAACGGAGCAAATTCTGTTAAGGTAAGACTTAGAGATGGCACAGAGTACGATGCAACAATCATAGGCAGTGATTCAGATAATGATATTGCTTTGTTAAAGGTTAATGCAACAGGACTTTCGCCTGCAACTTTCGGTGACAGCAACAGTCTTGCGGTAGGTGACTATGTAGTTGCTATCGGCAACCCACTCGGTGAACTTGGCGGTACAGTTACAGACGGTATCATCAGTGCACTTGCAAGAAAGGTTACTATTGAAGATACACAAATGACACTTTTGCAGACAAATGCACAGGTAAACCCGGGTAACTCCGGCGGCGGACTTTTTAATGCAAACGGTGAACTTGTCGGTATCGTAAACGCAAAGCAGAGTGCAACCGAAGTTGAGGGTATTGCTTTTGCTATTCCGATTAACAATGTACTTGATATTTTAAGTGACCTTAAAGAATACGGTTATGTAACAGGTAAGGTTGATCTTGGTATTGACTTTACAGATATTACTTCTGACGAAACAGCTTTCTATTACGGTGTAAATCAGACAGGTTGCTATGTTCTTTCTGTTGATTCCGGTTCAAATGCCGAAAAAGCAGGAGTTACAAGAGGTGACCTTGTAACAAAGGTAAACGATACAGATGTTTCTTCGTCATCGGACATTACTACTGCACTTGAAAAAGCAGAAGTAGGCGATACAGTTACATTTACTGTAAGCCGCAGAGGAACAAGTAAGACAATTTCATTTGTACTTGAAGAATATATACCTGCGGTAAGCAATTCTCAAATCACTAACGGCTCACAAAAGAGCACTACTCCGACATCAGACAGCGAAAATTCAACCGGTGACGACTCTATTTGGTCACAGATGTTTGGATGGTAATGCTGCTGTTTATATATAAATAATTCATTCTAATCTCTCCATACACAACAGCCGATGCGTTTTGCACCGGCTGTTGTGCTGTTTAGCGGTTTTGCAAAAATAATAGGGCAGACAAAGCGTCAGCCCTATTATGGTTTAGTGCATTAAATTGCGGTAGCAAAAAGTATTTGTGGGCTTTGCCCACACTCACAACCTTTGAAAATGTTGATCAAACTTTTATAAATGTTTTTCTAATGCATTATGCTAAATAATAAAATTTACTGTTTCGGAATAGGTTTTGCCAATTTCATAGCATCGTTTGTTCCAAAAGTACGACGAATAACAGTTTCAATGTATTTCTTAATAAGTGTTTCATCATCAACTATTGTAAAGAATCGTAAAACCTGCGTTTGATTAAACCATACTATTTTCATAGGTGCTTTTAAAGTTTTGCTTATTCCGGCAACGGAAAGACTTGCCGCTTCGTTTTTTAATTCTTCTGTTTCACTGCATTTGCAGTTGCTCTTTTTGTATAATTCTGTAATATCGGTATCTTCTGAGTCAATAAAACCGCTCGTTACTTGTGATATATTTTCCAAGTCAGCGGCTGCCATATAATCAGCCGAGCTAATCATATAATCCCATCCATAGCCCTGCGCTGCCAAAAGCACATCATATTGATGCCAAGGCCCTGATTGAATATGCTTTATATCTCTGATAAAGGTTACATCATCAATGTATTCTTCGTTATTTTTCTTTTTAAATTTATCAAACAGTCCCATATTATTCTCCTTTATTACAGAAAAGATTTAGTAATAATTTGTCTAAAAATTACCATACTTGTAAAACAAAAAACAGAATAACAAGAAAGTTAATCTGTTTTTTATGGTGCGAGTGACTTAGTTAAAAAATAAGTAAACTTTCTGCCTCGTTTGATGCGGCTTGCAAAAATTATAAATATCATCAACGCTCTCCCTAAAAACAGTCCACAGGACTGTTTCCTTAACGGTCGCCTTCAAGTCCCGTTATCAATTTGCTTGTAAAACAAAAAAACAGACTAATAAGAAAGTTAATCTGTTTTTTATGGTGCGAGTGACGGGACTTGAACCCGTACGTCGTGAAACACACGCCCCTCAAACGTGCCTGTCTGCCTATTCCAGCACACTCGCTAATATTAAGTTTTTGTATTGAGATTGTTTCCTCTCAATCAACGAGTGTTATTATACCACCGTAATTTACAAATGTCAACACTTTTTTTGAAAAAATACATTTCAGAAGCAATAAATTTGCAATTTGTATTTTTATGTGTTATAATAAAAATGTTGTGATGTTGAAAAACATCAGTAAATAACAGAATAAAAGGTATTGTGAAGGAGAAAATATGAATAAAAAAATAAGTAAATTTGTTTCTTGTGTTCTTGCTGTAACTTTGTTTATGAGCCTTCTTACTGTTACCGCTTTTGCGGCAGAAAGTAATTATGATTTGAACGGCGACGGAAAGGTATCAGTATCTGATGTAACCGCTTTGCAGTTAAGAATTTCGGGGAACAGAAGTAATTGGACCGATGCATATGAAAAGCGTGCGGATATTAACGGTGACGGCAAAATTGATATTAATGATGTAACCGCTTTGCAAAATATTCTTATGAATGCTTCAAACGGAGGTACAAGCAGCGGAGCAAGTGCAGCTAATTCATTTTTAATTAAATTACCGTCAAATAAAATTGACAGCAATTATAAGGGAAGAACATATAAACTTTCCGATAAAGAAAGGGCTTACATAGAAAAAATTGTAATGGGTGAGTTCGGTACTTCTTATGCAGGTTCTGTATTTATTGCACAGTGTATAAGAGATGCTCTTGTTTACGGATATTGCAAAAATCCTATGGATTTAAGAAAATCATCTGCCAACGGCGGTATGGGGTATGACGGATACAGAGAAAATGTAAACGCAAACGCTAAAAATGCCGTGTCATATGTTTTTGACAATGGCGGTAACGCTGTTCAGCACCGTATACTTGTAATGTGTACAGATGAGTATTATAACGCTTATCCGAACAATTGGCATTCAACGCAAAATTACATAACAAAATACGAAAATGTACTGTTCTTTGATTATTGGAACTGATTTTTACCGCTGACCGAGAGGTTGGCGGTATTTTTTATGCAACTTAACCTTTGTATTCTGCATTTTACCTAAAAATACTTTAAATTGAATACAATTTCTGCTATTCTATAAATGTACTTAATAAATGAATTTAACTTCACAGAGGGAATATATGAAGATAATGATAATTAAAGACAGCACGGTTACCGAAACCGAGATTACGGTTAAATGTGCGGCTGTTGACGAGAATTTAAAAAGACTGCTTGACGAGCTTGAACATAACAATGCAATGCTGACAGGCAGAATTGATGATAAAACATTTCTTATATCTGCTGAAATGATTTATTATATAGAAAGCGTTGATGAAAAGACATTTATTTATTCTCAAAATAAGGTGTATGAAACCGATTACAAACTCTATCAGACAGAACAGCTTTTACCGCAATCCGATTTTGTAAGGATAAGTAAAAATTGTATTCTTAATATAAGCAAACTTACGAGTGTAAAGCCATTGCTTAACGGAAAAATGGAAGTACATATGAATAACGGAGAAGTTCAGATTGTAAACAGACATTATTTAAAAGATTTTAAAAGTAAATTCGGACTGTAAAGGGGATAGAACAATGAATAAATTAAGTCAGTTTTTTTCTGTTTTTGTAAATTCATTTGCTTGGCAAACACTTATACTTGCTTTGCTCAATGTATTTTTAGGCAGCGGTTTTGTTTTTAATGCATACAGCGTGATTCAATGCTTTATTGTCGCATTGGTTATTTCTGTATTAATGTTTGTGACCGATATGATATTGTCAAACGGTTTTAAACTCAAACTTAGTTTGTTGACTGTAAGCATAATAGATATTTTAGAAGTTTTTGCCGTGGTTATGGTAGTAGGCGGAGCAATATTCGGTTGGTTTGATTTTGTAATGTCAGACTTGCTGATTGCGGCAGGTGTAATTATTGCGGTATTTTTGATAGTGTTTACAATTCATATGTTGAGAATGAAAGCAGATTCAAATACGATTAATAAAATATTAAAGGAGAGAAACAGCAATGAAAAAAGCAATAGTAATTGAAAATTTAACAAAGACTTACGGCGATTTAAAGGCTGTTGACAATATTAGTTTTTATGTTGAAGAAGGCAGTCTGTTTGCATTTTTAGGACCGAACGGAGCGGGAAAGTCAACCACCATAAGTATATTGAATACTTTTTTAAAGCCTGACGGCGGCAGAGTTGAAATAGGCGGAAGAATACTCGGAAAAGAAGATTCAAAAATAAGAGCCGAAATCGGTGCGGTATTTCAGGAAAGTTTGCTTGACCCGTTGCTTACCGTAAAAGAAAACCTCTCAATACGAGGCAGTTTTTACGGTTTAAAAGGTAAAAGTTTGAAAAATGCAGTTGCCGATGCTATCGAAAAATCGGATGCAACCGATTTTATGAACAGACCGTACGGTAAACTTTCGGGCGGTCAGCGCAGAAGAGCAGATATTGCAAGAGCATTGATTAATACACCTAAAATATTATTCCTTGACGAACCGACTACAGGACTTGACCCGCAAACAAGACTTTCAGTATGGAAAACCGTAAGTAATTTACGAAAAGAATACGGAATGACGGTTTTTCTTACCACTCATTATCTTGAAGAAGCAGAGAACGCAGGATATGTTGTAATTATGGATTCGGGTAAAATTGCGGCGCAAGGAACTCCCGTTGAACTTAAAAGCAAATATGTTTCGGATATGCTTACAATATACCATAAAGGCAGTACAATGGCGGATATTGAAAGGATACTGAAGTCAAAGAATATGAAATACACATTTACGAAAGAAACCGTGAAAATTCCCGTTAAGTCAACTTTTGCAGCTTTGCCGATAGTCAATGAGCTAAAGGATTACATATTTGATTTTGAAGTTCAGAAGGGTAAAATGGATGATTTATTTGTAGCTGTTACAGGAAAGGAGATAAAGTAATGCTTGCTTTGGTAAAAAGAAATATTAAAATATATTTCAGAAATAAGGGCGCTTGGCTTGCGTCTTTGCTTACGGTGTTTATAATCATTGGCTTGTATGCGCTTTTTCTCGGAGATCAACTTTCAAAAGGTTTTGAGGGTATAGGACTTGAAAGTCCAAGACTTCTTACAGACGGTTGGATAATGGCAGGTATTATTTCTATTATGCCGCTTTCAATATCTCTCGGTGCGGTATCAATAGTAAGCGACAGGTCAAAAGGACTTTTTAAAGACTTTTACTGTTCACCTGTAAGCCGCAGCAGAATAACTCTCGGATATATTTTAAGTCTTGCTTTGATTTCGTTTTTTATTACATTGATAGGTTTTATTCTCGGTGAAATATACATAGTTGTAAACGGCGGAGAATTATTAAGCCTTTTGAATATGCTTAAGGTTGTCGGCATAATTGCAATTGACGACCTTGCGACAACTTCTATTGTTATGTTTATTGCAATGTTTATAACAACCGAGGGCGCATATACCGCCGTATGTACAGTTATAGGTACAATTTCCGGATTTATTACAGGTATTTATATTCCTGTAGGTTCGTTACCTGATTCGGTTGCAACTGCAGTAAAATGTTTTCCGATTTCTCATGCGGGCAGTATGCTAAGACAGATTTTTACAGAGAGTGCAATTACCGAATGTACTAAATCTGTACCTGCCGAATTAAAACCTGATGTAATTGATCAGATTAATTCCGAGATGGGTATAATCTATTCGTTCGGCGACCATACGGTGACTGATTTTGAAAGCATAATTGTTCTTGTTGCAACCGCAGCGGTTTTCTTTGTACTGACAGCTTTTGCGGCAAGAAGAAAAAAGAAGTAATTTATTTTAAATAATATACATAATAGGGGCGTTGTTTACATACAATGCTCTTATTTTTTATATAAATGCTTTTATTTCTTTGAAAATTATGTTATACTAAACAATGTATATTAGATTGGAAAAACCAAATTATAGATTCGGAGATGATATGATGAATTCTATTGAAAGAAAAATTATTGCCGACGGTGTTGCTTTTAACAACATCAAGGTAAATAGATTTAAAACAATCAGAATGAGCATTAATCTGTATGTACCTTTAAATGTTGAGGATGCGGCACACAATGCTCTTTTGCGTGGATTGCTTACACGCTCATGCAAGGCTTACCCTGATTTTACTCAATTCAGCAAAAAGCTCAGCGCTCTTTACGGAACAGATATTGTATCAAGCGTAAAAAAGACAGGCGCTTATCAGGTGCTAACTTTTACAGCGGTTGGTATTGACGACAGATATGTGTTTACCGACGAAATCATTTCAGCGGAAATTTCAAAGCTTTTGTGTGAGGTTATCTTTAATCCTAACATTACCGACGGTAAATTTAATGATAATGATTTTGAGCAGGAACGCAGACAGTTGCTTGACGCTATTGACGCAGAGTTTAACGATAAGCGTGGCTATGCGATAAGCACAATGCTTTCAAATATGCTTAAAAACGAAACCTGCGGAATCAAGCGTTACGGCAGTGTTGAAGAAATCAAAAAGATTACTCCCGAAAGCCTTGTGGATGCGTGGAAAAAATTATTAAAAGACTCTGTTGTGGAAATTTTCTATATCGGTGACAGCGGTGCCGACAAAGCGGAAAAAGTATTTACAGACGCATACAGCAAGATTGACAGAACACCTTGCAAGGTTGATATGAGTTATGTCAAGAGTGCGGACGAAGTACAGCGTGTTGTTGAAGAAATGGATGTTTCACAGTCAAAGCTTGTACTCGGTTTCCGTTCGGGTGTCGGCTGTACAGATACCGAAAAAGAGTGGATTGCAGGCAGAATTATGTGCGCTGTTCTCGGAGGTACCGCCAACTCAAAACTTTTTAACAATGTAAGAGAAAAGCAGAGCCTTTGCTACTACTGTGCGGCAAGCTACAATTTTATTAACGGTCTTATGATTGTTGACAGCGGCGTACTCAATGAAAATATTGAAAAAACCGAGAAAGCAATTCTCAAAGAAGTTGAAGATATGAAAAACGGCAATATCACCGACTTTGAAATTGAGGCTACAAAGCGTGCAATAGTAAACGGATTCCGTACATCCAACGATACCACAGCCGGTATAGACAACTGGTATTCTTCACAGTTTATAAATGACGGTTTTAACAGCATTGAAGAACTTGCGGCAAAATATAATGCAGTTACAAAGGAAGAAATTGTAGAGGCAGCCAAAAAGCTCACACTTGATACTGTATATGTTCTTAAAAATAAATAAACTGCGAAAGGAAGTGTGTTAAATGGATATTAAAGAAATAAAATCTGAAAGAGTTGCAGAAAAATATTATAAAATAAATCATCCGTCGGGACTTACAATTTATGTATATCCAAAAGAGGGATACAATTCGGCTTATGCTATTTTCGGTACACGCTACGGCAGTATTAATACAAAGTTTTCTGTAGATGACGGCGAAACAATTACCGTACCTGACGGTATAGCGCATTATCTTGAGCATAAACTTTTTGAAAGCGAAGACGGCGACGCATTTGTTCGTTATGCACAAACAGGTGCAAATGCCAATGCTTATACAAGTTTTGAAAAGACCTGCTATCTTTTTTCTTGTACAGAAAAATTTGATGAAAGTCTTGAAATTTTACTTGATTTTGTTCAGTCACCGTATTTTACTGCGCAGACCGTAGCTAAGGAACAGGGTATTATCGGTCAGGAAATCAAAATGTATGATGATGCACCTGACTGGCGAGTAATGTTCAATATGCTTGAAAATATGTATCACAATCACCCTGTAAAGATTGATATTGCAGGTACGGTTGAAAGTATTGCTGAAATTACAGCCGAAAAATTATACGAAGTGTATAATGTGTTCTACAACCTTAACAATATGGTGCTTTGCGTTTCGGGCAATGTTACTGTCGACAAGGTTTTAAAAACAGCCGACAGACTTTTGAAACCGAGTGAAAAACATACTATTCACAATGTATTTGAAAACGAGCCTTACGAAATTGTTAAGCCGTATGTAGAACAGGAATTTTCTGTTTCTATGCCTATATTTAATCTCGGATTTAAGGAAAAAGCGGATTGCGTAAAAGGCGACGCACAGGCGGCTCATACAGATATTTTGCTATTCCTTTTAGCGTCTGAAACAAGTGAATTGTATCGTAAATTGCTTGATGCAAACCTTATTAACAGCTCGTTCTCTTATGAACTGTTTGACGGCCCCGGTTACTGTTCGGTTATCTTTGGCGGTGAGTCAAGAGAACCGCAGAAAGCAGCGGAAATGATTAAGGATTATATTGTTAAACTTAAAGAAAACGGAATTGATAAGGAAGAGTTTGAAATTGCCAAAAAATCAATTTACGGCGATACAGTTGCATCTCTCAATTCTGTAGATACAATTTCAAATATTCTTGCCGACTACCATTTCAAAGGCAATAATATGTTTGACTATATTGATGAAATCGCAAACGCTACAATAGAAGATGTTACAAAGCGACTTGATTGTATGCTTGATGTAAATAACTGTACTTTGTCGGTTGTAAAGCCAATTCAGGACGGTGAAAAGTAATGGACTATAATGTTTCGTTTCCGGGACTTGGTCTTGAATTTACCGTAAATCCTGTTGCTTTTACCATTGGTAATTACCCGGTTTATTGGTACGGTATAATTATTGCGTCGGGACTTCTGCTTGCAGTGCTTTATGCCTATGTCAGTTCCAAACGATACAATGTTGACGGCAATAAGCTGATTAATTGTATTCTTGTGGGAATCATAACGGGTATTATTGGCGCAAGACTTTACTATTGCTTTTTTGAATGGGATTATTACAGCAAAAATCCGATTGAAATTCTCTATATAAACAACGGCGGTCTTGCAATTTACGGCGGCATTATCGGTGCGCTTTTAGGCGGTCTTACGGTTGCAAAAATTCAAAAAATGAAAGTTATGCCAATTCTCGATATTACTATGATGGGCTTTTTGCTCGGACAGGGAATAGGCAGATGGGGCAATTTTATGAATCAGGAGGCATTCGGCGCACCTACCGATTTACCGTGGGGAATGGTAAGTCAGGGTACAGACAATGTTGCGGTTCACCCGTGCTTTTTCTATGAATCGGTATGGTGTCTGCTCGGATTTGTGATTTTACATTTCTATGGTAAATACAGACAAAGATATGCAGGACAGATTTTCTTCAGCTATCTTGTGTGGTACGGCTTTGAAAGAATGATAGTAGAGGGACTCAGAACAGACAGCCTATATATGCACTTCCAAATTTTTGGCAATGCGGTGCGAGTATCTCAGCTTTTGTCGGCAATTATTTTTATTGTAGGTATAGTTATGCTTTTAATAAACATAAAGAGAAAGGACAGTTTTTATGCAGATTATAGACGGAAAAAAGGTATCGGCTCAGGTAAAGCAAGAAGTAAAAAATGAAACCGAGCTTTTAAAGAAAGAATATTCGATTACACCGGGACTTGCCGTTGTAATCGTAGGTGACGACCCTGCGTCGAGAGTTTATGTAAATAATAAAAAGAAAGCCTGCGAACTTGTAGGATTTCATTCCGAGGAATATGCTTTGCCTGCGGAAACCACACAGGAAGAACTTTTAAGCCTTGTAAAAGAACTTAATGAGAAAAAAGATATAAACGGTATTCTTGTTCAGCTCCCGTTGCCAAAGCATCTTGATGATAAGACAGTAATCGAGGCAATAAATCCGCTCAAAGATGTTGATGCGTTCCATGCTGTAAATGTAGGTAAAATTATGCTCGGCGAGTATGATTTTCTCCCTTGCACACCTGCCGGCGTAATGGAAATGCTCCATTATTACAATATTGAAGTAAGCGGTAAAAATTGCGTGGTAATCGGCAGAAGCAACATTGTAGGCAAGCCGATGGCAATGCTTTTGCTCCACGAAAACGGCACTGTAACAATTTGCCACAGCCGTACCAAAAATCTCGCAGAAATTTGCAGTAAGGCAGATATTCTGGTTGCAGCGGTAGGCAGACCAAAGTTTGTTACCGCCGATATGGTAAAAGAGGGCGCTGTTGTAATTGATGTAGGTATGGACAGAGATGAAAACGGCAAACTTTGCGGTGATGTTGACTTTGAGAATGTAAAGGACAAATGTTCATACATAACACCTGTTCCGGGCGGTGTTGGTCCTATGACAATTGCAACACTTATGAAAAACACTGTAAAGGCTGCAAAAATTCAGAATAACCTGTAAAAATAAGGTTGACAACAAATTATATTTGTGTTATGCTATATAAGCCGCATATTGTGGGTTGTTAAATGAGTTATTCTCTACCTGCAGATAGCGAGACATATGTAAAGGTGGGTACTAAAATGTACGCAGTTATTCAGACAGGCGGTAAGCAGTACAAGGTAACAAACGATCAGGTTATCTTCGTTGAAAAGCTTAACGCAGAGGCAAACGATACAGTAACATTCGATGTTATTGCTGTTGGCACAGATGACGGCATTAAGGTTGGCACTCCTGTTGTTGAGGGTGCAAAGGTTACTGCAGAGGTATTAAAGAACGGTAAAGGCAAGAAAATCAGAGTTGCTACTTACAAGCCAAAGAAAGGCGAGAAGAGAGCAATGGGTCACAGACAGCCTTACACACAGGTTAAGATTACTTCAATCGAGATCTGAGAATGATTACGGTAACATTTTTTAAATCGGCTGATTATTTTAAAGGCTTTAAAATTTCAGGACATGCTGATTTTAATACCAGCGGGCCTGATATAGTGTGTGCAGGCGTAAGCTCTGCGGCAATTATGACAGCCAATACAATCACCGAGGTTCTGCATACGGATGCAGAGGTTACCGACAGCGACGGTTTTATTAATTTAAACCTGAGCAGTAACGAAGCAACAGAGGCGTCTCATTTAATTGAGGGCTTATGGCTTCACTTATCTGCTTTACAAAAGCAGTACAAAAAGTATATTAAAGTTATTATTTCGGAGGTGTAAGGTAATGATTAAGGTAAATCTTCAGCTTTTCGCTCATAAAAAAGGTATGGGTTCTACAAAGAACGGCCGTGACAGTGAATCAAAGCGTCTTGGTGTAAAGCGTGCAGACGGACAGAAGGTTCTCGCAGGCAACATCCTTGTTAAGCAGAGAGGTACTCACATTCATCCAGGTAACAACGTAGGTATCGGTTCAGACGACACATTATTCGCAAAGATCGACGGCGTTGTAAAGTTTGAGCGTGTAGGCAAGGACAGAAAGCGTGCAAGCGTTTATCCTGTTGAGCAGTAATTTGCGCATTATCTTAGGGTGGATATTAGATTATCCACCCTTTTTTGTTAGTTTTTAAGATTATATTTTAAATATTTGGGTAACAATTATAAAAGTTAGATCAACCTTTTTAAAGGTTTGAACTGAATTTTAAAATTATTTAGCTAAAGTTATGCGATAAACAGTAATTTACCCCAACTTTTGATAAAAAACAGATTGTTATTATGCTTTGGGGCATAATAACATATATCATAAATTAAAATTCGTCATTTGGAGGTTAGCAGAGATGTTTGTAGATACAGCGAAAATTTATATAAAAGCCGGTGACGGCGGTGACGGTGCGGTATCGTTTCACCGAGAAAAATATGTTGCGGCAGGCGGCCCCGATGGCGGTGACGGCGGCAGAGGCGGAAATGTAGTGTTTGTTGCAGACACTAATCTTTCAACTCTTGCCGATTTCAGATATAAACGCAAATACCTTGCAAAAAAAGGCGAAAACGGTCGAGGCGGTCGCTGCAGAGGCAAAAATGCAGAGGATTTAATAATTCGTGTTCCTCTTGGTACACTTGTTAAAGAAGAGGAAACAGGCAGAGTTTTAGCCGATGTATCATCTTCAGAGCCGTATATTGTTGCGAGAGGCGGTAAAGGCGGTTGGGGTAATCCGCATTTTGCTACTCCTGTTCGTCAGGTTCCCCGTTTTGCAAAACCCGGTTTACCCGGAGAAGAGTTTAATGTTACTCTTGAACTTAAACTTTTGGCGGATGTCGGACTTGTAGGATTCCCTAATGTAGGTAAAAGTACACTTGTATCCGTAGTTTCACAGGCAAAGCCGCTTATTGCAAACTACCATTTCACAACCATTACACCTGTACTTGGTGTTGTATCAATGGGTGAGGGTTCTTCTTTTGTAATGGCTGATATTCCCGGACTTATTGAGGGCGCATGGCAGGGAACAGGTCTTGGACATCAGTTTTTACGCCATATTGAGCGCTGCAGAATGCTCGTTCATATTGTTGATGTTTCAGGTTCGGAGGGAAGAGATCCGAAAGAAGATTTTGAAACCATTAACAATGAGCTTAAAAAGTTTAATCCCGAGCTTGCGGAAAGACCTATGATTGTTGCGGGAAACAAATGCGACATGGCAACTGATGAACAGATAGCGGATTTCAAGGCTTATGTTGAGGCACAAGGTTATGATTTCTTCCCGATTATGGCGGCAATTCGTTATGATGTTGATCCTATGTTAAATAAAATCAGAGAAATGCTCTCAAAACTTCCTCCGATTACTCATTATGAGGCAGAACCTGCTCCGATTGTGACAGCAGAGGATTTTGAAGATCATTCGGTTACCGTAAAGAATGTCAACGGTATCTATACTGTAGAGGCGGACTGGCTGTTACAGGTTATGAAAGGCATTAATTTTGATGATTACGAAAGCCTTAACTATTTCCAAAAAGTTCTTATTGATAGCGGTGTAATTGACGCACTTCGAGCAAAAGGCTGCGGCGAGGGCGACACGGTTTCAATATATGAGCTTGAATTTGATTTTGTTGACTAACAGGGTGTTTGTATGGAAAATGAGAATATAATTGAGCATACCTATGCAGACGAGGTTTCTCCGCTTACGCTTGCGTTTGTAGGCGACGGTGTGTACGATTTGCTTGTTCGTGCATATCTTGTACGACAGAGCAACCGTCCTGTAGGTGAGCTTAACAAAATAAAGGTTGGCTTTGTTAATTGCAAAAGTCAGGCAGAGTATGCCAAAGTTTTAATACCGCATCTTTCAGAAAAAGAATTATCGGTATATAAAAGAGGAAGAAATGCCGCCCCTAAATGTACTCCGAAAAACGGCACTGTGGCAGATTACCATAGTGCTACGGGACTTGAGAGCCTTTTCGGATACTTATATTTAAAAAATGAAAAAGAAAGAATTTCTGAGTTATTTGATATTATTTTACATATTTCGCTAAATGGAAGTGGTAATTGTGAAAAATAAGCTTGATATTAAGACTGCGGTTGCCGACTATGCAATAATGCTTGCAGGAGCAGCTGTTTATGCAACTTCTGTTGTGGTTTTTACGGCTCCTAATGATATTGCACCGGGCGGACTTACAGGTGTGGCTACAATGCTTAATCATATGTTCGGTTTGCCTATAGGTACTATGGTGTTAGTTATGAACATTCCTTTGTTTATATGGGGCGCTGTTGAAAACGGCATTTCATTTCTTACAAAAACAATAGCAGGCACGGTATTCGCTTCAATACTTATTGATGTATTTACGCCTATTATGACTGCCTATACGGGCGACAGAATTTTGGTTGCGATATTTGGCGGAATACTTAACGGTGTCGGACTTGAAATGATATTTATGCGTGGCGGTTCGACAGGCGGCACAGATATTGTTGCTCTGAATTTGCACAAACATTTCCCGTACTTTTCAACAGGAAATCTTATTTTTGCAGCAGACGCACTTGTTCTTATTATGGTATTCTTTGTATATAACAGTATTGAAAGTGTTTTGTATGCTGTGGTTACAATATTTTTCAGTATTAAAGTTATTGACACCATTTCATACGGTGTTGCGAGAGATAACGGTAAACTTATGTTTATTATTACAGATAAATACGCAGAAATTTGCAGTATGATTATGACTGAAAATGACAGAGGAATAACCTTGCTTAACGGTGAGGGCGCATACAGCGGCAAGCCGAAAAGAGTTATTATGTGTGCTGTCAGACCGCATCAGGTATATAAAATTACAAACACCGTAAAAAGTGTGGATAAAAGAGCTTTTATTATAGTAACTACAGCCGGCTCTATCAAGGGCAAAGGCTTTATAACAAAAACCGGCATCGGCTCTTAAGCTGATGTCGGTTTTCGACTTTACATAAAGAAAATAATTTTAATTTCCGCCCGGTCCGTCTTGTCTTTCTCGTTTGTCATCAAGCGGCTTGTGCCCTGTAGTTACCCATTGATTATCGGTAGCACTCTTTTTATTTTCACCGTTTACAGTGGGCAAAGGCTTTATATTATTGCTGCCGTTCGTTCTGTGACACATAAAATCACCCCTTGATTTATTTTGCGATAAATCAAGGGGTTTATGAGCTTTAAGAAAAAATTAACGCTCTGAAAATTCTTTGCCTGTAATCAAATAATCAATAGATACATTAAAATACTCAGACATTTTAATGAGCATTGATATAGAAGGCTCACGCTTGCCATTTTCATAGTAGGAAAGAGCTTCTCTGGAGATATTCAAATCCATAGCAACCTTTTGTTGACTAAAATGCTTCTTTTTCCGTATTTCTTTTAATCCTGTCAAGATAATCACCTCTTGACAATAGTGTAACAGTGTGTCAACTATTTATGTAACAAAATGTTACATAAATAGTTGACAAAGAAGGGAAGATTATGTGAAAATGAATCATTTGTGTTGCTGCACTACTTATATTAGTGCGAACATCATAAAGCATAATATCAATAATACAGAAGAAAAAATAATGTTAGAAAGAGTTTGGTGATGTTTAAATGACTGAATTAAAAAATCAAAATTCTGAAAAGAATACAAAGTATTTTGGAATAGGTGTGGGCTTATTAGCAGCGACAGTATGTGTTTTTACCTTGATTTTATATTTAGGTTATTTGTTAAAATATGCATTTATTATTCCGTTTATTTCGATTTTAGTAATCACTTCATTTATAGTTATGGTTGTTACAGCTAAAAGAAGAGCCGATAGCTTAAGTAATACATATATTGCTGACGGTTATTTTAATCTTGCGTTACATGTTATCCTTTTACTTGTTATAGGCGGAATATGGCAATTAATTTGGATTTACAGAACAACAAGTTTTACTAACAATGACAAATCATCTGAATTCAGAAATCCGGTAACAAAGCTGTTGCTTAATATGTTTATTCCTTTTTACTCAATATATTGGATATATGTAACTGCCCAGAGAATTGATAATATTTCAAAAAGTAATGGTAATAATTCTGAAATATCTATGGTATGTCTTATTTGCGGAATTTTTATTCCTTTTGTATCTTTACTTATAATTCAAAATCAGATTAATAAAGTTTGTAATATGTCAGTAATAAATTTCGCTGATAATAATAACAAAAAATCAGATACAGAAGAACTGAGAGAATATAAGAAATTGCTTGATGACGGTGTAATAACACAGGAAGATTTTGATAATAAAAAGAATAAAATTTTGAAATAAAACAATAGCAGGGCATAAATTGGTATAGATTTAGGCCCTGCTGTTTTATGTTGTTATAATAGTTGTTATAATAAAAGAAAAGTAAAAAGGTCTATCATCTTACGACAATAGACCTTTTCATGGTGCCGGTGACCGGACTTGAACCGGTACGGTATCGCTACCGGCGGATTTTGAGTCCGCTACGTCTGCCAATTCCATCACACCGGCAAATACAAATTAATTATACAGTATATATTATAAAAAATCAAGTATATATTTTAAATCTTTTTAAAATTTAATGAATATTCTAATATCGAATATAAAATAGCATAAAAACAGGAAATTCTACATTTTTTTAATTTTTAATATCATTTTAGTTGCTTATTTAAAAAAATTATATTATAATATATCTGTATTTTTATTAGCAGTCAAGGCTGCAATTTATGGAGGAATGTCAAAATGGATAAAAAAGAGCTTCTTTATGAAGGTAAAGCAAAAAAAGTATTTTCTACAGAGAATCCTGACTACTGTATAGTTTCTTACAAAGATGACGCTACTGCTTTTAACGGTGAGAAAAAGGGCACAATCATCGGTAAGGGTGTTGTAAACAACCGTATGAGCAACTTTATGTTTAAGCTTCTTGAGGAAAAGGGTATTCCTACTGATTTCGTTGAAGAGCTTAATGACAGAGATACTGTTCTTAAAAAAGTTGAAATTGTACCTCTCGAAGTTATTGTAAGAAATAAGGCAGCAGGCAGCCTTTCAAAAAGACTTGGTCTTCCTGAAGGCACACCTATGAAAACTCCTGTTCTTGAGTTCTGCTATAAGGATGATGCACTCGGCGACCCTATGGTAAACGAATACCACATTCTTGCAGCAGGCTTTGCTACTAAGGAAGAGATTGATACTATTTCAAAGTACGCTCTCAAAATTAACGAGATTATGATTGACTTCTTTAAGGAGTGTAAGGTTGACCTTATCGACTTTAAGATTGAGTTCGGCAGATATAAGGGTCAGATTCTTCTTGCTGATGAGATTTCACCTGATACATGCCGTTTCTGGGATATGGATACTCAGGAAAAACTTGATAAAGACCGTTTCCGTCGTGATATGGGCGGTGTTGAAGAGGCTTATGCCGAGATGATGAAGCGTATCGGCTTGGCTTAATATTCTGTTTAAATATACATTTACAAATCCCGTTTTCGGGCATTAGTTTGATATTTTTACGGATGGTGGCGCTTTTTGAAAAATTCTTTCGATAATTACGCAAAAGAAGGACTGCACGAGGAATGCGGTGTTTTCGGAATATTTAGTGACGGCACAATTAACCCTGCCTATGCTTGCTACAACGGCTTGCTTGCTTTGCAGCATCGTGGTCAGGAAAGCTGTGGTATTGCCGTTACCGATGACGGTGTAATAGATTATCATAAGGATATGGGACTTGTTACCGAGGTTTTTAATAACCGTATTCTTGATTCTTTACAAGGTCAGATGGGTATTGCTCATGTCCGTTATTCGACTGCCGGTGGCTCTGTGCTTGAAAATTCACAACCTCTCGTTATGCGTTATGTAAAAGGTACGCTTGCCGTTGCTCACAACGGTAACCTTACCAACGCTCTCGAAATACGCAGTCAGCTTGAACAGACAGGTGCTATTTTTCAGACAACTATCGACTCTGAAGCTATCTGTTATGTTATCGCAAGGGAAAGACTGAAATGTCATTCTGTTGAAGAGGCGGTTGCCCGTACTATGAGGGTTATTAAGGGTGCATATTCTCTGCTTGTTATGAGTCCGAGAAAACTTATTGCCGCCCGTGACCCGCACGGTTTCCGTCCGCTTTGTATGGGTAAGTATAATGATTCCGTGGTATTTGCAAGTGAGAGCGCAGCTCTTGACGCATGCGGAGCAAAATTTATCCGAGATATTGAACCCGGTGAAATTGTGGTTGTTGACAATAAAGAAATCCGCAGTATTAAACCGGATTTCGGAGAAGAAAAGAAGCAGTCACTTTGTGTTTTTGAATATATTTATTTTGCCCGCTCGGACTCCTTTATTGACGGTATCAGCGTCTATGAGGCAAGAAAACAGGCAGGCAGAATTTTGGCAAGGGAGTTTCCGGTAGAGGCGGATATGGTAGTCGGAGTACCTGAATCGGGTATTGACGCCGCCATAGGCTACAGTGAAGAATCCGGAATTCCTTATGAAAAAGCTATTGTAAAAAACAGCTATATAGGCAGAACTTTCATTAAACCCAGTCAGAAAGAGCGTATGAAGAGTGTGCGCATAAAACTTAACCCTATTGCAGATAAAATAAAGGGTAAGCGTGTGGTCATTATTGATGACAGCATCGTGCGTGGTACTACTGTTGACAGAATTGTCACTATGCTCCGTGAAGCAGGTGCCAAAGAAGTTCATATGCGTATAAGCTCACCGCCGTTTATGTGGCCTTGCTACTACGGTACGGATATTCCGTCAAGGGGAGAGCTTATTGCCTGCAACCATACGGTTGAAGAAATCCGTCAGCTAAGTGGTGCGGATTCACTCGGTTATCTTCCCGCAGACAGCCTGCGTGAAATGCTCCACAATGCACCGATAGGCTTTTGTGACGCTTGTTTCAGCGGTAATTATCCTGCTGAAACCACAAAAAAGACCTTTAAGGGCAAAGAGCGTGGCGGTATGAATTTTGATAAAAAATGCTGATAAACCTACATTCTGAAAGGATTTACTAATATGATTAAGGATACCTATGAGTCACCCTTGTCTGCAAGATATGCAAGCAAGGAAATGAAATATATTTTTTCTCCCGATATGAAATTCCGTACCTGGAGAAAACTTTGGATTGCTCTTGCTGAGGCAGAGATGGAGCTTGGTCTTCCTATCACTCAAGAGCAGATCGACGAACTTAAGGAACACGCTGACGACATCAACTATGAAGTTGCTCAAGAGAGAGAAAAACTTGTTCGTCATGATGTAATGTCACATGTTTATGCTTACGGTGTACAGTGCCCTAATGCAAAAGGCATTATTCACCTTGGAGCAACATCATGTTATGTCGGTGACAATACAGATATTATCATTATGACAGAGGGCTTAAAGCTCATCAGAAACAAGCTTATTACCGTAATCCGCAATCTTTCAAAGTTTGCAGATGAGTACAAGGCTCTTCCTACACTTGCATTCACACATTTTCAGCCTGCACAGCCGACTACAGTCGGTAAGAGAGCTACTCTTTGGCTGCAGGAATTACTTATGGACCTTGAAGATGTTGAGTATCAGCTTTCAAAAGCTAAACTTCTCGGTTCAAAGGGTACAACAGGTACACAGGCAAGCTTTTTAGAACTTTTTGAGGGCGATCACGAAAAATGTAAGGCACTTGACAAGAAGATTGCTCAAAAAATGGGTTATAATTCTTGTTTTGCGGTATCGGGTCAAACTTACTCAAGAAAACTTGATTCGCAGTTTCTCAATGTTCTTGCCGGAATTGCACAGAGTGCGTCTAAGTTCTCAAATGATATTCGCCTTTTACAGCATCTTAAAGAGGTTGAAGAACCATTTGAAAAGAATCAGATCGGTTCATCTGCAATGGCCTATAAGCGCAACCCAATGCGTTCGGAGCGTATAGGTTCACTTTCCCGTTATGTAATGTGTGATGTATTAAACGGTTATTTCACAACTGCGACACAGTGGTTTGAAAGAACTCTCGATGACTCTGCTAACAAGCGTTTGAGTATTCCGGAGGCATTCCTTGCCGTTGACGGTATTCTTTCACTTTATGCAAATGTTGCAGACGGTCTTGTAGTATATCCAAAGGTTATTGAGCAGCGTTTAAGAAAAGAACTTCCGTTTATGGCTACAGAGAATATTATGATGGACGCAGTTAAGTACAGAGGTGCTGACAGACAGCAGCTCCATGAGAAAATTCGTGTTCATTCAATGGCTGCATCTAAGGTTATCAAAGAAGAGGGCGGCGAAAACGACCTTCTCGAAAGAATTGCTAACGATGAGGCTTTCGGCGTAACTTTAGAGGATCTCGAAAAGATTTTACAGCCGGAGAAATATACAGGCAGAGCAAAAGAGCAGACAGAGGACTTCCTCGCAGAGCTGGTTCAGCCTGTTCTTGACAAGTATGCTGACATTGAATCAGATAAGCCTGAAATCAATGTATAAAATTTATATACACTTGTATTTATATATTTAAGGAGTTTTACAAATTATGGTTAAAGCAATAGTAGGTGCAAACTGGGGAGATGAAGGTAAGGGCAAAATTACCGATGTTCTCGCAAATGACAGTGACATTGTAATTCGCTTTCAGGGCGGTGCAAATGCAGGTCATACTATCGTAAACGAATATGGCAAATTTGCTTTGCATCAGCTTCCATCCGGTGTATTTCATCAGAATATTACTAATATTATTGGCAACGGCGTAGCTTTCAGCGTTGAAAATTTCGTAAAAGAAATCGCAGACCTTGAGAGCAGAGGCGTGCCGAAGCCAAAGATTATTATTTCAGACAGAGCGCAGATAGTTATGCCTTATCATGTTGCTTTTGACTGTTACGAGGAGGAGCGCCTCGGCAAAAATTCCTTTGGCTCAACAAAGAGCGGTATTGCTCCATTCTATTCAGATAAATACTCAAAAATCGGTTTCCAGATTAACGAGCTTTACGATGACCCTGATTCATTAAGAGAAAAAATCAAACACGCACTTGGCATTAAAAATGCTATTCTTAAGAATCTCTACAATAAGCCTGAGATTACAGAGGAAGAAGTATTTGATAAACTTATGGAGTACAAAGAGGCTCTTGCTCCTTATGTAGGAGATACTTTTGAGTTTATTCATAATGCACTTAAAGATGGTAAGAATATTCTTTTAGAGGGCCAGCTTGGCTCACTTAAGGATACCGACTTCGGTATTTATCCTATGGTTACATCTTCAAACACAATTGCAGGTTACGGCGCAGTAGGTGCGGGTATTCCGCCTTATGAAATTAAAGAAGTTATCACTGTTGTTAAGGCTTATTCAAGCGCAGTAGGTGCAGGTGAATTTGTTTCTGAAATCTTTGGTGAAGAGGCAGACGAGCTTAGAAGAAGAGGCGGTGACGGCGGCGAATTCGGTGCTACAACAGGCAGACCTCGCAGAATGGGTTGGCTTGACCTTGTTGCTACCCGTTACGGCTGTAAAGTACAGGGCGCAACACAGGTTGCATTCACCGTTCTCGATGTTCTCGGCTATCTTGACGAGATTCCTGTATGTGTTGGTTATGAGCTTGACGGCGAAGTTATTGATTACTTCCCATCAACAACAAAACTTAAGAGATGTAAGCCTATTCTTAAGAAATTAAAGGGTTGGACATGTTCAATTTCCGGCATTAAAGAGTATGACAAACTTCCTAAGGAATGTCGTGACTACATTGAATTTGCAGAAGAGCAGATTGGTGTGCCGATTAAGATTGTATCTAACGGTCCATCAAGAGATGATATTATTTACAGATAAACAAAGGCCGGTAATGTAATGGAAAACAAAGAAAGAGTAATTGTCCTCGACTTTGGCGGACAGTATAATCAGCTTATTGCAAGGCGTGTTCGTGAGTGTAATGTATATTGCGAAATACTGCCGTACACAGTCAGCCTTGATAAAATTAAAGAATTAAATCCCACCGGTATTATTTTTACAGGTGGTCCGAATAGCGTGTACGATGAAAGCTCACCGCATATTTCAAAAGAAATTTTCGAGCTTAATATTCCTATTCTCGGTATTTGCTATGGTTGTCAGCTTATGGCATATACCCTTGGCGGTGTAGTAACTCCTGCTACAGATAATTCATCTTGTGAGTACGGCAAGACGATGACCAACTATAATAAAGACGATGTTATCTTTACAAATGTTTCCGAACACGGCGTTTCTTGGATGAGTCACCGTGACTATATAAGCACAGTACCGGACGGATTTACCGTAACTGCCACGACAGCGGTTTGTCCTGTTGCTGCTATGAGTTGCCCTGAAAGAAAACTTTACGGTGTACAGTTCCATCCGGAAGTTAATCACACAGAAAACGGTAAAGATATGCTCCGTTCATTCCTTTATGATGTTTGCGGTTGTAAAGGTGAATGGCAGATGGATAGTTTTATCGATTCAGCAGTTGCAAAACTTAAAGAGCAAATCGGCGACAAGGGAGTAGTCCTCGGACTTTCCGGCGGTGTTGATTCTTCTGTTGCTGCCGCTCTTTTAAGTAAAGCAGTCGGTAAGCAGCTTACCTGTGTTTTCGTTGACCAGGGACTTATGCGTAAAGACGAGGGCGATTTTGTAGAACAGACTTTTACAAAGCTCTTTGATATGAATTTTGTCCGCATTAATTGTCAGGAAGAGTTCCTCTCAAAACTCAAGGGCGTTTCAGAGCCTGAGGCAAAGAGAAAGATTATCGGTACAGAATTTTATAATGTGTTCTGGAATAAGATTCGTGAAAGCTACGGCAGCGGCTATTTTGCACAGGGCACTATTTATCCTGACAGAATTGAAAGCGGTAAAGGTGATGCAGCAAAGATTAAAACTCACCACAATCAGGTTGAAGTTCCTCAGGATATCACCTTTGAGGGCATTATTGAGCCTTTGCAGGATTTATTTAAGGACGAAGTGCGAGTAGTTGGCGAAAAACTCGGACTTCCTCATGAACTTGTATGGCGTCAGCCGTTCCCAGGCCCCGGACTCGGTGTTCGAGTAATCGGCGAAGTTACAGCTGATAAGGTAAAAATTTTGCAGGAGGCAGATGCAATCCTAAGAGAAGAAATGGATAAGTGCGGATATGCCTCACAGATGAGCCAGTTCTTTGCAGTTCTTCCGGGTGTAAAGACAGTAGGTGTAATGGGTGATTCCCGTACCTATGATGAACTTGTGGCAATCAGAGCCGTAACAACCGACGACTTTATGACAGCCGATTGGGCAAAAATCCCTTATGATATCCTCGGCAGAGTTTCAAGCCGTATCATAAATGAAGTAGACCATGTAAACAGAGTTGTTTACGATATAACCTCCAAACCACCCGGAACCGTGGAGTGGGAATAATACCAAGAGTGCTGTAAACCCGCATAAACACAGGGTTTTCAGCTCTCAAATTCCCGATTTGATAGCAAAATGATAGCAAACCGTAAAACGCCATTATTTTAAGTGTTCTATCGGTTTGCAGGTACAATTATCTTAATACTATAAAAGGCATTACTGACTTTTGCAGTTGGTAATGCCTTTTTTCTATGCTTATTTATTTGTTTCGTAAGATTTCAGCGTTGTTCCGTCAATTGTTTTCCATTGTTGAGGACCGCTGATACTGTATCCAGTTGCAAATGCGGCTGCGGATGAAGAACTTGAAAAAAGTTTATCCTCTTGTAAAATGTTGTCTTTGATTTCACCGTTATTTCGGCTTTGTTCAACTTTCTTTTTTATGCCGTTATTAAGTGATTCTGCAGATGTTATATGTATACAAGATCCCTTTTGTAAAACATATCCGTCTGATGTTGCAATCATAGAAGCTTTTCCGTTACCTGCAGAAATGTAAAAAATCGGATTATTCTCTTTTTCGTTTGTTTGTTTTTCAGAATAACTTTCAAATGTTTTATGACCAAGTGCATTTACCAGTATTTTTGCGTTGTATATAAATTCCTCAAGTTCGGCAACCTCAGCCTCAGAAACGGTTGATTTAGTAGGAATATTACTGTTGTCTATGGAATAGCGACCGCACATTTTAGCAATGGTGTAAAATCGGTTTTCTAAGTATTTTATGTGGGCTTTGTTGAGGTTAGAATCCTTACTAATAAAAGTGATAGCTTCATTCCAATTGTCCTTTTTGTCCAAGTGTTGCTTCAATCTCGCAATTATATTTTCTGCTTCTCCTATATAAACAAGCGGTTTGTCATTTTCATCATCACGACCGAAAAGAAAATATATACCAGGAGAAGATAGCTCTTCTCTGTTTTCGCTCTCCTTTATCATATTTCTGGGTATTTTATAAGCAATACCTGTCCAATTTGACAATTCGCATATCCAACGACCATTTGGAGTTCCGTCTAAAAGAAATAATTTGATTACTTTACCAAAGTTCATTTATTTTTGTCCTCCTTACGGGAATTAAAAGCTACGCTTTCGGGGTAGTTATATCTCCAATTATCGTATTCTTCTTTTGTGATTTCTCCGTTTTTAAGTTTTTCGGCTTGTTCCTGCCAAGCGGAAAACATATCAAACATTGTAAGATAGTTTGTTCCCATACCTTTATCAAGGCGTATGCAAAGTTCGTCATCAAGTTTATCAATACGGAAGCCATATAAATCTTCAAGAGTAAAAAGCGTGTGCATTAAGCCGTTGTAACTGTCAATATCCGGCACAGTTAAAGCACTTGTAGAAACACCGAATACATTTGCAAGGTTGTTTGTTAAATCAGCCTTAGGCGTTCTTGAGCCGGATTCATACTGCGCCATACGAATATCCGCAGTTTTCTCCGGAAAACCAACCTGCATACCAAGATATTTTTGAGTCATACCTCTTAAATTTCTGAAAAAGCGAATTCTTTCACCGATAGCCATACTATAGCTCCTCTCACTTTACTGTTAAATATCATAGCATAACAAGTTAAGCGATGTCAAGTAACATAAAACAAAAAAGTTTAATATTTTTGAGAAAGCCACTTGACATAACGGAATATGTTTAGTATAATCATTAAGCAAATAGCGTTAAGTCTATTTGCAAACAACTGAATAGCCGTCATACATCACGGTAATGGTGTATCCGCTCGGGCAAATCGGAATGCGGTCAGAAAGTTCTCCGACACTAAATAATTATGAAAATTAAGAATGAAAGGATGATGTTAATGTCAAACAAAATGTTTATGCGTGTTGAGGATGTGGCAGAAGAAATGGGCGTTTCCGTTTCTTACGCTTACAAACTTATACGCAAATTAAATAAAGAATTGCAGTCAACCGGGTGTATTACAATTCCCGGCAGAATTGACCGTAAATTCTTTCACGAAAAATTTTACTCAACCAAAACGACTGAAAGGAGCGATTAAAATGGGAGCATTTAAAAATGAAAAAAACGGAACTTGGTATGTGCAGTTTCGTTACACAGACTGGCAAGGATTGCGACAGCAAAAATTAAAGCGTGGCTTTGCCACCAAACGAGAGGCACAGGAGTGGGAACGAGCATTCCTGACCGAAAAGAAAGCCGATGTTACTATGCCATTTAAGACTTTTACGGAACTGTACGAAAAAGATGTTCGACCGAAGTTAAAGGAAAACACTTGGCTTACCAAAGAGCATATTATTCAAACTAAAATATTGCCGTATTTTGAACATAAGCGATTATGCGATATATCGTCAAAAGATGTTATTGCTTGGCAAAATGAAATTAGAAAAATGACTCATTCAAGCGGAGAGCCGCTTTCTCAAGGGTATTTAAAGACGATTCACAATCAATTGAGCGCATTGTTCAATCACGCAATCAAGATTTACGGTTTAAGATTAAATCCTGCCTCTACGGTCGGTAATATGGGTAAGGAAGAACGCAAGGAAATGAGTTATTGGACTGTGGAGGAATACAGTAAGTTTTCTGATGAAATGATGGACAAGCCTATTTCATATTATGCTTTTCAAATGCTTTATTGGACAGGTATTCGTGTAGGTGAGTTGCTTGCATTAACTGCTGGTGATTTTGACTTTAAAAACAATATGCTTACAATCAACAAATCTTATCAAAGATTGCACGGAGAAGATGTTATTACTCCACCGAAAACGGAGAAAAGCAATCGAACAATAAAAATGCCGCAGTTTTTATGTGATGAAATGCAGGAATATTTGAAAATGTTTTATTCACCGAATGACGGAGACAGAATATTCCCTATTTCAAAAAGCTATCTTCATCACGAAATGGACAGGGGCTCAAAAGCCGCAAGTGTAAAGCGTATTCGTATTCACGATTTGAGACATTCGCATGTTTCACTTTTAATAAATCAAGGCTACCAAGCCGCTGCTATTGCTGATAGAGTAGGTCACGAAACCGTAGAAATTACCGACAGATATACACATATATATCCGTCAAAACAAAACGAAATGGCAAATACGCTTGATGAATTATGGAAGGAGAGAAAGTAATATGTCACTTAAAAACAAAGATGAACATAACCGTTGGAGAAATAAAACCGTAGCGTTCAGGGTTTCGCCGGAGGAATGGGAACAGATTGAACGTTATGTTCAGCTTTCGGGTTTGACAAAACAGGACTATATAACACGAAGATTAACGCACCGAGAAGTAATCGTGCAAGGTAATCCGAGAGTATATAAGGCTTTGCGTAATAATCTTACAGATGTACTTACGGAATTACAAAGGATTGAAAACGGCGGTGAAGTCAATGACGAATTGCTTGACTTAATTGAAATGATTAGCGATATTCTCGGTGGATTAAAGGAGGTATTAGAATGACAGAAAAAGAAAAGACCGCTCCGGTTGTATCTGTTGGCGCAGATACGGAGCAGTCAATCATAAAACAAATTAACAACAGTATAACCGATTTTAATGAGAATGGCAAGAGCTTAGATGATTATCTTGAGGAAATGCAAAAAGAATTTTTACAACAGCTCGATCCATCACATTTGAAAACAATTTCTATGCGTGAGTTGTATAACACGGTGTATCAAAGCAAACCGCCATTGATTGACGGCTTACTCTACCCCGGCACATATATTTTTGCAGGAGCACCGAAGCTTGGTAAGAGTTTTCTTATGGCACAACTCGCCTACAATATCAGCTCGGGCACACCGCTTTGGAATTTTGATGTGAGAAAAGGAACTGTTTTGTACCTTGCTCTTGAAGATGATTACTACAGATTGCAAGAAAGATTGTACCGAATGTTCGGAACGGAAAGTGCGGATAATTTGTACTTTTCTGTTTCGGCAGGTCAACTTGGAAATGGACTTGACGAACAGCTTACAAGGTTTATGACCGAACACACCGATACAAAATTGATTATCATAGACACACTTCAAAAGGAGCGTGAAGTCGGCGGAGACAATTACAGCTACGCAAATGATTATGAGATTATCACAAGGCTTAAAAAATTTGCAGATAGTTACGGAATATGTTTGTTGCTTGTTCATCATACAAGAAAGCAAAATTCCGATGACAAGTTTGATATGATTTCGGGTACAAACGGATTGCTTGGTGCAGCTGACGGTGGCTTTATTTTACGGAAAGAAAAGCGTACAAGCAATTCGGCAACGCTTGAAGTTTCGGGCAGAGACCAGCCGGACCAAAAAATTTATCTTAGTCGCAATCCCGAAACTCTTGTGTGGGAACTTGAGAGAACTGAAACAGAACTTTGGAAGTTGCCGCCCGAACCATTGCTTGAAAATATAGCCGGCAAAATTACAAATGAAAATCCCGAATGGTATGGCAGTCCGACAGAGCTTGTTGAATTTCTCGGTGCTGATATGAAAGCAAATGCATTGACTATGAAGTTGAATATCAATGCTGGGCGTTTGTTTAACGAGTATGGAATAAGTTATCAAAACAAACGCTGTCACGATGGGCGTAAAGTCAGTTTGAGTTATGAACAGCGTGACGATGTGTGACGGTTGTGTCGCTGTTTTAGACGGTGGCAAAATTACCGTCACTATCGACACAGACCGTCACGCAATAAAGTTTTTGCAAGGTGCAGGAGGCTTTTTTCAAAAAGCCTCTCCTGCCTCTCGGAGAGCGCAAAACCTGCTTGCAGGTTGCATTTTTGATAGCTCCGCTGTCAAAAGTGCTTTTGCGTTACTCTTGACAAGAGTAACAGAACCGAGGACGAGCAAGTTTATAAGATTGGAGGTATTTATAATGCAAAGAACGATAAGCGCAATGGTGGGTAGAGGCTCTGTAAATCATAACAGCCGCAAGTTCAAAGCGGAAAATGTTGACGGTGAACGAAGTCATCTCAATATAGACTACTGTAACGAGCCGATAAAGAAAATCTACCACGAATTGTTTGATGAAGCGCTAAAAAGATACAACGAAAAGCAGACAAGGGCCGACCGCAGAATAGAAAATTACTATGAGAAAATCAGAAATTCAAAGCAAGAAAAGCCGTTTCACGAACTGATTTTGCAGATTGGCGATAAGGAAAATATGAGTGCCGAAAGCGAAAACGGACAGCTTGCACGGCAGATTTTAGATGAGTATTACCGTGGATTTCAAGAGCGAAATCCATACCTAAAAGTGTTCTCTGCTCATCTGCATATGGACGAGGCAACGCCCCATTTGCACATTGATTTTGTTCCGTTCACAACCGGCAGCAAGCGTGGACTTGATACGAGAGTAAGCCTGAAACAAGCGTTAGCCGCACAAGGTTTCAAAGGCGGAACTCGTGGCGATACCGAGTGGAACCAATGGGTGAGTGCAGAAAAATCCGCACTTGCGTTCGTTATGGAACAGTACGGAATCGAGTGGGAACATAAAGGAACGCACGAAAAACACCTATCTGTTCTTGATTACAAAAAGCAAGAGCGAGCGACAGAACTTGAACAATTAGGTGCTAAAATCGGAGAAAAACAGACTGAATTCAACGTGTTATCCGAGCGAGTGTTAAATTATGATGATGGTTTGGAAAACTTAAAAAATGTGGAAGAAATGCTCGATACCGCACCCGAATATCAACTGTCCGAGCCGCAGGGCTTTATGACTGCAAAAGCGTATAAAACTAAAATTGCAGAGCCGCTTATTCAAAAGTTGAAAGCATTGGTTAAGACTGCATTGGCTCGTTGTTTTGAGGGTTGGGACAATTACCACAGGCTAAATATTACAAATGGCAACCTATATCGTGAGAACGAAATGTTGTCTAAAATCAACAGCAAACTGAAAAGCGAAAACGAGAACTTGCGCTCAGAGGTCAAAGACTACAAGCTTTTGCGTAAGGTTTTCGGGCATAAACAGATTGACGAGTTGCTTGAACAGGCAAGAAATATTAAAGGTCGTAAGCGTGAAAACCCACGCTCAAGATAAATAAATTTTTGGAGGTAAAACAAAATGGCAAACACAATTTTTGAAAAGCAAGGCGGTACTTATACGCAGGTGGGCGACTATATGTTGCCCGATTTATTACCGGCGGAAGAAGAAACGGAAGCGAATATCGGCGTTTGGGGAATGAGGCATAAACGATATTTGAAGCAAAATCATAAAGTGCGTTACTACAATTTGCTGACAAGCGGTAAGCTCAATTCATATCTTGCAGATGTTGAACAGCAAGCGCAAGACCTTTTTCTCCGGCTGGTAAAAGACTTAGTTGAACAAGAAAAAGTGACCGAGGAACTTAAAGCAACTGATATGATGTTGTGGGTGCGGAATATGAACAATATCCGTAACCGTGCAACAGAAATTGTAAATGCAGAATTGATTTATACGGTATAAACACAACGACGGCAGGGAGTAAACCCTGCCGATTTTTTGTTGCTTAAAAACAGTTGACTTATTTGCGGATTAAACATATAATTAAACTGTATAAATATAGTCTGCGGTATGTGCAATTTAATATCGAGGGTACATTATGATTACAGATAAAATTGGTAATAGAATACGAGAGTTAAGAAGTCATACCGGATTGAGTCAAGAAAAATTTGCTCAAAAAATAGGTATGGATAGAACTTATTTTGCAAGCGTTGAACTTGGAAAACGTAATATTTCTATCGTTAACATTGAAAAAATAGCCAATGGATTAGAAATATCTCTTTCGGAACTGTTTGACGGGATTTGAAAGAGTACGATTTATTGGACACTATATTTGATATAATCTAAATATTTAGTATAATTATAGATAGATAAAAATGATTGTTGGAGGATTTGCAATGACTGCAACTGAAAATACTTATAAAACCTCATTGATAAACAATAGACGTTATTTAGGAAATAAATATAAGTTGCTTTCGTTTATCACCAGCGTTGTAAATGGTGAATGCGCCGATATTGAAACAGTTGCAGATATTTTTGCGGGAACCGGTGCAGTTTCTTCTGCTTTTGCAGATAAGGCCCTTATTACAAATGATTTGATGTATAGTAACTATATTTGCAATTTTGCTTGGTTTGGTGCTGAAAGCTATGATCAACAAAAAATAATTGATTATGTTGTTAGGTACAATGCAAAAACTAATTGTGAGGAAAATTATATGACACGCAATTTTGCAGATACCTATTTCAGTAAAAAAGATTGCGCTAAAATCGGATATATTCGAGAGGATATAGAACGAAATTATAAAAAAGGCAATTTAAATAATCGAGAAAGAGCAATCTTAATTACATCGTTACTGTATGCAATGGACAAAATTGCTGTCACCTGCGGACATTACGATGCATACAGAAAAGGGGCAAAATTCGAAGGTTCGTTGGAACTTTATGTTCCCTTGGCTGAAGTTAACAACAATCCCAAAAATCAATGCTTTAACGAGGACGCCAATAACCTTGTTAAGAGGATTGAGGCTGACCTCGTTTATATAGATCCGCCGTATAATTCAAGACAATATTGTGATTCATATCATTTGCTTGAAAATGTTGCACGTTGGGAAAAACCAGAGGTTTTTGGTGTCGCCAAGAAGATGGATAGAAGCGGAATGAAGAGTAAATATTGTACAATCGGAGCAACAAAAGCATTTGAAACACTGATAAACGATATTAAAGCCAAATACATTCTACTTTCATATAATAATATGGCTGAAAAAGGAAATTGCCGTTCTAACGCCAAGATTTCCGACGATGATATTATGAGAATACTGAGTCAAAAAGGAACTGTAAAGGTTTTTGAAGAAAGCTACAAAGCATTTACAACCGGAAAATCTGACATTTCAGAAAATGCCGAAAGATTATTTTTGTGTATTTGTTTTAACGAGGAGTAAATTAGATGATACAATCACCGCTTAATTATACCGGCGGCAAATATAAATTGTTACCTCAAATATTGCCGCTTTTTCCAAAAGACATAGATGTGTTTGTAGACTTATTTTGCGGTGGATGTAATGTTGGTATCAATGTTGATTGCAACCGAGTTATTTATAATGATTTAAATGAAAACCTACTTTATTTGTATAATACGTTTAAGAATCTTGATAAAGAATCTGTTTTAGAATGGATTTATGAAATTATAGAAAAGTACAACTTATCACTTGTAAGTGAACACGGATATGACTACTACGGCTGTGAAAGCAGCAAAGGACTTGGTAATTATAACAGAGAAGGATATTTAAGACTTCGTGCGGATTTTAATCAAAAACACGCAAATGAAAACTTTGATTATTATTACTATGTTATGCTTTATGTAATAATCGTATATGCTTTTAATAATCAAATTCGATTTAATTCAAACGGCGAGTTTAATTTACCGGTCGGAAAAAGAGATTTCAATAAAAAGATGGAACAAAAACTCATTGATTTTATTGACAAAATTCAAGAACAAAACTGTATCTTTACCTGCCGTGACTTTAGAGAATTTGATACATCGAAGTTAACATCAAAGGATTTTGTATATGTTGACCCGCCATACTTGATTACTTGTGCCACATATAACGAACAAGGTGGTTGGGGTGAAAAAGATGAAAAAGAATTACTATCTTTTTTAGACGAATTGAATGATAGGAATATTCGATTTGCCTTGTCTAATGTATTGAGAAGTAAAGGTAAGGAAAACAGTATTTTAATTGAGTGGCTTGAAAAAAACGCAGAAAAATATAAGGCAATACAACTCAATTATAGCTACTCGAATTCAAATTATCAAACTAAAGATAAGTCCTCCGTTACTGAGGAAGTCCTAATAACAAATTATTGAGGAGAGTACGGTTATGCCGAATGTGATTCCGTATAAAAGCTTTTGCTGGAGTCTGGGAACAACCAGCTTTAGAACAAAAAATTTCAACAAAACTATTGAAGAACAACTTTCGTTGTTAGATGAGTTTTGGAAGCTTGAAGAGAATAAGAGTAAAAGCTGGTCGGGAAATAAAGATTTACAAATTCGTTATTATGATTTTATGCAATCTAAAGACTTTGTTGAAGGCAATGCCGGAAACAAACCAAAAGACGCTCGTGAAAAAACTTCAGGCTTAGTTGATATTGGGTTAATAGATGATGGAAGAAAACTGAGCAATGCCGGTAAAGCACTGCTTAAAATCACTTCAGAAAATGATTTTTCTTCTGATAATCAATTTCAAATAGCAAAAGACAGCTATATCTATTTGAAGCAATTGCTGAAAACATATTACAATGTGGACGGACACACTGTGCGACCATTTATGGTATTGATTCATTTGTTGAATAAATTTGATTATTTAACACTTGATGAATATACATATCTTTTACCTCTTTGCATTGGCGAAACAGAAACGAACGAAATTATTGACGGTATATCCAAATTGCGTTGCAAAAATATATCTATTGATGAAATCATTGTAAATCGATTGATGGGAATGCTTAATTACAAAACGGCTTTGGATTATTTTATTGATAATGAAGTTACAGAAGAGTTGATATGTGAAATAGGACTCAACAGAAAAAGTCGACAATACGATAAGCCGTATTTTAAGTTGTATCAAGCATTACACCGAGTTTTCGTATTGAACGATATGGATAACTTGATATCTGTTTATGATGCAACAAGAGATATAAAAATTGGGAAATGGTGGCGCAATTATTTATTTGATACCACCTCTGAAAAGGCAATTAGCAACCATCCTGTGGCGCATTTGAGAACAACATTATTTAACGAAATTGAAGATGAAAATACCTTCAAAATTGCTTTCTTTAAAATAATGCACTTATTTAAGGCTAAAGCCACGCTTTCAGACTATCTTGACCTTAATCGTAGGTATATTAAAATAACGGATGTAGTGTTATTTGAGGATGATACTATAAGATTTGATATAGTGCCGAAACACTTTTTCAAATCAGTAGCAGCGAAATTATATCAAGATGCATTTACTTCTTCTGAATTGCTGTATGAAGATTGTGATATGCCAGAAATATCAGAATGTCTCATAGTTGATGATGACACTATTGTTGCAGGAATTAATGAAGAACTCGGCATAAATGTTTCTGATATGCAATCGGCCCGTGCTGCTTTGGAGGATACACGCTACCAGAGGTTACAGCACCTTATAGATACTAAATTTACTGATGACAAGATATTGTCACTTTTGGATTGCTTTGAAACCAGAAATGATGATGAAATCAGAAGTATGGTTACCGATAATGCCGATGTACCTACGATTTTTGAATATGTGCTTGGTATTTTGTGGTACAAAGCAAGTGAAAGGCACGGTAAGATTCTTGATTATATGAAGCTCTCGCTGGATGCTGATTTACTACCTAAAACTCACGCAGCCGGTGGCGAGGCAGATATAGTTTATGAATATGAGGCAACCGAGTACTATCCTGAACATACACTTTTGCTCGAAGCAACACTTGCCGACAGTACAAACCAACGTAGAATGGAAATGGAACCGGTATCAAGACATTTGGGCATGCATTTAATACGCAGCGGTAATATGAATTCTTACTGCGTATTTGCTACAAACTATCTTAACATAAATGTTATTTCTGATTTTCGTAGCAGAAAAACAACGCCGTTTTATGATCCACAAGACTATTCAAAGTCTGTAGCAGGAATGAAAATCATTCCGCTGCAAACATCGGAGTTAAAGAAAATTGTGTCTAACGGCAAAACATATAAAGAATTGTACCCGTTATTTGAAGCTGCTTTTAATTCGACTTTACTCCCTCACGAGTGGTATGAAAGCTGTATAAATGAAAGGATGTGACACGATCTTGGGTTGCGAAATTGAAACAATAGTACTAAGATATAGAGATTTGTCTTCAAAAAACACGATCAAGATACACAATGATAAAATTGCATCAAAAGGTTTTGTTTGGTGGGGATGGTGGGCGAAGCCACAAGAAAAAGTTGCGCTTGAAGTCTTCAAATCATTAGCAGAAAAAGCTGTTAGTGATACACATTTTGAAGTGTTTTTACTTGATTCAGGTAGAAGTGAACTTAGAAGGGCACAATGTATAGATATAAAATTTGATTTCAATAATCCTATCCCTTCACCACAAAAGAATGCAACACCTGCGTATTACAATAAAAATGAATATTTAATGTGGTTCAAGTTCGACAAGATATCCGAACCTATAGATAGTCCTGACAAATACATTAACAATTATTCTTATGTACAAGTTGATGAGCATTTTGCAAGTAAAACGTCTCCGTTTTCTGTTTTTAATAATAAAAAGGTTTATAATTTAAATGAGTTGATTGAACAACAATGTACCATTTGGTTTTTAAGAAAAGCTAAAACTGATGATGAAAATCGACAAATTGTTTCATATGCTCCGGGAAACGGAAATGTTGAAACATCCTTTTCTATAGCTAACACCAATCAATTACTATGGCTTTCTGATTTACACTTCTCTGACAATCATTTTGCTTTCAAAAAATCTGTTGGCAGTAACAACCAAATATTTGATATTTTAAAAAACAAGTTGGATTCAATAAAATTTAAAAAATTTTCAAAAGTTATTGTATCAGGGGATTTTACCTTTTCTGCTGATGAAAAAGAGTTTGCAGAAGCAAAAAAATTTTTCTGTCAAATGACAAGTGGTTATGGAACAGATGGTGAATCATATATATTTTGTCCTGGCAATCACGATATGAAATATTCTGAAAAAGACTACGAAGACAATTCGCCTATTGAACTTAATTATGACAAAGCAAAGAATAATTACATTGATTTCTATGAAAAGGTAAAAGGCATAACTGCTAATAAATATAACAATAATATTCATAGATTTGTTGCACTTAATGGCACATTAGTAGAAATAATAGCACTAAATACCTGTATATTACAACAAGATCGAGAACATTTTAGGGGAATGGGTTTTGCTGGAAATAATCAGTTGTTTGAGTTAAGGAATGCATTAAAAGTGACCGATAAAATGAATGCATTGAGAATTTTAGTTATGCATCATAATCTTTTGCCAGTGATATATTCAGAAGAACCTAAGGTTAATCCGATGTATTCAATGTTACTTGACAGTGAAGCCATTTCTCAGTTCTGTATACAAAATAATATATTATTAGTATTACACGGACATACTCATAAAAATTTTTATGTAGAGATGACACGAAAATGTGGAAGTAAAGATGATCAAAAAAAGACAATTTATGTGATTGGCTTAGGAAGCACAGGTGCTTCTAAATCTGATTTAACAGATGGATATAATAATCAGTTTGCTACAATTCAAATAGAAGAAAAAATCTTAAAGCTCAATATATATGAATTATTCCCTAGTGGTAGCAATGAAAAAACAGAACCTATATGCAAATATATAATACCTTTTGGGGGTTAAAATGAAGAAAATAATAATAACTGATTTAGACGATACGCTATATGATTGGCTTGGTTTTTTTATCCCTTCTTTCTATGAAATGGTAGATGAAATAGTAAACATCACAAAAATAAACAAAGATATTCTTTTAAAAGAATATAAGTCGATACACCAATGTTATGGTAGTGTTGAGTATCCTTTTGCTACATTAGAACTACCATCGATATTGAACAAATATAATGGAAAAAGTAAAGAAGAAATAAAAGAGATCTTGGGAGAAGCCTTTCATAAATTTAATTCCGTTAGAAAACGTAAATTACAATTATATGATGGAGTTGCAGATACGCTTAAGCGATTGTTCGAGAATGGCGTTACAATAATTGGATATACTGAATCTGCTCAAGAAAATGGTTTTTATCGTTTGAAAAGATTAGGAATTTCTCAGTATTTTAAACATATATATACATCTGAAAGTGAATACGAAAGCAATATTCCTTTGGATGAAAAAATAATTACAGTAAAAAGCAAAAAACCTGATAAAGATGTGTTGATTAATATTTGCAACCAAGAAAATTGTAGTATAAGTGATGCGGCTTATATTGGAGATAGTTTAACTAAAGATGTATATATGGCAAAGTTGGCAAATATAACATCTATATGGGCTAATTATCCGAAAGAAAAAAACAATTATTATGATTTGCTTGTTGACATAACAAGTTGGACTGAGGACGATTTCATAAGAGAAAAAGAACTAAAAAAGCAATACATTTCCTTCGGCATAAAACCGGATTATACAATTAGCAAATTTTCTCAACTTTTGCCAATTATATTACAAGAAAAATAATTTAGAAAAAATCACTTTTATGATAGCATACAAGTGATAGCTATTTGATAGCAAAAGCAGAAATACCTCGTAGAATTGAGATAATCTGTACCAAATTAAAGCACATCAAGTCAAAACTCCTAAGCAAAAACAGTTAAAGTCTGTTTTACACTTAGGAGTGGGAATGATTAACAAAACCCCGAAAAGTCTGATTAATACTGACTTTTCG